>Ga0214474_1001215_pt1 | contig 11958 bp, 10 predicted proteins | sample RVTome_2_FD_187335 | JGI IMG/M metagenome (GOLD analysis project Ga0214474, IMG submission 187335) | Soil microbial communities from uranium-contaminated site in the Upper Colorado River Basin, Wyoming, United States - RVT95D214 HiSeq ...
GATACAGGAGAAGGGGCTTAACAGGGTCGTCGTCGCCTCCTGTTCTCCCAGGACCCATGAGCCTCTCTTTCGCCAGACCTTGCGGGAGGAAGGGCTCAACCCCTATCTCTTCGGGATGGCCAACATCCGCGATCAATGTTCCTGGGTTCACATGCACCATCCCGCGGAGGCCACCGAAAAGGCCAAGACATTGGTGAGGATTGCTGTGGCCAACGCCGGCTTGTTGCAATCGTTACCGATGCAGCGCCTGCCCGTCAGAAAGAGGGGGCTGGTGATCGGCGGCGGGGTGGCCGGGATGACGGCGGCCCTGGGGCTGGCCAAGCAGGGTTTTGAGGTATTTTTGGTGGAACAGGAGGCGGAGTTGGGCGGGGAACTGCGCCACCTCTCCTATACCCTGAGCGGAGATGACCCCCACGAGTATCTGCAGGAGCTGATCACCCAGGTGAAGAAGCATGATGCCATCCAGGTGATCACCAATGCCGAGGTGGTGGACCATGCGGGGACCGTCGGGAATTTCGTCACGGGTATCATGATAGGACCCGCCATGACCTACCGAAAGTTGGAGCATGGGATCACCATCATGGCCACGGGGGGGGAGGAGTATAAACCCCACGAGTATCTCTACGGCGCGGACCCCCGCGTGCTCACCCAGCGGGAGCTGGAGGAGCGGGTGGCCGGCCACGCGGTGGACCCCGCTTCCCTGCGGCGGGTCGTGATGATCCAGTGCGTCGGCTCACGGACGCCGGAGAGGCCCTACTGCAGTCGCATCTGCTGTTCCGTGGCCATCAAGAACGCCCTAAAGCTCAAAGAGATGAACCCGGCACTGGATGTCCATATTCTCTACCGGGATATCAGGACCTATGGCCTCCTGGAGCACTACTATACCCGCGCCAGGGAACAGGGGGTTATCTTTACCCCCTACCAACCCGAGGAGCCTCCCCGCGTGGAGGCCACTGAAACGGGGCTGCACGTGCGCACGAGAGATATCCACCTGAAGGGAGAATTGAGCCTCGATGCTGATCTGGTGGTGCTCAGTGCGGGCGTCATCCCTCGGGAGAACGAGGAACTGGCAGCCCTGTTCAAGGTCCAGCGGACCATGGAGGGGTTCTTCCTCGAGGCCCATATGAAGCTGCGGCCGGTGGACTTCTCCACCGATGGTGTGTACCTGTGCGGATTGGCCCATTCCCCCAAACTGATAGAGGAGAGCGTTTCGCAGGCCGCCGCAGCGGTGGCGAGGGCCTGCACAATTCTCTCCAAGGACGAGCTGGAGGTGGGGGGCGTTGTGGCCCGCGTCGATGCGGAAAAATGCGCTGCCTGTCTCATCTGCATCAGGGCGTGTCCCTATAACGTCCCCCTTATCAACGCAGAGGGGGTTTCTGAGATCAACCCCGCTCTGTGTCATGGATGCGGCTCATGCGCGGCAGAATGCCCGCAGAAGGCGATAGAGCTCCAGCACTATCGCGACGAGCAGATTATCGCGCAGCTGAGCGCCCTCGTGGCAGCAGGAGGTAGTGGTGGCGGCGTTTGAACCCCAGATTGTGGCCATCTGCTGCGAGCACTGAGCTTACAGCGCGGCGGACCTGGCAGGTTCGATGAGGCTCGATTATCCCACCAATGTCAAGATCGTGCGGGTCCCCTGTACCGGCAGGGTCGATGACGTACACCTGCTTAAGGCCTTTGAACAGGGGATGGATGGGGTCTATGTGGCGGGATGTCTGGAGGGGGAGTGCCACTTCCTCAGGGGGAATTTGCGGGCCAAGAAGCGGGTGGGGCACGTGAAGCGGATCCTCACTGCCCTGGGAATCAACCCTGAGAGGCTCCAGATGTACAACCTCTCGGCGGCCATGGGGAGCAGATTTGTGGAGATCGCTCGGGAGATGACGGAAAAGGTCAGGGCCTTGGGCCCGAGCCCGGTTACCACGGGCAAGGGGAGGGAATTCGTCGAAGAACAGCAGGAGGAGAAAAAGCAATGATCGTTGCGCAGGCTAAACCAATTGAGGATATCATCGCGATGATCGATCGATACGACAAGATCATCCTGGCCGGGTGCAAGGCATGCGTTGCCGTCTGTGCAGCAGGGGGGGAGAAGGAGGTCCAGCTCCTCGCCTCAGCCCTGAAAACGGCGCGAAAGACCGCAGGCAGGGAGATAGAGATCCGGGAGGTGACCTTGGAGCGGCAGTGCGACCCGGAGTATGTGGAGCAGATCAGGGGATTCGCCGGGGACTACCAGGCCATCCTGTCCATCGCCTGTGGGGTGGGGGTCCAGTATATGGCCGAGCACTACAAGACAATTCCTGCCTTGCCTGGCCTGAACACCTCTTTTATGGGTGGGTCCCTCGAGCAAGGGGTCTGGAGCGAGCGGTGCCAGGGATGCGGTACCTGTATCCTGCACCTCACCGGCGGGATCTGCCCCGTCACCCGCTGTTCCAAGAGCCTGTTTAACGGCCCGTGCGGCGGTTCCTCCAAGGGGAAGTGCGAGGTGAGCCCGGAGATGGAATGCGGCTGGCAGCTTATCATCGACCGTCTCAAGGCCTTGGGGGAGTTTGAGGCCAGGTTTGTCGAGCTCTTCCCCCTCAAGGATTGGTCAACGAGCAGAGATGCGGGGCAAAGAAAGATCATCAGGGAGGATTTGAAGCAATGAAGACGGGAAGCCGCCTCGAGAAGATCTTGGAGAAGGGTGAATTCGCCGTCACCTCGGAGTGCGGCCCTCCCCGCGGGGCCGATCCCGATGTCATCCGCAAAAAAGGAAAGTTCTTAGAGGGCGTCGTCGATGCGGCGAACATCACAGACTGCCAGACCTCCGTGGTCAGGATGTCGAGCTTCGCCTCCTGCCTTATTCTCAAGGAGATGGGATTTGACCCCATCCTCCAGATGGTCACGAGGGACCGCAACCGCATCGCCCTCCAAAGCGACATCCTGGGGGCAGCCGCCTTAGGGATCAACAATATCCTCTGCCTGTCCGGAGACCACCAGCGCTTCGGCGATCACCCCCAGGCCAAGAACGTCTATGACATAGATTCCATCCAGCTTATCATGACGGTCAAAAAGATGAGGGATGAGGGAAAGTTCCTCAACGACCAGGAGCTGACGAAGGCCCCGCAGCTCTTTATCGGGGCAGCTGCCAACCCCTTTGCCGACCCCTTTGAGATCAGGGCCCTCAGACTGGCCAAGAAGGTGGCGGCAGGGGCCCAGTTTATCCAGACCCAGTGCATCTTTAACCTGGAGCGCTTTGCAGAGTGGATGCGGCAGGTGGTCGATATGGGGCTCCACGAGCGGGTTGCCATCTTGGCCGGCGTCACCCCGCTCAAGTCCGTCGGCATGGGCAAGTATATGAAGAACCAGGTGCCCGGCATGGATGTGCCCGATCAAGTCATTGAGAGGCTCAAGGGGGTGCCGAAGGAGAAACAGGGTGCAGAGGGGGTAAAGATCTGTATCGAGACGATCCTGCGGCTCCGGGAGATCAAAGGGGTGCGGGGCGTCCATATCATGGCCATTGAGTGGGAAGAGAAGGTCCGTGAGATTGCGGAGGGAGCTGGCCTGCTTCCGAGGCCGAAGGTATAACATATAAAGAGGGAGGAAGGGCAATGGCGAAAAAGATCTTGATAGTTGACGATGAGCCTGATCTGGTGGAGGCTGTTTCCATCATCCTGGAGAGCAAGGGCTATGCGGTAGTCAAGGCCTATGGCGGGGTTGAGGGACTGAAAAAGGCCCAGACGGAGAACCCCGATCTCATCGTCCTCGATGTGATGATGCCGGACAAGGATGGGTATACAGTGTGTAAGGAGCTGAAGGCAGACGCGAAATATCGGTCCATACCCATCCTCTTGCTCACCGCCGTCGTCTCGAATATACCCACCAGCAGGTATACGCAGGAGATGGGGTTGGAGACGGAGGCCGATGACTTCGTCAACAAGCCGGTGGAACCCCAAGAGTTGGTCAAGAGGGTAGAGGCCTTGATCTCGAAATAAATTATCTCGCCTTTGGCGAGACAGTAGGGTTCGATCCCGCCCCGCCGGAGGTGGCCCGTTGGCCACAATATAGATTTATGGAAAGGGGATGTGTTGTTATACGACACAGGATGCGAGTGAAGATCAGGTAACCATGTGGGGGGGACCTATCCCCCAGGCTCCGTGGTTCTTAGGAGGGTGGAGGGTGTACCGTGCTTGAACAGGTGAAGATACTGGTCATCGACGATGAAGCCGTTATGCGCGACGGCTGTTATCGGATCCTCGCCAAAGAGGGGTGTGAGGTCCTCACCGCAGCCAATGGGGAGGAGGGGCTGGCAGCCATCCAGGGGGATTCGCGGGGCTTTGCCGTGGTGCTCCTGGACCTGAAGATGCCGGGGATGGGCGGGATGGCGGTGTTGGAGGCGGCCAGGGAGGTCAACCCCGCCCTCCTGATCGTCGTCATCACCGGCTACGCCACCGTCGACTCGGCTGTCGAGGCCATGAAGAAGGGGGCCTATGACTTCATAGCCAAGCCCTTCACGCCTGATCAACTCCGCCTGGTGGTCAAAAGGGCCTTAGAGAAAAAGAGGCTCGAGCTGGAGGCCGAACAGCTGCGGGCAGAGGCGGCCAAGAGCCTCAGGGATGTGGCCACGGAAAAGGGCAAGGTGAGGACCATCGTTAACTGCATGGCAGACGGGATCTTGGTGACGGACAGACAAGGACGTGTCGTCCTCACCAACCCGGCAGCAGGAAGGATGCTTGGTATCGAGACGATTGCGAGCCTGGCAAAACCCCTGCGGGAGGCCGTGGGTCATAAAAAGCTCATTGAGGCCGTGGAAGGGGTCCTGGAGCTGGCGAAACCCGAGGTGACCGTCATTTCCCAAGAAATCCGGATTGGAGATTCCCTCATCAGGGCCCACACAGCCGCGGTCACGAGCGAAGAGGGAGAGGTGCTCGGGACGGTAACGGTCTTGGAGGATATGACCTATCTCCTGGAACTCGACCGCATGAAGGGGGATTTTATCGCCATGGTCTCCCACGAGCTGCGCTCCCCCATCTCGGCCATCGCCCAGAACATCAACCTGATCCTGGAAGGCCTGGTCGGGAAAACCACTGAAAAGCAGCGCAACCTCCTTTCGAGGGCCAAGGAGCGTTCCAAGGGCCTCCTTGATCTCATCGGTGACCTCCTGGAGATCTCCAAGATAGAAGCCGGCATGGCCATGCAGCGCAAGGGAACCCTCCAGTTGGAGGAGGTAGTGCGCAAGGTAGTGGAGCTGATGGAGGCAGAGGCTCAGGTCAAGAAGATTTCCCTCGCGGCGAAATTTGATTCCTCCCTGCCTCCTGTCTTGGGGGACAAGAATAATCTGGAAGGGGTCTTTACCAACGTGGTAAGCAACGCCATAAAATATACGCCCGCGGGCGGTAAGGTAGCGATAGAGGTGTGCTCAGACGGCGATTACGTCAAGACAGTGGTGAAGGATACCGGCATCGGCATCTCCCAAGAGGATCTGCCGCGGATCTTCGACAAGTTCTCCCGAATCAAGTCGGAGAAAACTCGAGAGATTATAGGGACGGGGTTAGGTCTTTCCATTGTCAAGGGCATTGTAGAGGCCCATCTCGGCTCCATCTCGGTGGAGAGCGAGGAGGGCAAGGGGACCACCGTTACTGTTCTTCTGCCGCGGAAGACGGGCTAACGGAAAGTCCGATGGGGTGAACAATTCCCCCGGATCTACTAAGTCGAATCCAAGGCTGTTCAGAAATGCCCAGATACAAGTTGAGCCTTGTGAAATCCCGCCTTGCGGGGGCCCGCATGAGCTCCAATTTCTTCTGCAAACTCCTTATCCGCAAATCCCCCCTTCACAGGCGTCCCTCGCGGGATTGACGCGATTACCTGTTCTGGTAGAATGCAACTAGGGGTAATGCCACTTAAAACGAGGAAAGGGGGTTAGCTATGAACAAAGCAGCGTATGATGCTATTGAGAAGATTTGGAAGCTCACGGTCAAGACACGAGCACTGTGCCCACATGCCGAAGCATCCTTAATCGGAGCAACAGAATACCTCTCACCATCTTGGTATCGAGCCCGTGGTGCTGTCTACTTCGTGGCTCACCCTAAGAAATTAACAGAACAAGATATTCAAGAGCTGAATCAGATCGGCGAGTCCGTTAACCGCAACTTCATCATCTCAATGGCGGCAGTCTTGGAGGAGTATGGCGTGGTCCCCTACCGCAACAATCCTGACCGATCCAAAAACGGAGGAGACCATGCACAACTCACTAAATGGCTACGCAATCGGTTCGCACATGGCGAGTGGCAGTACGACGCAAGTGACCAGAATCATGTGGAAACCCGTCAACTCTTAGAAGAACTGTTCCCCAACGGTACGGCAAGTGAACCAGGCTTCGTTACGGCAATTAACTCCATACTTGAGCCACTCAAAGATGGAGTGCTTGCGTACATCAGTGCAGCCACTTAAGGTGCCCCGACGGATTGACGCAACTCGCTGTAATGGTAGAATGCAAATTGGTTAGCAAATTAAAGACTTGGTAGATGGTAAAAACCCTCATCATAAACATAGGAGAACTCTTTATATACATGACTGGATCTGAAACGTTAATACAAGTACTTACTTTGATAGTTTTGGCAATTACTTTGATAGTTTTGGCAATTACTGCCTGTTATATTTCCAAATCTGCTAAAGCAGCGGAGAAATCTGCAAAGGCAACTGAAAAAACTGCCAAAGCAACCAATAAGTCGGTAAAAGCAACTGAACGAACAATGCGGGCCCAACTATACGTTCGCCTCATGGAATATTATGCATCAAAAGAAATGCTTGAGTCATTGCGTTTGTTAAACGAGATTGAAGGTATTGATGAATTTAATGAATGGAAAGAAGAAGGACCGATTGAAGGAGCATGGGCAGAAGCCGTATTAATAGAAAAAATAAATGAAATTGAGAGAGAAGAAAAAGATTACCGTCACTATCAGAGACTTGTCAAATACTATTTCTTGAGGATATATCACTACGACAAACAAGGTTTTTTGCAAAAGAATCTTGTCAAGGACTTATTATCAGTTGATGGTATAAAGCTTTTTTTCGAAGTTGTCAAACCTCTTGAATATCTTGAGAATAAGAATTTTAATAGTTCGGATTTTGATGCTCTTTATGCTAGAGCAAAAGAACTTGACATAAAAGAGTTACCAACTGCATTGTGGAGGTTTAAGAAATAAGCGGTTTTATGGAGGTTCCGCTAAGCCCTATACAAGAAAACAAAAAAGGGGACAGGCTACTTTTTGATAAATAGTTAAGGGATAAGGAAGAAATAGAATTTATGGCGTATTAGGCTGGCAACCCATTCTACCGGCGTCTTCTACACGTCAGTCTACTCAATGTTAGGCCGAAGTATATTGCGATGCGAATTGATGTCGAGAAGGAGTTTGCGGCGTGTGTGAGATTTTTTAAAGGAGTCGTGCTCTCCGACGAATTAAGGAACCCCGAGTTCGCAAATGCCGATTACTGGTTCCCAGAATTTCAGGTAGTCGCCGAGCTAAAGTGCTTGACGGAGGATCTTTCAAAGAAGGAGGACTTTAATAAACAGGTGGCCCAACTCCACGCCTCCTGGGTCCGGAAGCGGCTCCTGCCTAACATGGGGGAGACAAAAACAAAGCTGAATTTTAGAGCCATTCCTCCGCAATGTGCTCGCGAGTTTCTTAATCTTGTCAAGAAAAAGCTTGAGTCCAGCGTCATAAGAAAAGCCAACCGCCAGATTCGGGAGACCAAGGCCTATATGCAAGCGCCGTCAGCCCAAGGGCTGCTCCTCATAGTAAATGACGGGAATTTCATGTTTTCCCCTGGGGTAATGACGCATATGCTTGCGCGCATGATGCGCGGGCAGTATTCGAGCATTAACTCGGTGATCTACTTTTCCGTCAATGAAGCCGTCTCAATTCCCGGAGTTAAGATGCCGTCGCTCTTTTGGTTTGATTGCATATTGCCCAAACGTCAACCAGTATCCCCAGCTTTCAGAAAGGGGCTTCAGAAAGCATGGATGGCACATTATTCCGGCCTAGTTCCGGGGTTGGTATTCGAACTCGGGATGAAAAACGATCCCGATATCGTGGACAATATTCAGTTCAAGTGAAATACATCGGCCCTAACCTTGCGCTCAACATGGGCGCTTTGCATGCGGCGCTTGCAAAGTGCCGGTTAGCTTGGTTACGTTATGCGCAAAATTAATAACTTAGTGAATTAATGAAGGGAAAAGGTGGGAAAATGGATTACCATGAAACTCAGCCTTTGGCCGTCCGGGTCATCTATATTATCCCTACAGATGCAGAGCCGTGGGGCGAGGCAAAACAACGTGCCACCGAGTGCCTGGAAGACATACAATGGTTTTTTGCAGACGAGATGGAGCGGTGGGACTATGGGCTAAAAACTTTTAAGATCGCCACCGACAATGCTGATTCAGTTGTCTTTCATCAGATCAAAAGCGGTCTTACAAAAAATGACTTCGGAAACGTATATTGGAATAACTGTAAAAATACAGCGCAGGAATATGGACTCCGTAACTTAAACTATGCCACTGTTTATTTCTATGAGGCATACTCGATTACCAACGGCATGGTAAATGCTGGGTCAAAAGGCTGGGCCAGAGGTAAGGGTGGCGAAGCATTCCTGAGCAGCTTCCATCTAAAAGTCGCTATACGCGATTGGATTGCCGATTCCAGCGGGTACGGTGGCCGGGTTTTTGATTGGATTGATTCGGCGCCATTGGCTGAGAACCTGCGTGTAGGAAAGAATAAACGTGGCCCGGCACTAGGGGATTTGAGCGGCGCAGGCTTTGGAATCATAGCGCACGAACTTGCGCACTGCTTTGCTCTTCCCAGGCAAGAAGCAATGAAGCCTGGCCACAACGGCCCTCTCATGGGCAATGGCTTTCTAGGTATGCGTGGATATTTCCGACCTGACCTGACAGACGACCGATGTGTTCTTCGGAAAGAAGATGCAGCAGCTCTAGACAAGAGCGATTTTTTTGGCTTCCGAAAACTCAAACCGAAATCTATCAGTTTTATGAAGGGTAACTAGGGGACGGTGTTTCTGAATTGATTTGGCTGGATAGATGGCTATCAAGGGCGCGGAGGTGGCGCGGGTTCAGGGGAATCGAGGGGACGTTGTTCAAAAATATCAAAAATCACAGCATGTTATAAAGTGAAAATTTTGAACAACGTCCCGCATTCCGCATTCTGGGATATTGAGGGTATTCTTAATCTTTTAAAAAAGTAGTTGACAAAAAAATGACTTTATGTATTAATTTATTAGAGCTTCCTTCTAATGAAGAAAAAAACGGAACAGCTATTAGTTTATATAATTCAGCATTATGATGATAATGGTATCCCCATAACAAGCCTAATGAAACTTGTTTATCTTGTAGATTTGGTATCCATTAAAAAAACCGGAAAGCAATTATCTAATTTTGAATATAAACGATATAAATATGGTCCTTTTGATAAAAGGATTTATGAACATATCAAAAATCTGCTCGGAGAGGAAATAATAAAAGAAGATGCAGCCTTTAGTCGAGGTGGTGATGAATATATAATTTATCTTTCTAATAAAGAAAAGAGTTTTGAATTTAATAAATTATCCGCTGAAGAAAAATCTATAATAGATGAAGTAATAGAAAGTTTACAAGGTTATGGTACAAAAGCCTTAGTAGAATTAACTTATAAAACAAAGCCAATGAAAAAAATTGGAGCTACAACCGAAAATAACAAAGGATTAAACGAGAAACTTGATTTACATATTAGCTAAAAGCATTGGACCTGCCTGATCAAATCTTTTTAAATCAAATTAAGCCTAAAAATCTTTATTTCGATAAAAAATCAAAAGAATCAACAACAAACGAAATAAAACCTAAATATAAATTGGCTGGGAATTGTATTCTCGAACAATATTATTTTAATATTCTTACTACTGACTTAGATGCCTGTAAAAAAGCGGTAACATTATGTATTAAACAAAATGATTGGGAAAATAAAATAAAAGGACCATATTTAAGGGAATCAGCTTCCTATTGCGATTTAACTAAATATGAATTGCTAGACAAGTCAATTTTAATTACAAAGATAAGAGATAAGACAAATGGATTCCCATATATAGCCAAATTATGTGGTGCCAAATATAAAGAACTACAAAAATTACAGAAACAAATGGTTAAACATCCTCGCATAACAAAGGAAGCGAAAGATGTGATTAAACGTGGGGTAGGTAACGTTATTGATGATTTAATGGTTAAATTAGATATAAAATAGATAAAACAAGGGGTCAAGTCTTTGATTGATAATATCATTACAGTTCGATAAGTACTGCGATAGAGAGAGTGAATAATCAACTCGAGGGAGACCGCCGGTTACACAAGATTATTGAAACGATACAATCTCGATTGACTAGCCATTAATCAAAGACTTGACCCTATAATCTCTATAATCTCTATAATCTATTAAGATGATGGGAACTCATTAAGGAGAGAGATACTATGAAAAAAAATCCACTTGCATTGATCATTTCTATTTTTTTACTCATCGGTGCGTTGCTGGTTGCAGGCTGTGCTACATATTCCCCCAAACCTTATGTCGCTCCCCCAAATGCCCGAATTCAGCTTCGCAGTGATATTGTTTTTTTGACGGCAACCGAGCTGGCCCAGAAAATCAGGTCTGGCGAGCTTACCTCTCTTGAGGTTGTGGATGCCTTTTTAAGCCAGATATATGAATATAATCCCCGGTTAAATGCCATCGTCACGGTAAATGATAAAAATGCAAGGGAGCGGGCAAAGGCCGCGGATGCGGCGTTAGCAAAAGGCCACATATGGGGGCCTCTTCATGGAGTGCCCATAACTATTAAAGACCATTTGGCCACAAAAGGATTAAAGACCACCAGCGGCTATCCTCCATTGGCAGATTATATACCGGAGTTTGACGCCACGGTTGTCGCACGATTGGAAAACGCCGGAGCGATTATATTGGGAAAAACGAATATGCCCGTGCTCGGCGTTGATTTTCAAACTAATAATCCCATCTTCGGGAGAACCAATAACCCGTGGGATCTTGAGAGGACACCCGGCGGCAGTACCGGCGGAGGCGCCGCTGCCGTAGCAGCCGGGCTTTCACCCTTAGAAATCGGCAGCGATATCGGCGGATCAATTCGGCTTCCGTCGCATTTCTGCGGTATCTTCGGATTGAAACCGACGGAGAATTTCGTGTCAGCTGTCGGCTCTACTCCCGGTTTGCCGAAAAGGGAGTTTGCTTCGATCCGCCATTTATTCAGTATCGGTCCCCTGGCGCGGTCCATCGACGATCTGAAACTCGCCTTTTCCCTCATTGCCGGTGCCGATCATCAGGATGTTAACGTTCCGGCAATTCCGATCGTCTATCCTAAACCCCGGCCGTTAAGGACGCTTCGTATCGCCTGGACCGATCATTTCCCGGGCGCAAAAGTTTCAAACGATACGATTGCCGCAATGAAAACGTTCGCAGAAAAGCTTGCTGCCAAAGGGATTACCGTCGAAAAGATCAATCCGCCTGGCTTTGACTTCACCGATGCCTGGAAGACCTATGGAAACCTTATTGTTATGGAGCTTGGTGTTTACGTACCTTCCTATGTAAGGTTGACAGTCTATATCTTCAGATTATACCAATACATGATTTACCCTTTATCCTATAAAAAATATCTTACCGTTTTAACGAGACGCGATAGTCTCATATCAAAGATGGAAGAATTTTTATCCACGTATGATGCCTGGCTTTGCCCGGTGGCTATCACACCGGCCTATAAGCATATTATGCCGAAGAAATGGTTCGGGCCCTTTCCCGTTTACACGGAAGATATGGTTGTTGATGGAGAATCCGTCGACTACCTGACTGCCAATGGAGCCTATACGACCATTTTTAACATTACGGGAAATCCTGTTGTCGTTATGCCCATAGGCTACACCCAGTCGGGGATTCCTATAGG
>Ga0214474_1001216_pt1 | contig 11954 bp, 13 predicted proteins | sample RVTome_2_FD_187335 | JGI IMG/M metagenome (GOLD analysis project Ga0214474, IMG submission 187335) | Soil microbial communities from uranium-contaminated site in the Upper Colorado River Basin, Wyoming, United States - RVT95D214 HiSeq ...
TGTCCTTGAAGTGCCATAAGCAAAGTAAAGAAGTACTCAGAGTGTCATTAGGTAATTTTCCGACTGTAATTATTTCTGATGTTCCGTCGTTGTCTACATCGCTGACGAAAATGGAGCCAACGGATATTCCTTCGTAGCAGGCTTTTTGGCTTAACTCGCCATTGCGCCATTGCCATATCCTGAGGCAACTGTAGAAGACTGTTTCGTTAACGATTGCTCCGCCTACAATTATCTCCACCACGTTATCGCCGTCGGAATCAGCGGCGAAGACGCAACTAATGCCGCCTGGCCACTTCGCGTTTGCCTCGCGCGTAACGTTTTGCCCGTTCCAGCTCCAGATGTTAAGTGGGGCTTCAATGTTCACTCTAGAGCCATTTGTTACAGTGTAACTGAAGCCGCCTGTGATTAGTTCCTTGAAGCCGTCGCCGTCAACATCTGCCACATAGAGGTTGTGTGTTCCAGAAATGCAGGTGGAGCCTACTCCGTAGGTTTCCCATGATTGTTCAGCTTCCAACGTGAAATTTCCATATTGAGCCTTGACCGTTATCACGCTGAGCGAACAGCAAACGCATAGTAGTATGACAGCGAAGCACAATCGTAGTTGACACATCTTACCCTTTCACATGGAGAACTAGGCATTACGTGATTTAAATAACTGCTGTTAATTGGCAGTCTGCGGGAATTCTTTTATTGCTGTTTAAGCCTATTTACTCCTGCCGGATGATGAGAAGGCATTAGCTTGACCATCATGGGATGACAACTCAGAGTTACTCGGACGGCAAAGCTTAACAGTAATTTTTAATAAGCCAGCAGACATCTCTTCCCATATTACATTACACCAAGGAGAGAGATGGCGACGGGCTCAGGCGTCAAAATCGTGCTTACTGCGTCAGCTACAGAAATGAGCGACTTCTTCAACAACCCCTTCATGGCTTTCGTAGGCGGTTTCGGCATAGGCCCAATCCCACTGAGCTATGCAAGAAAAACGCTTTATCCACGGGTTCCACGCAACGCTGACGGCAGAGCCAAATACGCGCCTTACGGCTTGAGAAAAGTCGAAGCCATGCTGCTAGAAAACGGCTTCACGAAAACCGACGTTGCCGTTGTCCACCCTGAAGATTTAGACGCCTTCGTAGGCTCAAACACAAAAGTCGTCGGCATCTCCTCAATGGACCCGACTGGCATGGGCTACGTAAGCAAAACTTACTCATCAATCATAGGCGGCGGCGAACCATTAAACGCCGTGGAATTCAAAAAACTCGTAAATCACCCAGCCATTAAAAAGTTCAAACCTAAAGTAATTGTTGGCGGCTTTGGTTCATGGCAACTGGAACGCAAACACGTAGCTGACAGCTACGGCGTAGACTGCGTATTCATCGGCGGAAGACCAGACGGAATAATCGCGATTTTCAAGAAAGCAGTTAACGGCGAGCCAATTTCACGTGTTGTCCGCGCTGCTGAATCCGCAGAAAACTGGGACTACACAAAAATGCCCCTCGTAAAACACGTAGCTATTCACGGCGCAGTGGAAATCTCTAAAGGATGCGGCAGAAACTGCCAATTCTGCACGCCCACAATGCAGCGCAAAGTAGACATACCACTGGACACCGTCATGAACGAAGTTAAAACAACCGTCAAAGAAGGCAGCGACCACGTTACGCTAGTCACAGAGGACCTCTTCCTCTACGGCGCAAAAGACACAAAATTTGTACCCAACAAAGAGGCAGTTGTGAAGTTAGTCAAAAGCGTAGCTGATTACCCTGGCGTGAAAAGCATCCAAACTTCACACATGTCGCTGGCGCCCGCAGTCTGCAAACCAGATATGATTAAAGAACTAGCTGAAATCCTAATTGAACGCAGCTGGTACTCCCACGGAAAAAAACCCATAATAACCGCTGAAACAGGCATCGAAACAGGCAGTGCAAGGTTAATGAAAAAGTACATGGCGGGGAAAATGCTGCCGTATACTCCAGACAAGTGGCGAGAAATAGTCACTGACGCCTTCGGCATACTGAACGATAACGACTGGTACCCGCTAGCGACCTTAATTATAGGTTTACCTGACGAGAAAGAAGAAGATGTCCTCCAGACGCTTGAACTCATGGACACTTTGAAGAGTTACAACGCGTTTTACGTGCCGCTCTTCTTCGTGCCCCTGGAAAACTGCATACTAATGAACAATAAAGGTGCCGAGTTGGATTCGCTGTCAAAGGCACGATGGGACTTTTTCATTCGCTGCTGGGAATACAACATCCGCATTTGGCGCGACACATTCCTCGGAAACAGGTTTGCCAACCCTGTAGCGTACGCAGCCATGAACAACGTAGCAATACCCACTTTTGCCAAGATAATGGGACTCTATTACGGATGGAAACGCGGCGAACAGTTAAAAGAGGCATTCTGGCGGTTAGGCATGCCGCAGAAACCAATAGAAGCTTAAGCGGTGCTTTTTGGCTCTTCGCGTTCAAGCCTTAACGCTTTCCGCGCATAAGTAATATAACCCGTATGCCCAGTCATCAGCGTCTGAGGCCTAGTTTTTCCGCGTTCAACCTGCATGCCCCGCATCAGGCACTCCACCGTCTCAATGCAGATGAAATTTTGCTCCCGTAAAGCCTCAGTCATCCTAACAACTTGGTCTATGGTTGGGCTGAAAGAAACAATTATCCCTGAAGGCTTCAACGCTTCATACGCTTGGGGCGCAACCAGCCACGGCGTCGCCAAATCCAAAACCACCGCATCCACATCACGCTCCTCTATTCCAGCAATAACGTCCTTGCTCTTCAACTCAACAGACTCCAGTAAGCCAGCGCGTTTGAGATTTTTCTCCGCTGCTTTCTGAAACTCCCCGCGAATCTCGTAACTGTAAATCTTGCCGTCAGGTCTAACGTAATGTGCAAGAGCGGTTGTCAAAGCGCCTGTGCCAGTACCCGCTTCAACCACGCGGCTTCCAGCGCCTATGCCGCTGAACATGACAATCAACGCGGCGTCCTTCGGATACGTTATTTGCGTCTGGCGCGACGACTTCATTATGTAATCCGTTAAAGTAGGCTTCAACGCTGTGAACGCTATGCCTAAGCTGCTTTGGATTGTAGCGCCGAACTCCTTTCCCACAAGTTCATCGAGCTTCACGTAGCCCTTGTGCGTGTGGAAAGTTTTGCCTGCTTCCACTATCACCATGTACGTTCTCCGCATATCCAAATAGAGAACCACGTAGGCGCCGTCGCTTATTTTCTGATTAACCAACTATTTCATCACCTAAAGTGTCTCAGCCAGAAGTAAACTTGCAAAGTGTACCATTTAAACCTTGAATAGCTCAGGACTCTTTTTCAGCGACCAGCCGCTTCAGCTTCTGCTCCATTTTCAACTCGTACGCGTGCTCCTTCACTGGAGGCGGTAGGCTTTTACGTTTACGGGCAGTGTTAGGGGGCACTATGCGTCTCTCGCCAACTTTAACCGCGACTTTCTTGCCTTCAATCACGTCTTCAAACGCCTCCACTGCCTCAACAATCCAGTAACCAGCACTTTTCGTCACAACCTTAACTTTGTGCTTGCCCTTGTAGTAGCGTATCTCTTCACTCATAACAGCCCACACTATGTTTCTTAGTTAATAGCTAATATAAAGCGCACGTAAGACAAACGTTTCATTCCAATAGGCTTGCTCGTTTAAGCATTACAACAGGTATTCTCGGCATTTTTCAACATGTGTCACTTGGCTTTTCAAGTCCCGCATGAACTTCGCAAACAATTCTGCATGTTCAGTGTGTATTGGAAATGTTCTTTCCGCGTTTATCTCTTTGAGCGTTGCCTTCAGCTGCAGAGGCATCATGTGTCCGCTGACGTGCACGTGGTACTGAGGTACGCCGTAGTGGCTAAGCCAGTTAGTCAACCGTTCATGGTCGATTTCCATTTCCTCGTTGAATGGTTCTGAAGAGGACAAGATGTAGCTGCTTCCTGCTGTGGGCTGCAATGAAACCAGCTCTTCAAAATCGTAGAATGACATCACTAAGATGACTTTGCATTGCTGCTTCGAAGTTTCGAACACGTCGAAAATCTTGTTCTGCGGCGCGTACTGTTCAATCAGTTGGCTTTCCCACATGTCAAAGCGTTTCTTCGACTTTCGAAAAATCAACATGGCGTCATCGTCTAAACACGGAATCCTTAAGCCCTTATCCTTACGCAGTGCATCCAGCAGATAAGCTTGCTTCAGTGAAACAGCCAAGCACCGCTGGTTCTTTTTGGCAATGTGATAGAAAGAGTTCAAGCGGTCAACATCCGAATTGGAGAAGCCAGCCAACACTATGCCGTCAGTCCGTGTGACAATGCGGTTCAATTTGTCTTCAACTTCAGCTTCGCAAGAGACACTTGCATCCGTCATGTTAGTAGCTTCAGTCACTATTGCCACGGGTTTCGCGTCCTTGGCTTTTTCAACAAAATCGCGGGTCATTTCAGGCTTGGCGCCGTGATCTCGGAAATCGCCCGTGTACACAACTGCGCCGTTTGAAGTGTGAACAATGAAGCCGTAAGCACCGGGAACCGAATGGTCAACGTGGAATGGTTCAATTTCTAAGCTGTCTACTGTGATTTTTTTGCCTGTGCGGAAGCTTCGAAAGTCTAAGTCGGCAACGTCAAACTCGAGGTCTGCACGGCGGATTTCGCTTAGCGCCTGCAGGATTATCTGGGTGGTTTCTCCGCAGTAGACTGGAATTTCCCGTTTGATAAATGATAAGTGCGCGGAGTGATCTAAGTGCCCATGCGAAAGAAATACGGCGCCAACTTCAGGCGGGTTAGGGTCAGACTTGTAGATGCCCTTTATTTTTGGCAGAATTTCAAGTTCTTGAAGGCTGTTTTCGCTCTTAGGCGAAAGAAACGGCGGTGAATAGAACTGTTTCTTCATAGTGAAGGACATGCCGAAGTCGAAAAACACCTTTGTATCGCCGTCTTTGAGTAGGATTTTGTTTCCGCCGATTTCGTTGACGCCGCCATAGAAGGTTAAACTTGTCGTATTCTTCACCATTATGCTTCTACCTTCGATGCTTCAGCTTTTTTGCAAACGTTTGACATCGTAATTATCACAGCGGGCAGGGTGAAAACGCTGAAAACTCTAGTGTACTTGGGGGTCCCTGCATTTTGGATAGTGTCAGCATCACCGCCAGCTTTCAAATAGCCCTCAATGAAAGCTCTGGCGATTGATTCTGCCTTGCCGTTGCTATTCAACGGCGGAAGATAATGTCCCGAATAATACAGGAATTCAGCTACGTCCCATGCTTTGTCGCCGTCGCGAGAAGCCTGTTCGAAATCTAACAAGTAAATTTTATCAGCTGGGTCAACGATTACGTTTTCGGGCTTTGTGTCGCCCAGCGCAAAGTTAAGCGCATGAATTCGCGCGAATGCCTCGCCAACGCTCACTATTTTAGCCAAATCTTGCTGTATTTTCTCCTTGTTTTTGGCTGCTGCTATTCGTTTGATGGCGCTACTGAGGTTTTCTCCCTCTATGTACTCCATGAACACTAAACGTTCGTTGTGGCTCACGTGTAAAACTTTTGGAACGTTGAATCCTTCGCAACGCAGGAGCTCGCTCATGGCGCATTCGCTTTCGAGCCTATACCGACCTAGGACGGTGAAATTTCGGGCGCCAAGCGACCACAGGGTCAGCGGGAACCACTTGAAACCAGACCAGTCCTTAAACCGTTTGACAAGAACTTTCTTTTCTATGCCGTTCGAATGAGCTTTAATCAAGTACACATCGTTTAAGACGCCGCCGACTCTTTCAACCTTAATTGCAGCGTCTTTGTCATTCAAAAATATCTTTCGGGCGAAGGTTTTGATGTCAACTCTATCTGCTAAGGAGACTAAGCCTTCGGCTGTAGGGACAAAAACGTATTTTTGCGGGTCCACGAGGTGTCGTTTTGCGGTGACCCCTCGGGTCCAGGGGAGTTTTTGGAATTTCAACAGTGCTTCAGTGTTCTGTGAGAAAAAGTTCAAAAACTGCGGGAAAACCCCGAACAGCGACGTGAACAGGGTTCTCGGCGCGTTCTTTGAAATATTTGCAAGACGAACTTTTGGGTTTTTGTTTTCTGTCACCAACGTTTTGGGAATCATCACGTAGCCTTCGGAAAGAATGACTCTTTTCTCTTTTTCTAGTTGTTCTAATGCTTCCAAGTAACCGGAGAGAACAGAATCGGTTTCCTTCTTGGGGAATTTGCCGCGTATAAAGTTTGATATGCCGTAAGCCATAGGAGGAAAAACCCGAACGCGGTTTAACACGACCTCACACATGAAATATTGAGGTTTAATGTGGAGGAGATAAGAGAGCTCTGGAAAACTCAGAACCAAATTTGATAGCAATTCAAGAATTAGGCGTTTCTTCAATAGGATTTCATGTGCGTGCAAATATTCTCTGCCAGTAAGGGCGCTGTAAGGAAAAATTAACGTGCTTGCTAGAGCTTCGCCTAGAAAGCCGCGTTCCACATCCCTTTCAAAAACCCACTGGTCAATCGCAACAATAATGATGCTTCTTCCATCAATGACCTTTACGTAACTGAGCAATCTGGGTTGAAAACCACGAATCACCACCACTATCTCCAGCGCTGCTTTCACGCTTGATGCGGTTATTGAGTTATTGTCAAGCAAGATTATGGCGGTGATTTCGGCGGTCCCAGCGAGGTGCCTGCAAAAATCGAGAATTTGGCGGCGTAACTCGCCACTTATGATAGTGGGACCTTTATTCAACTTGTCACCTTTGCAAGAGACACTTAGATAGAACTATACGGAAGAGAGATATATTTGCAACGCGTTCGTTGCCCTGTCTTCGCAGAGAGAAGCATACACTTTAACATGATTTTAAAAAAACTCGACCAATGCAGCATCAAAGTTAAAAAGAATATAAAGCACGATCATGCGATGATTTTCACTGGAAGCGCATGCGTGTTTGACTACACAAACCAGAGGGTTAGGCTATTTGGTGTGCGCCAATTCTTCGTATCATGGGCTTTAATGTTGCTCGGTCGGATTGTTCAACTGACACGTCTGCCTCAGGTGATACACTGATTTTTCTGCAGATGAGGTTAAGTGAATCTTCAGTGAAGTTCAACATGCTTTGTCCTTCGCTTGTCAGCGTGTACACTTTTCTAGGTCTCTCGCTGGTCATGTTCCACTCGCTGTTTACGTATCCTTTCTCCTCGAGAGTGCCTAAAAGCGGGTAGATTGTGCTTGGGCCAAAGTAGACGCCGAAAGATTTGCGGATTTTTGTTATTATTTGGTATCCGTGCATTGGTTCAGTGCTGAGGAACTGCAATATTATGAGGTCTAGTAGACCTTTCATCAGTTTGACTTGAACTTCTTTTTGGTTGTTTACCATTTTTTGCTTCCCTCTATGTTTATGCTTACCTGTTTTTCTGTTGGACTTGTATGCAATACGTCTCTTTTGCGACGTATCACGTATCTTTATACACAATAAACGCCCATATAAAGGTTCATATGCCTCCCGAGCATACACAAGCATACAACTACACGGCAGTATTCCGGTTACTACATAAAGTAAATAAGCCAAAACATGGAAAAAGTCAGTTTAAGGCGTTGCCAAAGGGAAAATCATGGCTGAAACTTATAGAAAAGAACTTGTACAACGCATGATCAGAAACTTTTTTGATATCCAAATTTTACGGCTAGTCGGCGCCCAACCCTTATGGGGATACAAGATAAAAAAGAAAGTGGAAACAGATTTTCACATGAAAGTCAGACATGGCGCCCTTTACCCCATGCTTAACCGCCTGGAGCAACAAGGTTTTCTTACGAGTCAAAAACAGCGTCGAGGCGGAAGAATTAGAAAAGTTTGCACCGTAACAAAGAACGGCAAGGAGTTCCTGCAAAGCTATTACAAAGTACTTAAGGAGCAGTTTGAAAGCAAAAGCCGCGACTAGTTTCTTTGCATTGCCCATTTATCTTCAAACAGCTTGACAAAGCGGATTGTACGTCAACCGCCGAGCGAAAACAAGCTTATTTTTGGCATTTTTTTCTGATATCGCTCGACCACAACTACACAGCCATAAATACTTTTTTTCTAGAATAATGTGAAGAAAAAGCTTTTATCTTTAGAGAACTGTGACGGAATTAAGGAGGGAAAGCGAGTGACCTTGGAATCAAGCAAGAATATTGGCGGCATAGGGGCAATACTGATGTTCATCGGAGTCCTAGTCTCAGGTTACTCTTACGGGATAGTAACGCTCGTTGGACTTATACTCGTCATGGTAGCCATGTACGGACTAGCAAGCCATTACAGAGAAAGCGGCATCTTCAACAATGCACTCTACGGAGTAATCACAGCCATTATAGGCGTAATACTCGTCGCGGTTATAGCTGTCTATGCGCTCTTTGGCTTCTTTGCCGAAATTGGAATAGCCAGCATTTGGAACGCTGCAGAATGGACGACACTGACACAGATTGACTGGGCAAACATGGGTCTCAGCATCATAGGGAATTTCATCACGAACATACTTTTGGCATTAGTTATCTTGTTCGCCTTCGTTGTTATCACAGCCATACTCTTACGGAAATCGCTAGGGCTATTATCCGCGAAAACAGGCATCGGCTTGTTCGGCGCAACAGGAACAATGATCCTTATAGGCGCAATATTAACAATTATCGTTATTGGAGTGCTCCTGCTGTGGATTTCGCTGCTGCTGCTTGCAGTTGCCTTCTTCCAAATAAAACCACAACAACCACAACCCCCACCACCCCCAGTATAAAAGCAACATAAACCCCCCATTTTTTTATTTTAAACCCTGGTGCATCGCCAAATGTTGCTATAGATGAAACAGGCAAACTGCATTTCAACGTATATAAAGGGGAGGGGGTAGCCTTCGCAGAGCGCAATGAAGCTCATATGCGCAATGCCATGTGGATTCTGAATTCATATCAGCCTTTCATAAGTTAGTTAAATACCCTGAGCCTACTTCTGGGAATTAATAATGGAGGATAGTACGTGAACCAACAGATTGCATTAAAAGGAAGAAAAGAGTTAGAAGCGAAGATGGCCACGGTTTTCGGCAAAAAAATCGGAAAACTCTCGACAGAATTGCAAAGAATATTGCTAGATGACATGGTTACAGCCTTCGAAAATAGATTGAAAGTGTTAAACCGCGCAAACGTTAAGAGGCAGAACTGTTGAATAATACCAACGAAGAACATGGAGTACTAATCCATAAAAGCTTTATATTGAAAGCATAGAATATGGCTAAAAAGAGGCCTATGAATGAGACGCTCCAAACTTGAAATGTACATCGACATATTAAGAGTCCTGGCTCAGCGAGGCCCACTAAAACTAACACACGTAATGTACAAGGCTAACGTTAACTGCAGCGTGCTGAAAGAATACATGGACTTCCTGATCAAACAAGGTCTAGTGGAAGAACGAACCATTGGAAAACGACGCGTTGTCTACGCGGTTACGCAAAGAGGCATAACTGTGCTCAAATACTTTAGAGAACTGAAGCAAGTGCTGCCCATCGTGGAAGAATCCGGAAACCAGATGCCAGTACCCTTCTAAACTCTCCATTTTTCAACCCTTTTTAACTCTTCTATACTAAATTGTTTTTTTGTTTCTAAAATATCCTGCAACCTAAACCTTAGGAGCCCACTTGCTTAGTGCAGGCGAGGATTGAAGTGTTTTTGGTGTAAGTAATGTGCATAGTTTTTGTGAATAATTACCAGTCTTTCGTAAGACTTAATAAACACCACATGTTTAGTTCTTCTGTATATGTGCAGAACAGACGGGGAACATTTGTGACTAACGAGGAAATTTTAGGAAAAAAACCGTTGCATGTGCTTGAAAAGATACGGGAAAATTTGGAGAGGTTGAATGAGAAAATGGAAGTCATAATTGAGTTGCAGAAGCACGGTCGGCCGGATATTCAGTCTATGTCAGCAGATGCGCCTTTGGATGTGATGACTTTGCTGTCTATGCCTGATCACTTGAGGAAGACAGCTATGGCTATTTGCAGGTCTGGCAGAGCTACGGCGGAGGAGACTTCTCAGCAAACGAGTCGCGCTCGGGCTGTGGAAAGCGCGTATCTGAACCAGCTTGTGCTCATGGGTTATCTTAAGAAGGAGCGAAAAGGCAGAAAGGCCTATTTTTACGCTGATAGAGAAAGCCAGGGGTTGAAGTAACATGGGAAAAATCATTGCAGTGCATTCGTATAAGGGTGGAACGGGAAAAACTCTTCTTTCATTGAATTTGGCAGCTACTTTCGCTAAGCATGGGAAGAAAGTTTGCCTCTTTGATCTTGATTTTCGTGCGCCAAGTCTCGGCACAATTCTCAAAGTAGAGGACGCGGACTGCTGGCTGAACGACTACTTAAACGGCACATGTGACATTGGCAAAGTGCTTGTGGATTTAAGCAGCAGACTTCAGTGCAACGGCAATTTCTTCGTGGGATTGGCGAATCCGTCGACTGAGGCTATCAGGGATATGTCTGCGAAAGACAGAAAATGGGAGATGCATGCGCTGGGAAGGCTACTGTCCCTTAGAAATGCACTCTTGAACGATAAAGAGTTTGATTATTTAGTGTTTGACACGAGCCCAGGATTGCAATATTCTTCGATAAATGCTATAGTGGCTGCAGACTTTGTGGTGGTGGCTACAACTGGTGACAGGTCAGATGTGGATGGAACACGGCGCATGCTACGTGAGCTCTATAACTTGTTTGAAAAGAAGACGGGCTTGGTTCTAAATAAGGTACTTGATTCAGCTTCGAAATCAAACAAAGATGAACTGCAAAATAAAGTCAAAACTGTCTACCAAGTGCCCATGCTAGGCTTCGTGCCCTGCTTCTGCGACATCCTGAGGGCAGAGGGGAACTTCATATACGTGCAAGACAAACCAGATCATCCCTTCACGAAGATACTGGGCGAAATGACGAAGAAAATCGAAAACAACGAAGTCAACTAGCTGCACACACATCCCTTTTTTTAACCATTTGTTTCTTGCGTTTTTGAAATTCGTATACGAAAGCATCGCCGAAACTTCATGCAAAGGCTTATAGAACGCAAGAAACACTGTGATTCCGTAATGGATGGAGAAGAGACGGTTGGATAGATCAGCGATTGTTCTGGCTGGCGGTTTTTCCAGCAGGTTCGGTCAAGACAAGGGCGTTCTGGAGCTTGCCAACAAACCATTGATTAAGCACGTTGTAGACGCAGTGAAGCCTATTGTGGATGAAGTGATTGTTGTAGCTAATTCTCAGGAGCGAATAGCAAAATACGCTGAAATTGTGGCTGCAGACGTACGATTCACTGTTGACTCAGGCAAGCCAAATAGCCCATTAATAGGCGCTTTAACGGGCTTTGAATCTGCCCATGGAAAATACGCGTTGCTCCTTCCTTTTGACATGCCGTTTGTTTCCAGAGAAGTTGTTTCGCTGCTTTTTGAGCTGTGCCTGAACAAGGCAGCAGTTGTTCCCAGGTGGCCTGATGGGAAGGTTGAGCCGTTGCACGCTGTTTACCAGACAAATGTAGCGCTGGACGCTGCACGGAGCGCTATGGATGAGGGGAAAATGGATATGCAGGCTGTGGTTGAGAGGATGCGGGGAGTGCGCTACGTCTCTACGCTTGTTATACACCAGTTGGATCCTGATTTTAGGACGTTTTTCAACATAAACACGCCTGTGGACTTGAAGAAAGCCATGAGCATGGTTAAACCGAGAAAAACCAAATAACGCCTGCATTGTCTGAACTACCGCTTGGGAAAGACTATAGCCCCCTTATTTAAAGGCGCTTTATATAGTTCTGAAAGAGGCGCTGCAGATAGACCCCTATAGGTTTCTGCATACTATTTCTAATAGGCTCCGAGGGGTGTGCACTATTAAATTTTTTATTGAGTGACTGCTAAGTTATTGGTGAGCAGTCTGGGATTGGCTCGATTGAACCATTGATTTGGTGTCTAGCAGCTCCATATTCAA
>Ga0214474_1001217_pt1 | contig 11950 bp, 11 predicted proteins | sample RVTome_2_FD_187335 | JGI IMG/M metagenome (GOLD analysis project Ga0214474, IMG submission 187335) | Soil microbial communities from uranium-contaminated site in the Upper Colorado River Basin, Wyoming, United States - RVT95D214 HiSeq ...
CTTTATCATCCTCGTCTGTGCAGAGACCCTCTTCAAGCACGGTGTCCGGATCGAGACAGCCAAAGATGCGGCGCTTTCCCTTGCTCCCTTGGCTGGTAAATACTGCACTTACCTTTTCGCATTCGGGTTGATCAACGCCTCTCTCTTTGCAGCATCGATTCTCCCTCTTTCCACGACTTATCTCATCTGCGAAGGATTAGGTTGGGAGGCTGGTATCGACAAAAAGTTTGTGGAGGCCCCTCAGTTCTACGGATTCTATTCCTTGATCATCTTTTTAGGGGCAGGAATCATTCTTTACCCCAACTTTCCCCTTATACCGATCATGTACTTTTCACAGGTCCTTAATGGAATGGTCCTGCCTTTTGTTCTCATCTTTATGCTCCTTCTCATCAACGATAAAAAGTTAATGATGAATTATACAAACGGCCCTATCTTCAATGTCATCGCCTGGGTAACCTCAATAGCGATGATTACCCTTACTCTCCTTCTAATTATTCGAATGTTTTAAACTCTGTGGTGGGAGATTTCGATTCTTGATTTTTCAATTGCCCTCGGTTAACTTGTCATCTACGATGGAGAAATGGTAATGAAGACAGTGATCATGGGTGCTGGAGCGATGGGAAGCCTTTTTGGGGGGCTCCTTGCCCTCGGAGGAGAGGAGGTGTGGCTCGTCGATATTTGGAAGGAACACATCGACACCATCCGCTCGAAGGGCCTTGTTCTGGAAGAGAACGGGAAGGCCCAACCTGTTCCCATTCATGCCACCACGGAGGTAGCTTCTGTGGGAAAGGCTGACCTGGTTCTAATCTTTGTAAAAACCTATCATACAGAAAAGGCTGTTTCCGATGCACGGGTTCTACAAAAAGAAAGTACGGTCTTTCTCACACTCCAGAACGGTCTGGGGAATGAGGAGACCATTTGTAAGCACATTGATCGAAAAAAGGTGTTGTTAGGCGTCACAGGACAGGGAGCCACCCTATTGGGATCGGGCCAGATTCGCCATGCAGGATGGGGAAAAACGTATGTCGGGGAACTGGATCATCAAATGACCGATCGGGCCGTTCGAATGGCTCAAATGTTTTGTTCGGCTGGAATCGAAACAGAGGTATCCCCGAATATCCATGACCACGTGTGGGGGAAACTCCTGGTCAATGTAGGGGTCAATGCCTTGACCGCTTTGACCGGGTTTAAGAACGGTCAACTCCTCGATTATCCTGAAACCACGAGATTGATGGAGAGACTGGTGTTTGAGGCGGCAGAGGTCGCCAGGGGAAAAGGGGTTCATATCGAAGAAGATCCGGTAGAAATAGTTCGAAAGGCGATAGAGGCAACCAGAGAAAACCGCTCTTCAATGGGTCAGGATTTTGATCACAGACGGAAAACGGAAATCGACGCCATCAATGGAGCCGTGGTGAGAGAAGCTCAACCATTGGGGATCTCCGTTCCTTTCAATCAAGCCGTGACCGATTTGGTGAAAGCCATCGAAAAAAACTTCTAAATTCGAAATCCGAATATCGGGCGAAGCGTCCGTTTCGGACCAACTCGAAACAAAGATGTTAAATCCTAAACTCGAAACAAACTCAAATGTCCCCGCCTACCGGCAGGCAGGCAAAACACAAAACTCAAAACCGTATAATCTTTTGATTTTAGACTTTGGATTTGCTCGCCCTGTTAAGTACAGAATAAGTTGTTTCTGGTTTGATTTTCATCATTCTTGCGGAAGCGTGAGATCACCAATTTCGTACAGAATTACTTAACAGGGTAAAGATTTAGAGTTTAGTGTTTAGAGTTTAAACCATTTTAGATTTAAGTGATTAAGGAGGGGCAAGATGGACCGTAAAAAGATCACTCCGGTGGACATTCAGGCAATGAAGAAAGAAGGAAAGAAAATCACCATGCTCACCGCTTATGACTATCCCATGGCCCTGCTCGAAGACCGGACGGGGATTGAAATCATTCTGGTGGGAGACTCCCTGGGGATGACCGTGTTAGGTTATGAGAATACTATCCCGGTCACCATGGATGAAATGATCCACCACACCAAAGCCGTGACCCGGGGGGCAAAATATGCTCTGATCATTGGCGATATGCCGTTTATGTCCTATAACACCTCTGAAAGGGATGCCATTTTCAATGCCGGCCGTTTCATGAAAGAGGGAGGAGCCGATGCAGTCAAATTGGAAGGAGGCGCCAGCGTCAAGGATATTGTGAGGGCGATCGTCAAAGCGGGTATTCCGGTAATGGGCCATATCGGGCTCACGCCTCAGACCATTTCAATGCTTGGAGGATTTAAAGTTCAGGGCAAGGATGCCCAGGCAGCACAGAAGATTATAGATGACGCCCTGTCCCTTGAAGAGGCGGGTGCTTTCTCTGTTCTCCTCGAAGCTATTCCAGCACCCATTGCAAAGAGGATCACAGAACGTCTGAACGTTCCCACCATTGGGATCGGTGCAGGCGTTCATTGTGACGGCCAGGTATTGGTCGTCCATGATATGCTGGGACTCTTTGATCGCTTCACACCCAAGTTTGCCAAACGATATGTCAACTTGAGTGAACTGATCTTCAAAGCCATTGAATCATACAGAGAGGAGGTTTCAAAAGGGACATTTCCAACAGACCAACATAGTTTTCACATCGATGAAAAAGAGTTAAAGAGAATCCATTAAATCATTAGGAGGTAGAGAAAAATGAAAGCTTTAAAAATCATGTTCTTGGGTTTGGTGGCCACAAGTTTCATCATTTTAGGAACCACGGGTATAAGTCTTTCTGCACCCATCACACTGAAGCTGGCTCATGTGGTCTCCACTTCCGCGCCCTATCATATTGGAGCCATGGAGTTAGCAAAATTGGTGGAACAAAAAACCAAAGGCCAGGTGAAGATTGAAATCTTTCCCGGAGGGCAATTGGGTAAGGGAGAACGGGAGTGCATTGAGGGACTTCAGATTGGAACGATTGATCTGGTTGCCACCTCCACCGGTCCTGTAGGTGGGTTTGTACCCCAGATGCTTGTGGTGGACCTCCCCTTTCTTTTCAGAGATAACCCCCATGTGGATAAGGTTCTTGATGGGCCTATTGGAGAGGGGCTGCTCAAGGGCCTGTCAAAAGCTGAAATTAAAGGGATTGCTTTTTGGGAGAATGGTTTTAGAAATCTGACAAACAATAAGCGAGCGGTCAATAAACCGGAAGATGTGAAAGGTTTAAAATTGAGGACCATGGAGAATGAGGTCCATATGGATGCCTTCCGCGCTTTGGGAGCAGACCCAACCCCGATGACCTGGGGAGAGGTTTATACCTCCCTTCAACAGGGGGTGATCGATGGTCAGGAAAACCCCATTAATATCATTCGGACCCACAAAATTTATGAAGTCAATAAATACCTTGCCCTGACCGGTCATGTCTATTCTCCTGCATTGCTGCTGATGAATGAAAAAAAGTTTAAGAGTCTCTCTCCTGAACTTCAGAAAACCCTCATCGAGGCAGGGAAAGAAGCAGCCAAATTTGAAAGGAAATTTATTCGAGAGAATGAAATCAAGATGCTGGAAGAACTGAAAGGTTTCGGGATGCAGGTAACCACCCCTGACAAGAAACTCTTTCAGAAGGCAACCGGACCGACCTATAAAAAATATGAAGCAAGGTTTGGAAAAGATTTAATCGACAAGATCGCGGCCACAAAGTAAGGGAACAATGTTTTCAAAGATCAGTGATTATTCCAACAAATCTGCAGAATGGAGTTGTCTCGTTCTTCTGGTAGCGATGACCGTGGTCACCTTCGCTCAGGTCTTCTTTCGCTTCGTCATCGTCCATTCCCTCCCTTGGTCTGAAGAATTTTCTCGCTATGCGTTGGTGTGGGCCTCCTTTTTGGGAGCCTCCATTGCTCTTAAAAGGGGGCTCCACATTGGCGTCGGGGTCTTTGTATCAAAACTTCCAAAAGAGAAAAAGCGCTTGATCTATCTCATGACACTCGTGGTCATCATCATCTTTCTCCTTGTGGTCATCGTCAAGGGATTTCAGATGGCCTCCTTCAACATGAAGCAATCCTCTCCAGCCATGAGGATCCCGATGGGATTTCCCTACTTGGCCATTCCTGTGGGATCACTCATCATGGTTTTTCATCTCCTCAATGAGATGATTTTGGGATGGAGGTGTAAAGAAGGACTGATCGCTTTGGAGAAGGATGAAGAGATAAAGAGGTTGGAGGCGGGGTTTTAAATGCTCTGGATCCTTGCCATCAGTTTCATCACTTTCTTGATTTTGGGCATTCCGATCGCCTTCGTCTTAGGCTTAACCTCGTTCGTCGCACTGCTTTACTCCGGTAATATTCCCCTTCTCCTCATGCCTAAGGAGATGTTTTCAGGAACGGACTCGTTCCCTCTTCTGGCAGTTCCATTTTTCATGTTAGCTGGGAATCTGATGAACGCCGGAGGGATCACGAGAAGGCTCATCCATTTCTGTAACATTCTCTTAGGATACGTAAGGGGTGGCCTGGCCCTGGTTAATATTGTTGCCAGCATGTTTTTTGCCGGAATCACTGGGGCGGCAGCAGCCGACGCTTCCGCCATCGGCTCCATCCTCATTCCTGCTATGACCGAAGAAAAATATGACAGGGACTTCAGTGCAGCCGTGACGGCAGCCGCCTCCACCATGGGGCCGATCATTCCTCCAAGTATTCCAATGATTATCTTCGGAGCCATTGCCGAGCTTTCCGTGGGAGCTCTTTTCTTAGCCGGCGTGATCCCTGGAGTGATGATTGGAATATCCCTTATGGGAGTAGCTTATGTCATTTCACGGAAAAGGAATTATCCAAAGGAGAAGGTGAAATCGGTTAAAGACTTTTTCATTGGACTGAAGGATGCCTTCCTTGCCCTCTTGATGCCGGCCATCATCATGGGTGGAATTTTAGGAGGAATTTTTACCCCTACGGAGGCGGCGGTGGTGGCAGTCGTATATGCCTTCATCGTTAGTTTCTTCATCTATCGGGAAATTCGCTGGAAAGATCTTCGTAAAGTGCTGATCGATAGCGTGGTCACCACCTCTATTCTCATGTTGGTCATTGCGAACTCTGCCATCTTTGGTTGGATCCTTGCCAACCAACAAGTTCCACAAGCCGTCGCTCAAATTTTTCTTTCGATCTCCAACAATAAATGGGTGATTCTGCTTCTCCTCAATATCTTTCTCCTCTTTGTGGGAACATTTATGGAGACGACCGCCTCATTGATCATTCTGACCCCTATCCTCTTCCCTTTAGCCGTCAAGGTGGGCGTTGACCCGATTCATTTCGGATTGGTGATGGTTTTAAACCTTGTCATCGGATTAATCACTCCTCCTCTGGGTGTTTGCCTCTTTATCGCTTGTAGCATTGCTAAGATTACTCTGGAACAAATTGTCAAAGCCATTCTTCCTTTCCTCATCGCAGCCATTGCAGTCCTTTTTCTTGTGACCTATATCCCGGAGCTTTCCCTTTGGATACCTCGAATGTTTATGAAATAGGATCTCCCCATATTTTAAACTTGAAATTAGATGATGTTTGATATAATCTTTTCTCGGAAGGAGGTGGTTGCATGCCGATTTCAGCTTATGTCTTTGTTGAGTGTACGGCAGGGGCTGCCAGGGATGTAGCGAAGGAGGCTGCCAAGATCCAAGGGGTGAAGCGAGCGAATGCAACAACGGGTCCTTATGATGTAATCGTTCTGGTGGAAGCCCCGGACATCAATATCCTTGGCGATTTCATTGTGACCAAACTCCAGGGACTCTCCGGTGTACTGAGAACCCAGACCAATGTGATTGTAGATTAAGCGAATACGACTCCAAATCCCCCCCCTTTTGTAAGGGGGGAAAGGGGGGAATAGAAAGGAGGGGAGATCATGGGAAGCGTCGTTAAGAAACGCCGGAAGAAAATGCGAAAACATAAACACAAGAAGCAATTAGACCGGGATCGTCATAAGAAAAAGAAATAATTGTTTTGATGCGAAGATATACCCTCCATATTGTGCTTTTCATCTTGACAGTGGCTTCCACGTGGGTAACGTGGGGGCCACTTTATTCTATTCCCATTATGCTTATCCTTCTGGGACATGAAATGGGCCACTATTTCATGTCCCGAAGGAGTGGCATGAAAGCGACTCTCCCCTTTTTTTTGCCTCTGCCTCTCATTTCACCTTTTGGGACACTGGGTGCTGTCATTCGCATGGAGGGAACCATCCCCTCTCGCAAGTCCCTTTTTGATACGGGCATCGCAGGCCCTCTCATAAGCTTTTTTCTCAGCATTCCTGCGGTTGTGGTCGGCTTAAACCTTTCTAAAGTCATTCCTGGGTCACAGATTAAAGGAGAAATGATCCGATTGGCAGATCCTCTCCTGTTCACCCTTATTCAGCATTTGGTAATGCTAGATGTCCCCAGCAATTATGAAGTAGTTCTACATCCTATTGCATATGCCGGATGGGTAGGTCTGTTTGTCACTGCACTTAATCTCCTTCCCATTGGACAGTTGGACGGTGGGCATATCGCTTATGCTCTTTTTGGAAGGAAAACTCGGAAGATTTCCGTTATTGTCGTTGCTGCCACAGCCTTCATTTTTATATTTTATTCTATAGCCTGGTTCCTTCTGCTTATACTTATGATCTTGTTTGGTTTCAAACATCCGACCCCATTGGATGATCAAACGTCACTTGGTACGACGAGAAAATTTTTGGGAGGAATGGCCTTTCTTATCTTACTCTTATCTTTTACAGTTGCTCCGTTTCCAGATATTCCATCAGTTATTGATTTAATTGATAAAGGGTTCTCATCCTTATTAAAGTAATCCTTAGCGTTCCCTTCTTCTTTCCTTCACCCCTGCCCCATTCCCCCAATTCGTCGACGAGATTAAACAGGCCTTCCATTGGTTCTAACACAAACGCGTTTAGTTTTTTGACAATAGGCCCCCTCACCCTCCCCTCTCCCCGCTGGGGAGAGGGATAGGCTGCGCAGAAACCTTTACGTCTAAAAGATAAGGACGGAAGCGGATATCCCCGGTATTGACAGAGATAAAATACTGGTTTATATTGCAGCTACAAATATAGCTACAAGGAGAAAACGATGAGATTTGCGAATGTCAGGGAACTCAAAAACAAAACTTCGGAAATTTTGAAAGCGGCCGGAAAGGAGGAGGTAGTTGTAACCTCCAGGGGGAAACCGACGGCCATTATCAAAGGCATCTCAGAGGATGATTTTGAAGACTACTTACTTGAAAACAATCCCAAGTTTTTGGCAGCCCTGGAGAAAGCGAGAGAGGAATATTTGGAGCTTGGCGGCATAGAAATCGATGAATATCTGAAGAAGAGAAAGACAAAGCATGGATAAATTCAAGATCGAACTTTCACCAGCAGCTTCAAGGGATTTGGATGATTTAGAAAGAGGAATCGTTACGAAGGTGGTTTCAGATTTAAAGATTCTTGAAGAGAACCCTTTTCCAAGGGGAAAATTGATCAAGAAGATTAAAGGTAAAAAGACTACTTTTTACAGACTAAGGATTGATAAGTTTCGAGTCTTCTTTGAAATTCATCCTATGAAAATCGTGGTCCTTAGAATTATCAGCAAAAAAGAAGCCGATCGATATATAAAGAAGGTTTAGTGCTGCTCACCAACCTTTCATAGGGCTTTGCGGAGAAACTCCATGGCCGCACAAGAGATCAAACGTAAGCTCGCTGCCATTCTCAGCGCGGATGTCAAAGGATACAGCCGCCTCATGAGTGAGGATGAGGTTTCGACCCCGAAGACCTTATCTACTTATCGGGAGGTGATAAGGAATCTCGTTCGTCAATTTAATGGCCGCGTCGCGGACACGGCAGGGGATAGCGTGTTGGCTGAGTTTACCAGTGTGGTAGATGCAGTTCAGTGTGCTGTTGAAATTCAAAAGGAACTCAAAACTCGAAATGCTGATTTACCTGAAAATCGCAGGATGGAGTTTCGAATTGGTGTCAACCTTGGGGATATAATTCAGGAGAAAGATAATATTTATGGTGACGGAGTCAACATTTCAGTCCGAGTACAGAGTCTTGCGGATGGAGGAGGAATCTGTATATCCGGGACAACCTTTGACCATGTCGAGAATAAACTCCAGTTAGGCTATGAGTATCTTGGAGAACAGACCGTAAAGAACATTGCAAAGCCAGTACGTGTTTATAAGGTTCTGGTGAAGCCTAACACATTACCTTCGAAGGTCGACAGGTGGAAAAGGGCTGGTTTGAAATATTGGGTAAGGATTCCCACGGCCCTTAAAGCACTTGCTACTATTTTAATTGCACTCAATGCTGCGTGGCAATTGTATACCCGTGTTTTAAGTCCACCAGTGGAGGTTGCTCCTGAAAAGTCTTCAACCACTCCCAAGATAGAAGTGGCTTCGAAAGAAAGGATGGCCTTCCCACTGCCTGACAAACCTTCCATCGCTGTGCTTCCTTTTGTAAATATGAGTGGTGACCCCAAGGAGGAGTACTTTAGCGACGGGATCACTGAAGAGATCATTACTGCTCTCTCAAAGGTTCCTCATTTATTTGTGATTGCTCGAAGCTCCACATTCACTTATAAGGGAAATGCTGTGAAGGTCAAGCAGGTGAGTGAGGAACTGGGTGTACGTTATGTGCTGGAGGGAAGTGTCCGTAAGGGAGGCGAGGCAGTGAGAATTACTGCACAGCTTATTGACGCCATCACAGGGCACCACTTATGGGCAGACCGTTACGACCGGAATATCAAGGATATTTTTGCTCTTCAGGATGAGATTACCATGAAAATTATAACAGCTCTCCAGGTCAATTTGACATATGGAGAGCAGGCGCACATGATAGCCAAAGGCACGAAGAACCTCGAGTCTTATATAAAATGCATGCAGGCTATTGCAAGCCTGACTCACCAAACGAAAGAAGGAAACGCGACAGGGCGCAAATTGGCAGAGGAAACCATTGCCCTGGACCCAAAATACCCCAGGCCATATGTCGCCTTAGCCCAAACATATATGCTGGATATCTTACTTGGGACGACAGAATCCCCCGAAAAGTCTATGGCTAAGTCTACAGAACTGTTGAAAAAGGCTATCTCCATAGACGATTCCGAGGCAGATGCTCACAGCGTATTGGGTTATTTGTACATAATGATGAAGCAATATGATAAGGCACTTGGAGAGGCAGAACGAGCTGTAACTCTAAACCCAAATTCGTTTGCAAATTTAAATCGACTGGGTTTTGTTCTTTTAAACGCTGGTAAACCAGAGGAGGCTATCTTAGTCATCAAGAATGCGAGGCGTCTCAGTCCTTTTGCACCAGTCCAAGCAATATTCCTCCATTTAACAATGGCCTATCGTCTAACTGGACAATATAAAGAAGCAATCGAAACCGCCAAGGAGGCTCTGAAACACGTGCCCAATAATATCTTTATTTACCTTCAATTGACGGCCACATATAATATGATGGGGCGCAAAGAGGATGCCCACGCTGCAGCAGCCGAGGTCATGAAAATAAATCCAAAGTTTTCTCTTGAGCAGTATGCAAAAACTCTCTACTTCAAGAATAAATCCGATGTAGAGAAAACTCTTGAAGCCCTGCGCAAGGCAGGCCTCAAGTGAATGCAAAACATTTCTAAAAATTCCAAATAGGAGGTGGGCTATGAATTCCATTAGTAAATTGAGAACGGCGATTGCAGTTGTTATTGGTCTCGTGATGTTTATCCCAGTTTCACAGGCACAAACGCCTTTCGACTTCACAGAATGCATGGCGGGAACTTCCATCGTGGTGTACGAGAGTAAAGAAATAAGAATAGGGAGCACCGAAGTCAAAGGGATCATTGTCAGCAATCACGAAAATAAGGTCTTCAATAACTGCACTTTTCATGTCGTGGCTATCGCCAAGACCGTGGATGGTAAAAGGAGATCAGACAGTTATTGGAAAATCATGGACCCTGATGGGGACGTTATCGTTGCCGAGGTTGTCGTTTTAGGACCGGAGAAAACGATGAAATTTTTACACGGAACTGGTAAATGGAAGGGTATCAAAGGAGAAGCAAAAGGTAAGACAACTGCAAGTGGCAAATTTATAGCACCGGGGACAATCCAATCTTGCTCAAGGTATGTAGGAACTTTTGAATTGCCGAAATAAACATTCAAAATATTTAGGACCCTCTCTCTCCCCTTTCCTGTCAAGGAAGAGGGGAAGGGAGGAGGTCGTTTTCATCATTGGCGGGAGATTTGTCAGCCAAAGCAAATTTTTTTGAATTTTACGATTTGGTTATTCATCGGGAGGCTTTTACGCTATGCTGTATGCGCTACGCCCTATGTGGTTTATCTTGTTCGATTGCACCACTTCAGAATTTCTTTGAGGGAAAGCGTATTGAGGACATCTTTGGTTTCGAGCCAGCCGCGTCTTGCCACAGCTACTCCCAGGCTCATCATCCACATCTGGTCTAAATGGTGAGCATCGGTTCCGATTCCCACTCGTATTCCCATCCCTTTTGCTTTCCGGCAATGGATGTCATTTAGATCGAGTCGTTCGAAATAGGCATTGATCTCCAATGCCTTTTCATATTTCTTAGCAGCCTTCATCACTTCTTCAATCTCCACTTCATACGGGTCCCTTGCTCCTAATAGTCTGCCAGTGGGATGGGCAAGGATATCGAGGTAAGGATTCTCCAAGGCTCGAATGATTCTCTTCGTCATCTTTTCCTTATCCTGTTTGAAACCACTGTGGATGGCCCCTACGACGATGTTGAGTTTTTCCAGAATCTTTTCGGACAGATCTAATCCTCCATCAGTGAGGATGTCGACTTCAGTCCCTTTTAAAATTTGGAAGCCTTTCAGTTTGTCATTAAGGTGATCGATCTCCTCAATCTGTTTCATCAGTCTCGATTCGTCGAGCCCATGGGCAATCTTAAGAGACTTCGAGTGATCGCAGATCGCCACATACTGATAACCCCTCTTCTGGGCAGCTTTGGTAATCTCTTCGATGGAGAAGGCGCCGTCGCTCCATTTGGAATGGACATGAAGGTCTCCCTTGATTTCAGATTCCTGGACCAATTTAGGAAGCCGGCCTTTCTGCGCCGCTTCGATCTCTCCCCGGTCTTCACGAAGTTCGGGGTCAATCCAATCCATTTTCAGAGACCGATAGACATCCTTCTCTTCCTTTCCTCCAATCTTCTTCTTTCCCTTAAAGACACCATATTCATTGATCTTGATTCCCCTGGCCTTGGCGATTCCTCTGAGATGAATGTTGTGTCCTTTCGATCCGGTGAAATATTGAAGCGCCGCGCCATAGGAATCTTCTTCTACCACACGAAGGTCAATCTGTGTTCCTCCTTCCACGATGAGAGAGGCCTTGGTCTCTCCAGAGGCTAAGACCTCTTTGACCTCTGGAAGATGCGTAAATGTCTGAACGATTTTTTCCTTATCTGGGCCAGTGGCCAGAATGTCGATGTCTCCAATATTTTCCTTCATCCTCCGGAGGGAACCTGCCCATTCAATCTTTTTCGAACCTGTCTTCTGCCTCAAGGTTTCTACAATCCGTTTCGCCACAGGAAAAGCCATGCCTAAATTCATTCTGCCTTTGCTCTGTTTGAGAAGCAGGATTCCCCGTTTGATGTTTTCTATCTTTTTCTCACCTATGCCGAAGAGACCCATCAGGGACCCATCCTCTAATGCCTTCTCCAATTGGGAGAGATTACCGATGCCTTTCTCCCTATGAAGCATGGAAAGGGTCTTGGGTCCCATTCCTGGGATATCCATGATGGCGATCAATTCATCCGATACTCCCTTTCTCACCTCCTCAAATTTGGAAATCTTTCCTGTCTTAAGATATTCCACAATCTTCTGAGCCATCCCTTCGCCAATCCCCGGAATGTTTTTGAGTTCTCCCTGCTCAGCGGTCTCTTCGATGTCTTGCGTGAGATCCCCGATGATTCTTGAAGCCTTTCGGTAGGCGCTGATCTTAAAAGG
>Ga0214474_1001220_pt1 | contig 11935 bp, 10 predicted proteins | sample RVTome_2_FD_187335 | JGI IMG/M metagenome (GOLD analysis project Ga0214474, IMG submission 187335) | Soil microbial communities from uranium-contaminated site in the Upper Colorado River Basin, Wyoming, United States - RVT95D214 HiSeq ...
TTGGATTTTGGTCATTGGAAATTATTTGGTATTTGGTGCTTGCCCCGCACCATATTAGGTGCAGGGCTTGGGATTTGGTGCTTACTTTTTAAATTTTTCTCTTTCTAATGTTTCGATCTTCTCCAATCGCTTCTTATGTCTCCCTCCAGCAAATGGGGTGTCTAACCATACTTTGACGATCTCTTTGGCGAGATCCCTTCCCACAATTCGGCCACCGATGACCAGAATATTGGCATCGGTGTGTTCCCGGCTGAAGCGTGAAGAATAGAGGTCGTTGACCAGTGCAGCCCTCACCCCTGGGAACTTATTGGCCACAATCGACATCCCGATACCTGTTCCGCAGATGAGGATCCCTTTCTCCAATTCTCCTCGGGAGATTTTCTCGGCGACGAGGATACCAAAGTCTGGATAATCAACTGCATCCTCATTGAAGGTTCCCATATCAACGGGCTCGACGCCTCTTGATTTCAAGAAGGCCTTCAACTCCTCTTTGAGTTCAAAGCCGCCATGGTCACAAGCTAATCCAATCTGCATGCTTCTATCCGGTGAATTTTTTGAAGATAAGCGTCGCATTCGTTCCACCAAACCCAAAAGCATTAGACATTGCCACTTTCAGAGGTTGGTGCCTTGCTACGTTAGGGACATAATCCAGATCGCATTCCGGATCTGGTACTTCATAATTGATGGTAGGTGGAAGGATTCCATCTCGAATGGCCAAGAGGGTAAAAATGGCCTCCGTGCTTCCTGCCGCGCCCAAGAGATGACCGGTCATCGATTTAGTCGCACTGATAGGTATCTTCTTAGCATATTCCCCAAAGACCTTTTTTATCGCCTGAGTCTCTGCCAGGTCGTTGAGCGGGGTGGAGGTTCCATGAGCATTGATATAATCGATATCCTCAGGTTTCAACCCAGCGTCTTTAATGGCCATCCTCATACATCTTGCCGCACCATCACCTTCTGGAGAAGGGGCGGTAATATGATAGGCATCACCTGTATAACCATAGCCTATGATTTCCCCATAGATCTTTGCGTTTCGCTTCAATGCAAATTCCAACTCTTCCAGGATAAGAATGCCCGAGCCTTCCGCCACCACAAAACCATCTCTGTTTTTTTCGAAAGGTCGACAGGCCTTCTCTGGTTCATCATTTCGAGTGGAAAGGGCTTTCATCGCATTGAACCCACCAACGGTCAGCGGAGTAATATTAGCCTCAGTTCCACCGGCAATGATCGCTTCTGCATCTCCGTAGACAATGGCGCGAAAGGCATCACCGATACAATGGCCACCTGTGGCGCAAGCCGTCACCAAACAGGTGTTAGGCCCTTTGGCGCCGCAATGAATGGCAATGTGGCCGGAGGCAAGATTAGCAATGAGCATCGGTATGAAAAAGGGGCTGATCCGACTCGGCCCCTTTTCCATAAGAATTTGGTGATACCTCTCAAGGGTGGGGAGCCCTCCCAATCCTGTACCTACGGTCACACCAATTTGCTCACAGTTCTCCGGTGTGATTCTTAATTGGGAATCCTCCAATGCCTCTTTTGAAGCGGCTACCGCATATTGGATGAAGAGATCCATCTTCTTGATCTCTTTCTTTTGGATGAACAATTCAGGATTGAACCCCCTCACCTCACCAGCAATCTTCGTCTCAAAACCGTCTGTGTCAAACCGTGTCAAGGGCCCAATGCCTGACTTTCCATCACAGATATGCTTCCATGATGTTTCAACTCCAATCCCAGTGGGGATAACCACCCCCATCCCTGTGATGACAACCCTTCTCTTCAAAAGATCTTACCTCCCTCATTAGGCCTATGTGCTGACAGGCAGGGATGAATGGAATCCCCTCACTCACTGAGCAGCGTGGGCTTGGATGTATTCAATGGCATCACCAACGGTTAAGATCTTCTCTGCATCCTCGTCGGAGATCTCCATATTATATTCCTCCTCCAAAGCCATGACCAGTTCTACCAGGTCGAGAGAATCGGCTCCCAGGTCGTCGACGAATTTGGCCTCGGGGACCACCTCACTTTCGTTAACGCCTAATTGTTCTACAATAATCTCCTTGACCCTCTTCTCAAAGGACATGAAATCACCTCCTTATCATCTTAACGGAATGATAGAAAACTGGAATGCTGGAATAATGCGACGGACCCAAACCATCATTCCACTCATTCAATATTTCATACTTCCTGATCTTTACATATAGATACCCCCATTAACATTTAAAACCTGTCCGGTAATATAGCTTGAGGTTTCAGAGACGAGGAAAAGCACAGCCTCGGCGACATCCTCGGGCCGTCCCAAGCGATCCATGGGAATCAGGCGCCTCAATTCCTCTTTTGCCTTTTCAGGAAGGGCATCGGTCATCGGGGTTTCGACATATCCGGGAGCGATGGCATTGACATTAATCCCTCTCTGCGCAAACTCGCGCGCAATGGTTTTAGTAAAACCAATCACCCCTGCCTTCGATGCTGAATAGTTCGCCTGCCCTACGTTGCCCATTTCTCCCACCACCGAGGCAATGCTGACAATCTTCCCACTTCTCTGCTTCGACATGTGTCTGACAACAGCCTTGGTACAATTAAACGTCCCCTTTAGATTCACGTTGAGAACCGCGTCCCAATCCTCTTCCGTCATCCTGAGGATCAATTTGTCCCGAGCGATCCCGGCATTGTTTACCAAGATATCAATATGCCCGAACCGCTCCAGGATGGTTTGAACCATTCGCTCCACCTCTCCTGAATGGGCTACATCTACTTTTATCGCCATGGCCCTTTGGCCAGTTCCCTCAATCTCCTTTGCCGTCTCCTCGGCCTTCTCCAAGTTGATATCCGAGACAACAATGTCGGCACTATTTTGAGCAAGAAGAAGGGCAATTGCTCTCCCAATCCCTTGGGCCGCTCCGGTCACTAAAGCTACCTTACCTGCAAGTCTCAATTCCTCCCCCATTATCAAGACATCATCAATTAACCTCCCTTACCCTCTCCCGTCAAGAGACTGTGTCGTTATTAAGGAATTGCATTGTTTGTCATTCTAAACGAAGCGAAGAATCTCATAGAATCAATAGGTTAGAAAACAGAGATTCTTCGGTTAACACCTCAGAATGTCATTACGACGTAGTCTCCAAGAGAGAGAGAAAGGTCTGCATCGCGCTCCAACTAATGTGAAATTGAATCTATCTTCTTTAGGGTCTGGAGATCTTCTAAGTTTCTCGTCTCTATGCGGGGGTCGATGCGTTTCATTAAACCGGAAAGGACTTTTCCAGGCCCGATCTCCAGTACCTGTTCAATCCCCTCTTTGATCATCGTCCGCATTGACTCTTCCCATCGGACAGGACTCACTACTTGATCCACCAATAGTGGTTTCACACGATCCCTCGAGGTATTGACCTCGGCCTCCACGTTCGTCACCACAGGAACCTTTAGGTCCTTGATAGACATTCCTTCAAATGCTTTCTCAAGACGAAGCCCCGCCGGTTTCATCAACGGAGAATGAAAAGGTGCGCTGACAGGAAGCGGGATTGCCTTTTTCCCATTCTGTTTCACCCTCTCAATCGCTCGCTGAACCGCTCTCGAATGACCGGCAATGACGATTTGACCCGGACAGTTAAAATTGGCCGGAGTGAGGACCTCTCCAGATGAAACCTCTTCACAAAGTTCTTCGATCTGCTCCCGCTCCATGCCGAGGATGGCCGCCATGGCTCCTTCTCCCAATGGGACGGCCTCCTGCATAAATCTTCCTCGGAGACGAACGATTTGGACCGCTTCAACTAAAGTGAGTGCCTCTGATGCCACCAAGGCGCTGTATTCCCCAAGGCTGTGCCCGGCCGTCAGTTGCGGATTCACCCCTTTCTCATTTTGAAGGACTCTGAGTGCAGCCATGCTGGTAGTCAGAATGGCTGGTTGGGTGTTCTCCGTCAACCTCAACGTCTCTTCCGGCCCTTCGAAACAGAGCGAGGAAATGGAGAAATGGAGGGCGTCGTCTGCCTCTTCAAAGACCTCTCTGGCAACGCGGAAATTGTCATGGAGTTCCTTGCCCATTCCCACATACTGGGAACCTTGACCTGGAAAAATAAAGGCCGTTGGCTTCATGGTTTTTTGCCTGCGTATTCCTTGTTCAATTCCAAACCGATGATATTCCTTTGAATCTGATTCGTCCCCTCATAAATCTGAAGGATTTTTGCATCCCGCATCATCTTCTCAACAGGATACTCTCTCATGTACCCATAGCCTCCGAAGATCTGGACGGCATCGGTCGTCACCTTCATCGCTATATCGGTCGCAAATAACTTAGCCATTCCAGAGACCTTCGAAATCTCCTTTGGGTTTTTTGACTGGTCGATATAACGTGCGGTCGCGTAGACGAGGGCTCTCGCCGCTTCCACCTGAGTTGCCATGTCGGCCAACATATGTTGAATCGCTTGGAACGAGATGATCTTCTTTCCAAACTGCTCACGCTCTCTAGCATAGCGTACGGCTTCATCAAGCGCTCCCTGGGCCAATCCCACCCCTTGAGCTCCCACTCCAGGACGGGTCCGATCGAATGTCCTCATGGTAACGATGAACCCCATTCCCTCCTTCCCGATCAGGTTCTCTCTGGGCACATAACAATCGCGAAAGATCAGCTCTCGGGTGGCAGAGGCCCGGATGCCCATCTTATTCTCTTTCTTTCCAAATTCGAAACCTGGCGTCCCTTTTTCCACAATGAGAATGCTTGCTCCTCTGGGGCCCTTTGACCGATCCGTCATCGCAATGATCGTGTAGATTTCAGCCTCCCCTCCGTTCGTGATCCATTGTTTTGTTCCATTCAAGAGATATCCATCTCCTTGACGGAGGGCAGTTGTTCGGATGGCGCCCGCATCACTTCCAGCATCAGCTTCTGTGAGGCCAAAAGCAGCCAATCTCTTCCCCTTAGCAATGTCCGGGAGGTATCTCCTCTTCTGCTCTGGGCTGCCATAGAGCATAATGGGGTAGGCGCCTAAACTGCTCGCCGCGTAACTGACCGAGACGCCAAGGCAGGTTCGGCTCAATTCTTCCACCGCCAGGCAGTTTTCCAAAACACCTCCACCAAAACCTCCATACTCCTCTGGGACTGAGACACCAAAAAGGCCTGCCTCGCCACAGAGCCTCATGATCTCCCACGGAAACTCTCCCTTTTCATCCAATTCCGCCCGAACGGGTGTCACCTTTTCTACAGCAATTTTCCGGGATAGATCTCGAATCATCACTTGCTCTGGCGTTAGAAAATAGTCCAATCCCAATCTCTCCTTTCCATTCGTCCAGTATTAGTGGATCGTTTTAATCGTCTCTATTATCTTCTCAGGCCGTTTCTGTCCCAAGCGGAGAAGCTCCTGCTTCTCTTTAATCTCCTGAGCCAGATGTTCGTTGAGCTTGTTCTTCGCCAGGCTCGAAGCTAAAAGGATGGCATTCATAATCGCTTTGGCATTCGAATGGCCATGGCTGATCACGCAGTTGCCATTAATCCCCAAGAGGGGTGCGCCTCCGTGTTCCGAGTAGTCCATCTTTTTTTCCAAGCGGCGCATCGCCCGTTTCATCAGAAAATAGGCCAACTTGGCCCTTAAATTGTCTCCAGCCTCCCATTTGAGAATAGCGCTGATGGTTTCCCAAAGTCCTTCGCTGATCTTCAAAGCCACATTTCCCACAAAGCCATCGCAAACGATGACATCGACTAATCCGCTGTTGAGATCTTGGCCTTCCACATAACCGATATAATTCAAATCAGTTTTCGATAAAACCTCGTGGACCTCCCGTGTCAGTTCGTTTCCCTTCCCTTCCTCTTCGCCATTACTCAAAATGCCAATCCGGGGTTCTTCCTTGCGCATGATATACTTTGCATAGGCATCCCCCATAATGGCAAATTGGACAAGATGGGAAGGTTTACAATCCACATTGCCCCCGGAGTCGATGAGGATGGTAGACCCCTTCGGGGTTGGATGAATGGTGGAGATGGCAGGACGATCAACTCCTTCCGATTTTTTAAAGATATACATAGCGAGAGCCATGGCGGCCCCTGAATTCCCTGCGGAGACCACCCCATTCACCTGCCCTTCTTTTGCCAAATCGAGGGCAACCTTAATGGAAGTCTCCTTCATCTTTCGGATGACGAGCGAAGGAGACTCATGCATGGCCACCACGTGCGGTGCGTGGTGGATGTAAATGGGAAGTTTCGAAGTGGGATATTTGGACAGTTCCTTACTCACCTGATCCTCATCTCCGACCAAGACAACTTTTGTCCCATATCTTTTAGAAGCCCAAAAAGCTCCTTCTACAATAGCATGAGGGGCAAAATCTCCCCCCATCGCATCAACCGCAATCTTCATTTTGCCCTTCCCTTTATCATCCTGTTAAAGATTCACCCCGTTAGAAAGCTCTGCCGTTTATGCTGGGGATGATATTAGTATAGCTTCAATTCCTTACAGAAAGGGCAGGGTTGAAGCCCCGTCCTTTCTAACGGGGTTCATTTCTCCTCTTCAACTTCAAGGATCTCCTTCCCTTTGTAACTCCCACAATGCCGACAGACATGGTGAGGCAGCAAAGGTTCGTGACATTGGGGACATAAAGTGAAATTTGGGGGATTCAGTTTCTTATGGGCCCGTCGTTGGTCTCTTCTTGACGATGACGTCCTGTGCTTTGGAACTCCCATTTGGATCATCCTTTCTTAATCATATTGCGTCAAGTGCTAAGGGCGAGGTGTTAAGAATGATGTTATACCCTTTACGCCTTACGCTTTACGTTTTATGTCAACGATCAAGCTTCAACTTCTGAAGCACAGAGAAGCTTGAAACAAATTCCTTTTTCTCGCAAGTACAGGAGGAAAGATTAAGATCTGTTCCACAGACTGGGCAGAGCCCTTTACAACTCTTTTGACAGAGGGGCTGGATAGGGATCTCTAAAAAAATCTGTTCGCAAGCGATCTCAGAGAGGTGAATTTCCCCTCCTTCGAAGAAACCCGATTCCATCTCCTTCTCTCCCAATTCAGTCTCTTCTGTAGTGGGGGCCTCCTTCAAAGAGTGAAGAGTCAGTTCGAAGGTCGAAGAGAGAGGGTACGCGAATTCTTTCAAACACCTCACACACTGCAATCGAAGAGCTGTTTGAACCTTTCCCTCGACTAAGACGGACTGGCCAGCGATCCAGATTTTTGCCTCTGAATAGAGTGGAGTTTCGAAGTCGAAGTCGATTTGCGACAAGGTTTTCAAATAACCTAACAAGGAAGCCCGTTCCTCTGTCCACTTCAGATTCAGACCTTCCTCAGGAATCTCATCCATTCTCAACGTAAGCATCTCGTTTCCGTTCTATCCCGATAAATAATATTAAACAGATTAATATATAAAATAAATTTTCTTTGTCAAGGAAAATTGAAAAAAAATCCTTAATATGTTAACAGATTCATGGATCGTGTCGCAAGTAGATATTCCGTTTGGCTTTTAGCACTGGCTGACAAGGAGGAATGTTAATGGAAGGGATGGAAAAGATTAAAAAGAAACCAATCAAGATTACCGATACCACATTGAGGGATGGACACCAATCATGTTTGGCCACTCGGATGCGGACAGAAGATATGGTTCCGATTGCAGAAGAGCTGGATCAAGTGGGATTCCATTCTGTAGAGGTTTGGGGAGGTGCCACCTTCGACGTTGCCCACCGGTTTCTGGGCGAGGATCCATGGGAGAGGCCAAAGATTCTGAAGAAATTAATGCCCAAGACACCCTTCCAAATGCTCCTCCGCGGTCAGAATCTGGTGGCCTACCGAAACCACCCCGACGATCTGGTAGAATCCTTCATTGAAAAATCTGCAGAAGTGGGGATCGACATCTTTCGTTGCTTCGATGCGGTGAATGACGAGCGGAATTTTGAGACGGCCTTCAAAGTCATCAAGAAGGTGGGGAAGCATATTCAAGGAACGATCTGTTATTCCCTCACGGAGAGGAGGATGGGCGGACCCGTCTATCATTTGGATTATTTTCTCAATAAGGCGAAGATCCTCGAGGACATGGGAGCGGATTCACTCTGCATCAAAGACATGGCAGGACTTTTGGCTCCCTACGACGCTTATACATTAGTTAAAGCACTTAAGGAGACGGTAAACATTCCCATTCAACTCCATACCCATTACACCAGCGGAATGGGTTCGATGACGTATCTTAAAGCAATCGAGGCGGGGGTAGACATTATTGATACCTCATTGGCCCCTTTTGCTCTTCGATCTTCCCAGCCGTCTGCGGAGCCGATCATCGTTGCGTTGGAGGGTACTCCCTGGGATCCGGGCTTAAATCTCTCAAAACTGCTGAAACTCGGAGAACATTTAGAGTCCATTGCTCCCAAATATCGTGATTTTTTAGATACGACGAAAATGGCTGTGATCGATACAGGGGTTCTCATCCACCAGATCCCTGGAGGAATGATCTCGAACATGGTGAGCCAGCTCAAACAGCAGAAAGCCCTACACCGAATCGATGAGGTTTATGCCGAACTTCCACAAACCAGGAAAGATTTGGGCTATCCTCCTCTGGTGACCCCAACCTCTCAAATTGTAGGGGTCCAGGCGGTGCTCAATGTCCTTTTCGGCCGATATAAGATGGTCTCCATGGAGACACAGGATTATGTCTACGGTCTCTATGGAAAGCCTCCAGTGCCGATCTCAGAAGAGATCAAGAACCTCGTGTTGAAAGGATACAAGCGAGGTAAAGAACCCATCACTTGCCGGCCCGCTGATCTGATTGAGCCGGAGATGGAAAAGGCAAAGGAGGAGACAAAAGGGCTCGCTAAAAACATATGCGACACCTTGATTTATGCTCTTTATCCCAAAACAGGAAACGATTTTTTAAAATGGAAATATGGCATAGAACCCATGCCGGAGAAATTGAAACCTAAGACTTTGGAAGATATACAAAAAGAGGATGAGGCTATCTCCAAGGCTAAAAGCGAGGCACAGAAGAAAACAGCCTGATTCTAATAATGAATTCAAGGATTCCAGGATTCAAGGGCTGAAGTGAAGAGGAGCTAAACACTTGCGTCCTTGCCACTCGGAACCCATTCATTAAGCCCTTTTCTAAACCTTTAATTCTTAGAAAATTTCAAGCCTTTCACTCTAATCCTGGACCTCTTGAATCTTTGAATCCCATCCGTTCATTTCATATTTTTTAAAACAAACTCGATAATATCCATCACAACAAGAGGGACCTTCTTTTTCCGGGCCGTGGTCAGGATGGTTCGGACGCACTGCTGACAGGCAGTAATCACCATGTCAGCTCCAGTTGCCTTGATCTCCTCGATTTTCGCCTGTGCCAAGGCTGTTGAAAGGTCGGGATTCACCATCTCAAGGTTACCCCCTCCTCCACAACAATTGCACTGTTCTCTATTCTCCTTCATTTCTACCAATTTTACTCCCGGGATGGCCCGCAAGATTTCTCGCGGCGCTTCATAAACTCCACTGGCCCTCCCAAGGTCGCAGGGATCATGATAGGTAACTTTGGTTCTCTTTTCTTGGAAGTTAATCTTGCCCTCGTCGATTAACTTCTTGATGAATTGGGTAGCATGAAAGATCTCGATATCTGTCTTGCACTCCTCTAACCATGTGTGGTAACAAGAGGGGCAAGCAAAGACAATCCTTTCTGCCCCCTTCTCTTTCACTTTTTCCAAATTGTGTTGGATCAAAGCTGCGGCCTTCTTTCTCATCCCAGCCGCAATCAGGGGAAACCCACAGCACCACTCCTCTCCTCCCAGAATAGTGAAATCGACTCCTGCCTTATCCAGGATTTGGACAAAAGATTGAGGGATCTTCTTCGTCATCGGAAAATAGGAAGCCACACATCCAACGAAGTAGACCACCTTCGCCTTTTCCCTCTGAAACAAATCCTTAGGGACTTCACCCAAGGCCTGCACCCACATCGCCCGATCCTCATTTGGCTCACCGCTAATGTTATGGACTCTTTCCAAAGTCTCCCCTAACCGGTCCATTCCATGAGGATACTCTCCCTTTTCCACCATGAATCCCCGTGTTGCTATCCTCAAGTCCTTAGTGTCGATAAATCCAGGGCATACGGTCGAACACTTCCCGCATAAGGTGCAGAGGTAGGGATGGTTAGAATATTCTTTTAGCACCTCTTTAATCTTTGTAGATCCAAAAAATATGCCCGGCAAGCCGTACGCCTTCCTGATCAAAGATCTGAGGTTAGTATAAAGTCCTCCCATTGTATTCTCTAATTGTTCTGTCTGTGCGTATACTGGACAGACATCCACACAGCTGCCACATTTCACGCAGGAATCGAGCGCGATGAGCTCCTTAACAGAAAGAGGAATAGGAGCCTTTCGGCCTCCGGGTTTAAATGCCTCCTTGGGCATCAAGTTGATGAACATGACTGCTGGAATCGTAATGATATGCCAAAGTTTCTTGTTATACGGGATAAAGGCGACGAGAGTAGCTAGGAACAATCCAGAAACAGACCAAAGCGGATAATTGAAAGAGGACCACGGAAGTCCTAAAGGGGCAATGATCTTACTCAGGCCAAAGGATATGAACCAATATTGGGCCACAGAGCTAGGGAGCGAATAGGTTAGAATGCTCGTCGCCTCACAGAGAAATCGAAGGACAAACCATCCTCCAAGCAAGTTGACTGCGACGACATCTCCGGCAGAGGTTTTAAAAGTAACAGCTTTTGCCACAAATCTGCGGTAGATGGCGATGAATTCTCCCGATAATATCATGGCTCCAAAAAGGTCAAAGGAAACGGCAAAAAGGATATTAAGAATGCTCAGAGATGGGCTAGTGACGTCACGAAAGTAATAAAAGTCACAAAATGGCGCATAAAAAAACCGAATCAGGTGTGGAAAACTCTCAAACTGGGACATCGTCTCTGCTTTCAGATGACCTGCAATGAGTATCCCAGGGTAACCAATCATGATCAAAACCTTCATCAACCATCTCAATTTACCCTGCCCGAAAAGTCTCCTTTGGAGAATGCCATCAAAAAACACGATCTTGATTAGCTTCACTATTTTTTTACTAAATAGTGTTGAAAAGACCCCTTTTACAAGGGCCCACAAGTCCCATTGCCCACGCCAGTAAAGAAACAGTCTCAAGGCGAGACCAATCAAAAAGAGTATCGCACCTAACGCATAGAACGTCACAAAGAGTGGATGACCATTCACGATATATCTCTCCTTTGGTAATATCTATCCATATTTCTTATTTAACATAGGAAGAGAATTTTTGCCCTATGACCCCATTTTCTTTGTTTGACAGTGTGAGGGAAGATCCATTAACATATAACTCAAAAATTAGATGAGGAGGAGAAAGATGATGGAGAAGGTTGTGGGGGTCATCGGCGGATCGGGTCTCTACGAAATGGAGGGTCTTGAACAGGTTCAAACGATCTCGCTGAAGACCCCTTTTGGAGACCCCTCTGATTCATACATCGTGGGTCGTCTCGAAGGAGTGAAAGTCGCCTTTTTGCCACGACATGGAAAGGGCCATCGAATTCAGCCCTCTTTTCTCAACTACAGGGCGAATATCTATGGTATGAAAATATTGGGCGTTCAATGGATCATTGGCGTCAGCGCTGTCGGATCAATGAAAGAATCGATCCATCCAGGCGACATGGTGATTCCGGATCAATTCATCGACCTGACCAAAGGACGTCCGAACACCTTCTTCAGCGATGGGATCGTCTGTCACATCAGCTTCGCCGATCCTGTCTGCTATGTTCTAAGTCAGATCCTATGCGAAGCCGGGAAAGAGGCCGGCGCGACTGTCCATAAGAATGGAACCTATCTTTGCATCGAAGGGCCTCAATTTTCAACAAGGGCTGAATCAAGGCTTTATCGAACGTGGGGAGTGGATGTCATCGGAATGACCAACATGCCCGAGGCAAGACTTGCCCGAGAGGCTGAAATCTGCTATAGCACCATCGCCTTTGCAACT
>Ga0214474_1001222_pt1 | contig 11925 bp, 10 predicted proteins | sample RVTome_2_FD_187335 | JGI IMG/M metagenome (GOLD analysis project Ga0214474, IMG submission 187335) | Soil microbial communities from uranium-contaminated site in the Upper Colorado River Basin, Wyoming, United States - RVT95D214 HiSeq ...
TTTCGTCCTGTTGACGGTGTATGAAGTGAACGAGTACCACGCCAAGTCACAGCTCCAATGAACAACAGCAAAGACGACCACAACGATCGGACCGAACCACTGTGCGTTGAAGACGAGCAGTGCCCCCACGGTCGCCCACCACAGGAAGAAGTAGGGGTTGGCGGATGTTGTTAACGCACCAGAGACGGTCGCGCCGTACGGGAGATGTCTCTCGGACTCGACTGCCATCACTCTTCTTGACCTGATCATGCCGACTCCCAGAAACAGCAGAAGACTTCCTCCGACAACGCCGATCGCGAAACCGACCCAGGGGTCCTCAAGGAATTCGCTGGCTCCGATTCCAATCAGCGCGATCAAGGCGATCAGGGGGAACTCTATGAGTCCATGTCCAAGAGCTATCTTCACTCCCGCGCCCCTGTCCTTGTACCCTTTGGCGACCGCAGCAGCGAAGACCGGACCGGGTGTCATGACCCCAGACATGCTGATCAGTAGGACGAACCCGAAGAAGACAAGGATGTTCTCGCTGAGAAGCTCGTACTCCACGATTGCATTCAGCGAATCCCAGATATTTAACCCGTGTCCCAAAGGCCTTGGCGTGTCGTCTATCTTATACGCGGAGTGCGATTCGGTGACCTGTGATGACAAGAGGGTCAGCTGAGGTCCGCAAGGACCTGTGATGAGCCCTATGAGTGCTGATAGCCGTTCTAATCTGAGTGTCGGAGGAGCGACGTTTGGGCGAATCAAGTAGAACCCGGAAGCCTGGACGCCCCTTGGGCGTCACCTTGCTCGCCATCTGGGAATTCTTGACCGGCATCCAGCTGCTGCTATTCGGTCTCGTAGCATTGTCGTACTCGGACACCCTTCTGGAGGGCTCCGCGGTGAGAACCTTGGTGTTCTTCATCGGACTCGGAAGCGCAGTGATTGGCATCCTGAAACTCCTTCTGGCCAGGGGTTACATCAAGGGTTACGAGTCAGCGCGTAAGAAGGGCAGATCGGTCGCGATATTCGCGATCGTGTTCGCAGTCCTTGGAGTGATCGTTCTGCCTTTGAAACTGGAGTCAGGCTCGCCGTTCTGGACCATCATCTCGAACGCAGCCATATTCTGGTACCTTGGGAGCACAAAGGTCGTGGCATACTTCCGGTCCCGTTCCAGATCATGACGGTGACGACCTATCTAGGCATCTATCAAGATTGATAGTCATCTGTGATTCTCAGGGCGTCTTACTTTATTTGAATCAACGACGAACGGGGGTGAAGTCACTCTCCTCTCTCTTTTTTTCTGTTTTCCCCTCAGAGCCTCAGCTGGATAGCGTGACAAGGTAGTCGATGAATTTGCTCAGCGGCATTCCGTCGTGCCACCGCATTATCAGGTTCCCTTCCTTCGATGGCGAGATCTTCGGTAGACGGCTGTACACGACTCTCAGCCTGCCGTTGATAGGCCCAACGTCCAGGGTGAATATGCGCCATGCGTCTCCCCTCTGGCGTTTGTACCTGAACGCGTAGATTGGCATCAGACCGACGCGTCTGCAGTCGTCCATCATCTCCATAGCCTGCACTGCGAGTTTCTCGTTCCTGCTGAAGCGCAGGACGTCGTTTATCGAGCTCTTCACTTCGATGGGGAGCGAGAGATCTGATCTGATCGCGACTAGATCAACACCTAGGGATCCCGCACCTCTGACCACCATGAAGGGTCTCTCCTGGATACGGTAGTAGGCCTTCTTCTCGTCGTCCTGGCAGGTCTTGGTCACCCGGGCCAGCATGTCTTCGTCTGCCCGGAGGATTCCTTTGAGCTCACGCTCAAAAATGCGTCCCATCGCCTTCCCATACTGTATCGGGTTCTGGATAAATCACTTTTCGCTGCAGTCAAGAATCGCGTCCCGAACTAGATCGTTCGCGATTCGCACGCCTGTGAGGTCTTTGAAGAATCTAGCCTCGGCGGTCCCGCTGGCTATCGCGCCCTCATTGGAGTCCTCGTCAGTCTGGGCTGCATAGACAACATGCAGCCGTTTGATGGAGACGTCTGAAAAATGCCACGTTACATCGTACATGCACGCCAACTCGAGGCTCCTGATCCCCAAGCCCGTGGCCTCCCTGGCAACTCTCTTCGCGGCAGCGACGGGATCCTCGCACGCCCCGATCCTCCCCGAAGGCAGAGTCCAAGTCTCCTCTCCCATTGCCTTGCACAGAACAAGCCCCTTGGCGCCAATCATCACCACGACGACCTGCCCCTTGCAGGGCGCGTACTTGAGGTCAGCCTTGCTCTTCCTCATGTCATACTCGTATTTTCTGACCTCGAAGGTCGGTGTCGTTATGGCAAGAGCGTCGATCTCGTCGGCGGTCGGGAGCTCGACTAGCATGTGCTTGGGCTTCTTGGTCACGGGGTGAGCCTTGCCCTGTCTCGTGGGTATAGAACTGCCTCCCGTATGTTTGACAGGTCCAGCATCTTCTGGACGTATCGCTCCACACCGAAGCCGAACCCGCCGTGGGGCGGCATGCCGAATCTGAACCCCTTGAGGTAGAAGTCGAAGGACTCGAGGTTCAAGTTGTTCTCCCTCATCTGTTCAGTGAGGACTGCGTACCTGTGCTCCCTCTGTCCGCCGGAAACGATCTCTTGTCCCCGGTAGTCCAAATCGAAGTACCCGGTCGTCTCTGGGTCCTCGTCGACTCTCTTGGCGTAGAAAGTGCCTCTTTTCAAGGAGGTTGGGAACTCAGTGATGAAGTAAAGTTCACACTTCCTCTCACGCATCATATACCCTCCGAGGGCCTTTTCCCCCTCGGTACCTAGGTCCTCTCCGTGCTCGATCCTCATGCCCTCTGATTTGACTATGTCGACCGCGTCCTTGTACTTCACGCGGGGGAAAGGCGTGGACGGGCTCTCCAGTTTCGCCCCGAGAACGCTCAACTCCCTCTGCCCATGCGTGCGCACGTGCTCGATCCCTGCGACCGCGATGCCTTCCGCGACCGCCATTATGTCCTCTGAAGATTCGATGAACGCCAGCTCAACGTCGAGCGAGATGAACTCCGCTATGTGCCTAATTGTGTCAGAGGCCTCGGCTCGGTATGCGTGTGCGATCTCGAATATTCGGTCGAACCCCGTCGCCATGAGGTTCTGCTTGTACAGCTGAGGGCTCTGCGCCAGGTATGCGTTCCTGTCGAAGTACTTGATGGGGAAGAGAGTCGAGCCGCCCTCCGCGCCAGCGGCAACGATCTTCGGTGTGTGAACCTCGATGAACCCGTTTGAGATGAGGAATCGCCTGATGCCTTCGAGGGCCTTCGCCTCAATGTTGAAGACCGCTCTGACCTCCTCCTTCCTGAGGTCCATGAACCGATTGTTCAGACGCGTGTCCAAGTCCGCGCCCACCTTGTCCACGACTCCGAGGGGAAGTGGCGTCTCAGCCTTGTTGAGCACGACTATCTGGTCTGGGAGGATCTCAAATCCGGCCCTGGCTTCCTTGCTTTCCTTGACGGTGCCGGTCACGAGGACCACCGATTCGCGGGGAAGCGATGCCACAAGCTCGAAGAGTTCCTTGCTCTTCTTCTTCAGTGTCGTTATCTGAATGACACCCTCTCTGTCCCTGAGCTGCAGGAATGATATGCCGCCAAGGTTCCTGAGATCCTGAACCCATCCGCCGACAATGATCTGCTTTCCGTAATACTCTGCGGTTATCTGGTTCGAGTAAGTGATGTGTTGCCACGGGGGCAAGTGCGTACCACCGCCTCGGCATAACCTAGTAAGAACTATTAACTGTTTTCTCGGGATGCGTTCGGCGTCGCTAGCACCAGCAAATGCAGCCCTCCCAGGTTGGTAAGGTTAATGACCTCACAAGTCTTCATCGTCGAAAATCCGGAATCGGTGTCCTGATGGATCTCATTATTCTGGTCTATGTCCTCCTCATGATTGCCTTCGCGAAGGGTTTCGGCGAGGTCGTCACGCGGATACACCAGCCTCCGATAGTCGGCGAGTTGTTGGCTGGAATAGTCCTCGGCCCGTTCATCTTGGGCTTCATCTTCAATGACCTGGATGACATGTACAATAGCGTCTTCATCAAGGACTTGGGGGACCTCGGAATGCTGTTCCTCATGCTCTATGTGGGCCTGGAGTTCTCTCCAAAGCTCATTCGAGCCTCCTCAATGCTCGGGGGGTTGATAGCGGTCTCGGGCCTGGTCCTGCCTCTCGTGCTTGGACTCGTTGTGGGCGTACTCTTCGACCTCGACGGGTTGACACTCGCATTCGTTGCGGTGGCAATGGCGGTGACGGCGCTGCCTGTGACCATCAGGGTGTTGAAGGACATGGAGGTGCTGAAATCGCGCACCAGCGCGACCATCATAAGCGCCGCGCTGATCACCGACGTCCTACTCCTGTTCACTCTAGGCGTGATATTGGGGACTGCCGAGGGTTCAAGGACAACCGAGAAGGTCCTGTATCTCTCGGTCAGCTTCGCGCTCTTCTTCGTGCTGGCGCTTCTGTTCGGCCGGCTTGTTGTGCCTCGGATCTACAGGCTCCTCAAGTGGATGCGAACAGGCGAGGCGGCGTTCGCCGTCGCCGTTGTTATTGCCATATTGTTCGCGGTCCTCGCGGAGTGGTCCGGCCTTCCAGGTGTGATTGGGGCGTTCATTGCAGGCCTGCTTCTGCGAGAAGCCGGTACGGGATTGCGCGTCTGGGCCCGTGTCGAAGATATCCTCTCGGGTGTCACCATAGGATTCCTGGCTCCGATATTCTTCGTTTTCATCGGCTTCTCGGTCAAATTCGATTTGGTCGCTGACCACCTCCCGTTGTTCATCACTGTGACTGCGGTGGCCGTCCTTGGGAAGCTCGCGGGGTCTTACCTGCCGGCGAGGATGGCCGGACTCAGCAACAACGAGTCCATGGCGATCGGCTCGATGATGATGGGGAAGGGTGCGATCGAGCTGGTTTTCGCCAACCTCGCAGTCGAGGCGGGGCTGATCGACCCGAATGATCCTTACCTTTTCTCAGTCCTCGTGCTAATGGCGTTTGTGTCAACGATGCTCGCCCCGGTCATGTTCAGGTTCTTCTACAATCGAGGGGTCGTATCAGGAGAGATACCGCCCGCGAAGGTTGGGGAGACGGACATCGCAGAGCATGTCGACTCTTCGCAGTACGCCTGAGGTCTACGCCCGCTGCTTTGATCGAGACCCATTCTGGTTCGCGATGACTATCCCCGCGACAATTACCACGCCGCAAACAGCCGTCCAGGGTTCCACGCCTTCGTCTCGGAGCAGCCAAGCGAAAACAGACGCGAAGACCGGCATCAGATAGATGAAGAAGGCCATCTTGGAGACCTCCTGGTGCTCGAGCGAGGTGAGGTAGAGGACCGAGGACACGGCCCCGCATAGGAGCCCGAGGACCAGGATGTTGATGATGGACTCGGAGTTCAGTTCGAACTTCAAGTCGCTCTCGAACGGAAGTGCCACGGCAAGGACCGCAGTCCCAAATGCGAGTGACAGTCCAATTATGAGGAACGGCGGGTTCCGCTCTAGCATGCGCTTCGCGGACACCCATGCGAGGCCGTAAGACGTCGCGGAGATGAGTATGAATATGTTGCTCACGAAATCCTCGTTCCCGAGCGAGATCCCCCCGCTGGCCACGAGCAGCAGAGTACCCCCCATCGCTACTGCGGTCCCCAGTGACTTCATGCGCGTGAGCCGTTCGCCGAGCAGCACGACCGCGAACACTAGGGTCATCACGGGCCCTGAGGATTGAATCACGGATGCAATCGACGAGGTGCCGCTCTGAAGACCTATGTTCTGCGCGACATTCGGAATAGAAACATACAGCAGTCCCAGTGCCAAAAGCGGTTTCCACTCGTTTCTGGCTACGCGGGCGATCTCGCTTGTCGGGTACTTCCACAGGAGCACCGCGATCATCAGGGCGGAGGCGAGCACGAACCTAACGAACCCGAGCATCACTGGGGAGGCACTCTCAAGCCCAATCTGGATCAGTGGAAATGCTAGGCCCCAGAGTGCGACCGCGGATACCGCCGCAGCAGAAGTGACCCATAGCTCCTTTCCCGGTGCCATGATGTGAGGGCGATAGCGAGTCAGGATTTGATTCTTTGGAAAGCGCCTTCAACGGCGTAAACCGATGACCGACAATCTGCGGATGGATCGATTGGAATCGTCCAGTGGCCCTCTAGGAGTGATCGTCCTTCGCCTGCTTCTTGCGGACAACAAGCTCGAGCCGTCGTCCCTCGTCATAGAGGCACTTCACAGCCTTGGCCGCCCGGGACGCGGAAGAATACACAGGTATGTTCTTCACTCGCAACTCCTGCACGACCTCGTCTATCTCAGGTCCTCCTACCCAGCAGGCGACGATTGGTTTCTTGAGGTTCCTCTTCTCCCCCACGAGTTTGATGACAGCGCCGACATACTCCCTGGGCCTTGCGATTCCAGCGTGCACGCACACCATGATCAGCGAGTCGATGTTCGGGTCCGAGAGCATGATGCTCCCCGTAGCGTGGTACCTGTGGAACCTTGCGTCCCCGGTGACATCCAGAGGGTTCCTCGCGGTGGTTATGGACGGCAAGTGCGGCATGAGCGCATCGATTGTCTTCTTCGCGAGGTTGGGTACCTTGAGCCCGACGGACTCGCACCAGTCTGCGGTCATGATCCCCGCCCCACCGCCGTTCGAGATGATCCCCACCCTGTTGCCCTGAGCGGGCGGCTGGTAGGCGAGGGCACGTGCATAGTCGAAAAGCTCGATGACGTCGTACGCTCTCTGGATGTGGACCTGTCTGAAGGCCGAGTCATAGACGACGTCGGAGCCGCTCAGTGAACCTGTGTGAGTCGAGGCGGCCGCTGAGCCCGCAGGTGTCCGGCCGGCTTTGATGACGACAATTGGTTTCTGGCATCTGCGGGCGGAGTCCAGAAACTTCTTCCCATCTTTGATTCCCTCGATATACATCGCGATGACCTTCGTCGCGGGGTCTTGGCCGAGGTAGTCTATCAAGTCCGCATCGTCGACGTCCGCCTTGTTCCCAACACTTATCACCCTCGAAAGACCGATGTATTCGCCGTTAGCATAGTACACCATGCCTATGCAGAGCGCCCCGCTCTGGCTGATGAGCGCAATCTCGCCTGGACGGGGCATCCCGAACACGAAAGCTGCGTCGAGATTGTCAATTGGGTCCTTGTATCCGAGGGTGTTGGGGCCGATGAGCCTCATGTTGCCCTTGCGGGCTATCTGCAGGATCTCTTCCTCGAGAAGCCTTCCCTTCTCGCCCGTCTCCGCGAACCCGGAAGAGATGACGATTACACCTTTCACCTTCTTCTTCGCGCACTCCATCATTACCTTCGGAACCGCCTCTGCGGGTACAGCTATGATTGCGAGGTCGATATCGTCTTTGACGGCCAGAACGCTCGGCTGGACTTTGAGGCCCATGATGTCTGGCACCTCTGGATTGATAGGGAATATCTTGCCCGTGTAGCCCTGGACCAGTATGTTCTGCAGTATCTCGTAGCCAATCTTCATAGGACTTCTGGAAGCCCCGATGACAGCGATGGATTTCGGCGAGAAAATCGGCCGGAGCTCCTCTACGGATCCCATCTCTTATTCACTCGCAAGCGTCGAAGAGCCCTAGGCGTGTTTAAGCCTTTGCACATCCGCATGGGAAACGCCTCTCTGTGACCGAACGCGCAGGTACCGCCGCCCCTCACGCGCTGCGGGAATATCGGTGAAGGATCCTCAGCGCGATCAGTGTGATCCACTGGTCTTTCTCTGCGTGTGGCCGGTTATACTGGGTCCAGAGCCCGTCTGCGGATCTCGATTCAAGCAACCACTTGATGGGGCGGTCCATGCGCGGGTCGTCGGCCCCGTATCCAATCTTCGTGAGTATGTCAAGCGCGTGGAGCCCGCTACCGAAGCGATAGGGGTATCTGAGCTTCGTCCAGTGATCCTCCGTCATGTAGTAGGATGAGTGTGGGTTCTTCTTGAAGAACCTGTCCAGCACGAAGTCCGCTCCCCGTTTGACGGCATCCGAATCCGCAAGGCGCTGGTCTAGCATCAGGCCCCAGAGCACGACCATGGTCGCGTATGGACTGCTTGGGAATTGCGTGAACTTGCCCAGGTCGATCGTGGACCTGTCAGTCCTCCGGAGGAGCTCCACAAAATCGCGCATCCTCATCCCCTTGTACTCCGGCAGGTAGTGCATGTCCATCACGTAGGGTATGTTCCAGCCACCGTCGAACCTCTGGATGGACAACAACCATTGCGAGAGCCTCCTCACCCCATTCTCCCTCCAGAGCCCGAACCTGTGGAGGAGGTGGAGCGCGTAGCCGTTGAAATAGGGCAGCGGGAAGACGTCTGTCCACGGACCGGGGATGTACCCTTCCTGGTTCTGCCATTTGAGCAGAAGGCGCAAAGACTCATCGATGTATCCCTCTTCCCGCGAAGCATTGTACTCCGCGAGAGTGAAGAGGTTCCACAGCATCGTCCTGTATGTCCATCCGATGGGTGGCCCCGGGCCCGCCTCCTCGGCGAGCTTCCTGTTCTTCGCTATCGGCCACGTACCGTCTGGTTTCATCTTGCCAAGCAACTTTGTCTTTGGAGAGAAGTTCGTGCACTCCAGCGCCGTTTTGCTGAGGAGAGCATCTTTCCTGCTCTTCTCCAGAACCTGCGTGAGAAGCCAATATCTGACCGGCGGTATCGATATCTGGAGAAGCTTCCGGGAAGACTGCTCGACTATGAGGTCTATCTCTTTGGTGTGCATCCGAGAACGAGGGAGATGTCTGTCAGCAAAAGATACTTTCTACAAGTCACGATTCCCGCCAATGCCAGCGCCTCGGCCCGTGAGCCAACGGGCTCGTTGGTTCGCCGGGAACGGTTAATATATGCCAAGAGTCTTATCCGCTGGACCTGGAAAATCAGGACAGGAACCGATGTTTGGAGGAACCTTAGATGCCTGAGAAGGTTACAGTATCGTTGATCAAGGCCGATGTCGGATCGATAGCGGGACACTCCCGACCACATCAGAAGATGATGGAGGTCGCATCCGACCTTCTGGGGAAGGCCGTCAGAGACGGTCTCCTGAACGACTACTACGTCACCCGGTGCGGGGACGACATGCAGCTCCTGATGACCCACAGGAAGGGCGAGAACAACAAGGAGATACATGGGCTATCGTGGAACGTTTTCATGGCGGCCGCGAACGAGGCCAAGAAGATGCACCTCTACGCTGCCGGACAGGACCTACTGTCCGATGCGTTCTCAGGAAACGTGAGAGGCCAGGGCCCAGGAGCCGCCGAGATGGAGTTCGAGGAGCGGCCCACAGAGCCGATGCTCGTCTTCATGGCCGACAAGTGCGGACCAGCTGCGTACTCTCTGCCAATCGCCAAGATATTCATGGACCCGTTCACGACCACTGGTCTTGTGATCGACCCGAGGGCGCACCTGGGGTACGATCTCGAGATAGTCGATGTGGTCGACCACAAGAAGGTCGTGATGAGCTCACCCACGGAGCTGTATGACATCCTCGCTCTCATCGGCGACACCACAAGGTACGCCGTGAAGAGGGTTATTCACCACACGCTTGGCATCACGGCCGTCATATCCACGGAGAAACTGAACATCCTCGCCGGCAAGTACGTGGGAAAGGACGACCCTGTTATGCTGGTCCGGTGCCAATCCGGCTTTCCAGCAGTTGGAGAGGTTCTCCAGCCGTTCGCGTTCCCGCAGCTCGTCGCAGGATGGATGAGGGGCTCGCACTACGGGGCCTGGTACCCCTGTGGAGTTGACCAGTCTGACCCGACCTATTACGATGGTCCGCCGAGGGTCTGCGCTTTGGGCATCCAGATAACCAACGGCAGGATTCAATGCACCGAGCCGCCGGGCTCCAGGCCCGGAGAGCACAAGCCGATCGACTACTTCGCGGGCAAGGAGTGGGATCCAGTCCGGAACAAGGCTATGGAGATCTCGATCTACATGCGCGGACACGGTCCGTTCATGCCGGGCATAGTGTCCCCTGAGGACCTCGAGTACACCACCAGGCCCGAGATTCTGAAGAAGCTTGAGCCCAGGATGCAGCCTCTCGAATGAGGTGAACACGCTGAGTGACCGCAAGCCAGTCATCGTGGTCAATTTCAAGACCTATCCAGAGGCGAGCGGAGAAGGCGCTTTGGCGATTGCCCAGCTCTGTGAGCAGGTGTCCGTCGAGACGGGGGCGACGATCATCATTGCCCCTCCACTAATGGACTTGGCGGCCGTTGTCTCAAGAGTACGGATACCGGTGTTCGCGCAGCATCTGGATGGCGTGCCGTCCGGGAGCACCACTGGCCACGTGACTGTCGAGAACGCAAAGGCTTCGGGTGCGACGGGAACCCTGATCAACCATTCTGAGAGGCGGCTAAGGATTTCCGAGATCCATGAGCTCATCGACCGGACCAGAGCGAACGGCCTCTCGTCGATCGTGTGCACGAACAACTTAGCAGTGAGCAAGGCGTGCGCGGCGATGGACCCCGACTATGTAGCAATCGAGCCGCCGGAGCTGATAGGCGGCGATATCTCTGTGACGACCGCCAACCCGAAGATAGTAGCGGACACGGTCAAATCCATAAGGGCGATTTCCGGAAACGTCGGTGTGCTCTGTGGAGCGGGCGTGAAGAACGGAAGGGACGTTGCGATGGCCATCGAGCTAGGAGCCGACGGAGTGCTGCTTGCCAGCGGAGTCGTCAAGGCGAAGGACCGGAGGACGGTCCTCCTAGATTTGGTGTCCGGCCTAAGTCGCTGACCGAAGCGTACGTGTAGCAGAGCGCGTTTTCAGCCATCAAGTCATCATCAAGTCCGATGCGGCGCGCGCGAACCACGGCGGTGTCATCGGCCTTGCTCTTTTTCCTCGTGACGTTCGCGCCGTATCACCTCTCAAGCTCTCCCGACAACTCTGCCTGTGCGGCCGCTCTAGCACCATCGATTCTGATATGCGAATTCTATCCGCATGGCTTGTGCGACGACGAGTACGTGGTGCTGTTCAACGGGTGCGGCTATGCCTGCAACCTGAAGAACTGGTCCATTGGCGATGGAGAGGGAGCCATCACCATCATGCGTGACACCTGGTTGGCCTCTGGGGCTAGGCTCGTGGTTTCCTCCAACTCCAGCTCCTATCTCTCGGCCTTCGGGTATGCTCCCTCGATAGCTTTGGACGTCCAAGGAGATCTTACAGCGATAACGGTGGGAACGTTCAGGCTCGGAGACCAAGGAGACTGCATCTCACTGGCGTCGCCTCAAGGGTTAGTCGTCGATTCTGTTTGCTATGGACGGACGGCTGAAGCTCCGCAGCTGTGGTTCGGCGACCCGGTTCCAGAGCCGAAGCAGGGCGAGGTCATCAGACGCGTGCGGATGGGCGGGGGATTTCGAGACACGGACCGGTTCGAGGACTGGACCCCATTTCGCGAATTCAGGTACGGGTACACCGAGATGCCTGGTCTACAGGTGGAGGTAGGGGCTGGGAACGTGTTGGCGTTCACGAGCCCCGATTCCTCACTATCAGTCCTGCAAGGCTGTGTGGCCCGCGCTCAGCTGAGCATCAGGCTATGCGCCTACGAAGCGTCCTCCAGACCGCTCTGCTATGCGCTCCTTGACGCGCTGTCCCGGGGTGTCGAAGTCCGTATCCTTGTAGATGGGGCTCCCGCCGGTGGCCTTAGTGACGACGAGCTCAGATTCCTCTCGGTTCTAACAAGGAACGGCGCGGATGTACGCGCATTGTCAGGGAACGCGAGCAATGACATAGTCCAGCATGTGTGGCATCTGCATGCGAAGTACGGCGTTTTTGACTTGTCAGAGGTCGTCGTGATGTCCGAGAATCTCGTCGAGTCAGCACTGCCTACGGATCAGCTGAGGGGCAACAGAGGCTGGGGGGTGCAGGTTGCCAACCAGGATTTGGCAAGTCACCTAGGCTATTTGTTCGATTCCGATGC
>Ga0214474_1001225_pt1 | contig 11898 bp, 12 predicted proteins | sample RVTome_2_FD_187335 | JGI IMG/M metagenome (GOLD analysis project Ga0214474, IMG submission 187335) | Soil microbial communities from uranium-contaminated site in the Upper Colorado River Basin, Wyoming, United States - RVT95D214 HiSeq ...
AATGGCTGGTGAACGTCAACATGTTCGAGAACGAGACAGGCTCCTTTTGGAAGGGCCCGGGCATGGACCCTGCGAAGATCAAGACCGAGGTCTTCTTCCTCCCCTGTGCCGTCTCGGTGGAAAAGGAGGGGTCGATCTCCAACTCCGGGCGCTGGATGCAGTGGCGCTACGCCGCAGTCAAGCCCTTGGGACAGGCAAAGCCTGACGGCGATATGATCATCGAATTGTTTAACAAGATACGGGGACTCTATAAAAAGGAAAAAGGGGTCTTCCCCGAGCCGATCCTTAACCTCAAGTGGGACTACACCACCAAGGGCGCCTTTGACCCCCATAAGGTGGCGAAGGAGATCAACGGCTACTTCTTGAAGGACGTGACCATTAAAGATACCACCTATAAGAAGGGAAGCCTTGTTCCCGGCTTTGCATCCCTGCAGGCCGACGGCTCCACCTCCTCAGGCAATTGGATATACTGCAACTCCTACACGGACAAGGGGAACATGGCTGCCCGCAGGGGCTTGAAAGACGCCTCCGGCATCGGGCTTTTCGCCGAGTGGTCGTGGTGCTGGCCGATGAACCGCCGGATCATCTACAACCGCGCCTCGGTGGATCGCTTTGGCAAGCCATGGGCCCCCAAGAAACCGGTCATCAGCTGGGACGGCGCGAAGTGGATCGGGGATGTGCCTGACGGCGGGTTCCCTCCCGTGGCCAACCCCGATGGGACCCCCAACCCCAACTCCAGGCACCCCTTCATCATGAAAGCTGATGGCTTCGCCGCCATCTTCGGACCTGGTTTGGCAGATGGACCCTTGCCCGAGCACTATGAGCCTTTGGAGTGCCCGGTGGATCGGAACCTGATGAGCTCTCAGTTCATTAACCCCACGGTGAAGGTGTACGAGACCGATATGGACAAGTTCTTCACCTGCGATCCCCGCTATCCTTTCGTCGGCACTACCTACCGGGTAACCGAACACTGGCAGACCGGCCTTATGACCCGGTGGCAGCCATGGCTGCTGGAAGCGGAACCCCAGCAGTTCTGCGAGATGAGCGAGGAGCTGGCACAACTGAGGGGTATCAAGAACGGTGAGAAGGTTATCGTGGAGTCTGGGCGCGGTAAGGTAACGGCAGTGGCTATCGTGACCAAGCGGTTCAAGCCGATGCTCATCATGGGCCAGCAGATCCATCAGGTAGGACTTCCCTGGTGCTACGGCTGGGTGCACCCGAAAGACGGCGGTGACTCTGCCAATTTACTGACCCCGTCGGTGGGCGATCCCAACACAAAGATACCCGAGAGCAAGGCGTTCATGGTGAACGTGCGTAGGGCATAAAGGAGGTGATCCTATGACTGATAAGACATTCTTTATCGATACCACCCGCTGCACGGCTTGCCGCGGCTGTCAGATAGCGTGTAAGCAGTGGAACCGGAACCCCGGTACCAAGACCAAGAACTGGGGAAGTCATCAGAACCCTGAGGATCTCTCCTTTGTGACGTTCAAACTCGTTCGCTTCTCCGAGGTGGTCTCTGACGGCGGGCTCCAGTGGTACTTCTTCGCCGATCAGTGCCGCCACTGTGTGGAGCCGCCGTGCAAAGATGTTGCCGAGGCCCTGGGTTACAAAAAGGCCATCACGCAGGATGTGGTAACCGGTGCGGTGCTCTTTGATCGGAACGTGAAGGTAAAGCCGAAGGACTTCGAGGAGATCAGAGAGTCCTGTCCCTTTAACATCCCGCGTTACGATGCCAAGCAGATGGCCATGGCCAAATGCACCATGTGCTTTGACCGCATCTCCAACGGCCTGCTGCCTGCCTGCGTCAAGACCTGTCCCACCGGGACCATGAACTTCGGCGACCGCAGCCAGATGCTGGCCTTGGCTGATAAGCGCCTGAAGGAGCTGAAGGCCGAATACCCCAAGGCCAGACTTCTCAATGCCGCGGATGTGCGCACGATCTTTCTGGTCGTCGATGACGCTGAGAAGTATCACAAGTTTGCCAAGGCGCGCGGCCCCTTAGGGATTACCCGTTTGGTGGCCATGAAGAAACTCATCAGACCCCTGGTGAGCATACCGGGATTGAAGAAGGGTTAGTCTACCCTTCATGAGCACTCATGGAAGGGCTTGTCTCCTGAGGGATTCCCTCTCTGGGCAAGCCCTTTCTTTTCGTTGAATATAGGTTTTAAATCCCCCTTGCCCCCCCTAGCTAAAGGTCCCGCACTGTCGCGCAGCGACATCCCATCATTCAGAGTTTTATACAAAGCAGGGCGGGACGCTGTACATAAATCAGAGTGGTCGGGATGTATCGCTATGCGATACAGGGGATGGGGGGATTGTCACAGTACGAGGGTGACAAAGGGACATGGGAAATTACTCAGATAGGTGATATAGTATATAAGGAAAGGATTGTCTATGGTGGATGCGCTGGATCAGATCAAGCAACAGATCGCATGGTTTAAGAAGGAGAAGCCACACTATCGGGAGGTCCTGGAGCTCTACGCCCTGGTCCTGGAGGAACAATGGAAGATTCGCCCTCAGTTGAAGATTACCGTGCCAGAGGTGAATACGAAGCTGGTGCAATCCAGATGTGCAAAGGGCCTTCCGCTGCTGGGCAAAGAGGGATTCGCAATAGACCTTGAGGCTGCACAAGAACTCTTTAATACTTTGAGCTCGATCGGGCAGCGAACGACGCCGAAGATGGGTGCGGAGATCCCGAGGATTACAGAAGCAACAGAGACAGGGGCGTTGGCGCTGAGAGATCTGCTCAGCAGACACTATGACATAGGCCATCTCAACCAGGCGGCTGAGCAATGCGGCGTAGACCAGGGGGTCCTCTCTTTCTTGGTCAAGGCCAGTGTCAGGCCTTGTCTCGAAACCCAGATGGAACAGCTGCGGGGTCTTCTCAACCTGGAAGAATGGCTGCACGGAGAGTGTCCCCTGTGCGGATCTGCCCCTCAGATGGCCGAGTTGAGGAATGAAGAGGGGAAGCGGTATCTCCAGTGCTCTCTGTGCGGCTGTCAGTGGCGCTGGGAGCGGATAGCCTGTCCCTATTGCTCCAACAAGGCGTTCGACTCGCTGCACTACCTCTGCTCCGAAGAGGAGGAGGCATATCGGGTGGATCTCTGCGATTCTTGCAAGGGCTACATCAAGACCATTGATTCCCGCAAACTCGATTACGAGCCCTCTTTGGATCTCGAGGACATCGTCACCATCCACCTCGACATCCTAGCAGTAGAGAAGGGGTACCGGAGGTCTGCTCCAAGCTCCTGGGGACCATGGCCGTTACATGCAGGGGGTGCGGTTGGGAGTGCTTAAGAAGCGCTCTGCCATCTTGGTAGAGGATGGCAACGCGAAAGCAATTGAAGGTTGGGTTGCCGTCGAGGGCTCATACGAGCTCTATCTCAACGATACCCTGGTGGATACCATCGTGGTCTCCCCCTCGGACCTCGAGGCCCATGCCCTCGGCTACGTGGTGACCGAGGGGTTGGTGAAACCAGAGGAGGTGGAGGCGGTCCGCCAAAAAGGGGGTCGGGTTTTCGTCAAAACCCATGGCAGAAAGGATATCCCTCTCTCCAAGACCATCTGGCGGAGCTCGGCCTATCGGGGGCGCGGGGGGGAGTCGATCTCCCTGATCTCTGCCAACGTTATTGTCGCCCCCGCCGTCATCGTGCAGTGCGCTTGGCAGATCAACGAGCTAGCAGAGAGTTGGAAGAAGAGTCGAGGGGTGCACATCTCGTTGCTGTTCAATCTTGAGGGCGATCTGATAAAGACTGCCGAGGACATCGGCAGACACAACAGCGTAGACAAGGTGGTGGGATATGCCCTCCTCCATAAGGTCCCTCTGCAGGAGACCATCCTGACCTGCAGCGGCAGGCAGCCCGAGGGGATGGTTTTGAAGGCTGCCCGGGCCGGGATACCCATCGTCCTTACCAAGGCCGCCTCGACCGACAGGGGGATCGAGCAGGCGGATCGTTTGGGGGTGACCCTCATCGGCCTTGCGCAAGGGGATCGCTTTGCCATCTATGCCCACCCGGAGAGGATACAGGTTGTCTTTTCACCTAAAGTAAGATAGGATTTATGCTGTACGGTTTACCTTTAATCAAGGAGGCTAAAGATGAAGAGGCAATCGACGAGGGCTCTTATCGCTCTTTTACTCTTTTTTGCCATGGCGATCTCCGTTGCCTGGGCGGATAACACACAGGTCACCATCATCTACAGCAACAACATCAACGGGCAGATTGATCCCATCGGCTGAGGGGCTTCCAAATCTGGCGGTCTTGCCAGAAGAGCAGCGGTGATACAGGAGGCCAAGAAGACCGAGAAGACAGTCCTTATCCTGGATGCGGGGGATCTCCTCTTCTACACAAACGTGGATACTTCCCTTGCCTCTGCCCAAAAGAAAGAGGCTATGGTGGACGCCCAATTGATAGTTCAGGCTTTCAACCTCATGGGGTGTGACGCCGTTGGTATAGGTGCGGACGACCTCAGGCTGGGCGTGAAAGATTTTGCTCTGGTGAACAAGATGGCACAATTCCCCTTTATCTCTGCTAATGTGGTCTCGAAGAACGGCCAGCTGGTATCCGTCCCATTCGTGGTAAAGAACGCAGGGGGCGTGCGGTGGGGGATCTTCGGCCTCATGAGCGCCAAGACGTCTTCCCCGGCTCACCCAAGCTGGAAGGTATTGGATCCGGTGATTACCGGTAATCAGGTGGTAAAGGAATTGCAGGAAAAGGCCGATGTCATCATCCTCCTCGCAGCCATGCCTCTGGCTGAGCTAAGAGCCGTCCTTCCCCAGCTGCCGGGGGTAACGATTGCCGTGGTTGCAGACGAGCAATCCGGATTGATAAGGCCCCTCCAAATAGGGCAGACCGCGGTGGTTTGCAGCCCTGGTTTCGGAAAATATCTGGGCGTGCTCCGTCTCTCGCTCAAGGACCCCAAGGCGCCCTTTGCCGATGAGGCCAGGATCACGGAATTGGAAAGAGCGCTGGCCCTGGTAGAGAAGAAGATAAAAGGGGCATCAGGGTCCTCTCAAGAGGAAAAGAAAAAAATGGAGGCAGAGCTTCAGGAATTGAAGAAGGGGAATATCTATCGCAATGATCTTGTCGCGCTCTCATCGAATGTCCAGGAAGAGCGAGGGGTGAAGCGATTTATCGAGGATTTCAGGACCCAGCAAGAGAAATCGGGAAAGGGGTGCCAGTAGGCACACAAGGAGATCATTGTTATTAGGCGGATGAAAAACGCCCGGCCAGGCGGGGCGGGAAACATTCTTTGAGTCTTTTACGAAAACCCGCCGGGATACCCGGCTTACTCAGAGTCCCTGCTTGAAGCGCCGACAATGCTGAGAATGCGGAGGGCGGGGCGTTACTACACACCTATGAGGTAAGGCAATCATCACTGTCCGCATCTAAGGCATTGCATCGTATCCCCTGTATGCGGCAGCCTCTTATCTGCACAACTGTTGCCTTGCGACATCAATGGGCGATCCTGGATTAATTGATTCCCATTTCGACCAGTCCTCACCGTAGAACTTAGAACGGAACATTCTTCCTGCGCAGTCGATTTCGTCATAAATAGTAAGATAATCATCTTCGCATGCGTTGTTGTCATAGTTAACAAAACTAACAATATTTCCTGCATACTCTACCGAAGAGGAATCGTAGTAATACACTTCACCTTCCACGCTACCAAGATATAGACACTGCCCGGCTTGTGAGATTCCTACAAACATACAGAAAGATAACAGAGCCAATAGCATGACTAATAGAAATTTTTTCATGGTAATTCTCCTTCCATCAGGGATTTGTCATGATCATGAGGTAAAGCAAACAGCGCTGTCTGCATCTAGGGCATTGCATCGCTTCCCATGTATGTGGTAACCTCTTATCTGCACAACTTTTGCCTTACTACATCCCAGTCATCTATTGATTCCCAGTCCCCAAAGTCTATACTAATCATTCTTCTTACACAGTCGATTGCGATAAACCATTCGTCTGTTGGTGAGGAGCAGCTGTATTCTAACAGATAAAAAAAAACAATATCTCCTGAATACTCCACGTCAGAGGAATCGTAGTAATAATTAATATCCTCGTAGCTATAAAGATATATACAATCCCCGGCTTGTGAGATTCCCGCAAACATAAAGAAAGACAGCAGAGCCAATAACAGGACCAATAAAGACTTTTTCATTTTTAATCCTCCTTCCATCAAGGATTTGTAATGGGCATTCTGAGTGTCCAGATCACTCGATCTGTGCGTTTGAACGGTATCATAAAACCCCATATTGCCAAAGACGAAAATACTACCTGGGTATAAGCAGGTTCGTTATTTTTGTTATGTTTCAGTCCGCTCCCGATGCCAATAGGCGCTGGGAAGGGCTACTTTCAATACGACATGCTCTATCTCATGCAGGGAACCTATCCCAGTCCGAGGAGCATTCCTCCCTGGTAGATGACAAAGGCCAAGCACCAGGCCAGGCAAAGGGCGTAGCCGACGGCAAAGGCCGTCCACTTCCAAGACCCTGTCTCCCGCCGAATAGCAGCCACCGTGGCTAAGCACGGGGTATAAACCAAGACAAAGATCATAAAGGCATAGCCGATCAACGGCGTCATGGCCTTTTGGATGGCAGCGCGCAAGGTCTCGCCCTCCTCCCCCCCCTCCTTCGCCTGATAGAGGACCCCGAAGGTGCTTACGACAATCTCCTTGGCCACAAAGCCGGTGAGCAGGGCAACGCCCGCCCTCCAGTCAAAGCCCAGGGGATGCAGGACCGGCGCTATGACCTTTCCCAGCCTTCCCAAATAACTCTTCTCCTGGAACCCCCTTTTTCTGCTGATCTCCAGCTCGGCAAGCCTTTGCTCCCTATCCGCTGCGAGCACGTCGGCCTTTTCTTGTTCCGCGCGTTGGATCGAAGTCGCATACTCCTCCTGGATGCGGCGCTCTTCTCCCGCGTAGTCCCTGGAATAGTCCACGCCCTGGGGGAAGGAGCTGAGGGCCCACACGACGATTGACCCGAGGAGGATCACCCCCCCCATCTTTTTGATAAAGATGAAGCCCCGTTCCCACATATGGATAAGGGTGCCTTTAATGGTCGGCATGCGGTACGGCGGAAGCTCCAGCACAAAAGGGGCAATCTCCCCCCTGAAGAGGGTCCGCTTGAAGATCTGGCCCATGAAGATGGCCAGGGCGATGCCGATGAGGTAGACGGAGAAGATGATGTTTCCAGCCCGCGCCCCAAAGAGCGCGCCGGCGATCAGCACGTAGACGGGGAGCCTGGCGCTGCAGCTGATCAACGGAGTGACCAAAATGGTGAGGATCCTATCCCTCTTGCTCTCCAAGACGCGTGTTGCCATGATGGCTGGCACCGTACACCCGAACCCCATGATCATGGGGATAAAGGATTTTCCGTGTAACCCCAGGGTGTGCATGACCTTGTCCATGATAAAGGCGGCCCTGGCCATGTACCCTGTATCCTCAAACAGGGCGATGCAGAAAAAAAGGATGAATATGTTGGGGAGAAACACGGCCACGCCGCCCACACCACTGATAATGCCGTCGACAATGAGACCCCGGAGAAGGCCTTCTCCCATCAGCCCATTGACGAACCGGGCAAGGAGCCCCACCCCTGCGTCGATCCATGCCATGGGATATTGCCCCAGGTTAAAGGTAATCTGGAACATGGCCCAGATAAAGAAGATGAAGATCGGGAAGCCGAGCAAGCGGTTGGTCAAGACCATGTCCACCCGATCGGAGAGGTAACGCCTGTCCTTCCGGGTCTGCCGCAGGGTCTCTTTGAGGGCACCATGGATGAAGCCGTAGCGGCAATCGGCTATGAGGGTCTCCGGATCGTCACCCAGCATCCGTTGGATGCGAGCCTTGCTCTGTTCCATCTGGTCCATGATGGCCTTCGCCCTGGGTTTCTTTTCTATCTCCGTGCCGACCTCTTCGTCGTTTTCCAGGAGCTTTATCGCCATCCACCGGGCGTAGTGCTCATCTGCCGATGATCCAGCGGAGCGGATCATCCCTTGCAGCTTGGTGATCTCCTCTTCAAGCTCCCTGCCGTAATTGATATGGATGTGGCGGGCGATTGATTCCCTGTCTTCCGTCACCTTGATGATGGCTTCCAATAATTCCTTGGTGCCCCGGTCCTTGGTCCCCACCGTTGGGATAAAGGGCACTCCCATGAGCAGGGAGAGCTGCTCGTGGTTGATGATCTGCCCCCTCGATTGGGCCAGATCAACCATGTTGAGGGCGAAGACCAACTTCACGCCGAGATCGATCAACTGGGTTGCGAGGTAGAGATTGCGTTCCAGGTTGGCGGCGTCTATCACGTCGACCACGAGATCGGGCTTTTCTTCGATAATAAAGTTTCTGGCGATGATCTCCTCCTGGGAGTAGGCGGTCAGGCTATAGGTCCCGGGCAGGTCGACTACCCGGATGGTATAACCGTTATAGGCGGCGGCTCCCTCCTTCTTCTCGACGGTGACACCGGGCCAGTTCCCCACCTTTTGGCGTGCGCCGGTGAGATTATTGAAGATGGTCGTCTTTCCGGAATTCGGGTTGCCTGCCAGGGCGATGGTGATCTCTTTTGCCATTAGTTCGCTCTTGTCTCTTCCTCGGGTTTTCGCACCAAGACCTTTTCGGCCTCCTCATGCCTGAGGCTGACGTGGTACCCTTTCAGGACATATTCGATGGGGTCTTTCAGGGGCGCATATTTCTCTACCATGATCTCCGTCCCCGGCACGAAGCCCATCTCCATGAGCCGGTGCCTGAATCGACCCATACCTTGAACCCGCTCAATAATAGCCCGGTCGCCGGTCTTCAACTCATTCAGTCGTTGTAGGCCGTGACGTACTCCTCCTGATTCGAGGATATCAATGGTAGTAACCAAGATCTTTTTAGCCATGCCAAACCCAAGGGCGATCCGGGTCTCCCGTGATGCCACGATCAAGGGGCCCGGTCCGCTGCTCTTGATGACCTCTACCTCGGCGCCTCGGTTGAGCCCCATGCTCGTTAACCGTCGTTCCATCCCCTTGCCGCCACTGACTCCCTCGATGCGGACGCGTTCACCCGGGGAGGCCATGACCAGCGGCATGACTGGTTTCCGATCCCGCTGGCACCTCGCGCAGATCCCAAAGAGTTCCATGCGATGGTGGAGGCCGTGGAATCGCATCCGGCGGGTCGCCTCGGCCTGCAGGGCCTCGATTTTTGGATTGCAGAACTCCAGAATGGCGCCACACCGGACACAGACCAAGTGGTCGTGATGTTTGCCGAGGTGGCGATGTTCATACCGCGGTGTCTGATCTGTGAACTGCTTTTCGCTGGCAAAGCCGTATTGGGAGAAGAGCCTGAGGTTTTCAGCGACGAATTCTTGGGGGAGAGAGACACCCTTCGCTTTGAGAATACCGGTCAGATCAGCCGCCGTCAGATGATCCTCTGTGCCGAGAAAGGCATCGAGGATTGCCAGCCGCTCGTCGATGCGGTCAAGGCCCTCCTGTTCAAAGATGACCTTGAACTGTTGATAAGTGTCCCTGTGGCCTCTCCTCATTCGCATAATCCGTCCCTTACCCCGTTGTACGGCCGCTCTTATTACATGGCCCCTGATCCTGCAGGAACCCGTCCCCTTTGGCGCATTGGGGGCAGTAGCCCACCAGTTCAAATCGGTGGGCGGATATAACGAAACCGTACTTCTTGCTGATCCTCTCTTGGATTTTCACGACCGCATCGTCGGCAAACTCGACGATCTTCCCGCAGTTGGCGCATCGAAGATGGCAGTGATGCTTGTGCCCGTAGATTTGCTCATAGTGGAGATGGCCATTATCAAAATAGACCTCCTTGATCAGGCCGCTTTCGATGAGGAGGGGGATAGTCCTATACAGGGAGGCCTTGGAAATCCTTTTCTTCTTGTTTCGCAACCGCAGAAAGAGCTCATCCACATCGAAGTGGTTATGAGTAGAAAAGATCTCCCCGATGATCGTCTCCCTCTCCGGCGTCTTTCGAAGTCCCCGTTCCTTTATATATTCCCGAAATTTATTAATCGGATCCATGATCGCCCTATTATTATTGAGATTCATTAGCAATAATAGCCACTCCATCCGACTCTGTCAAGTCCCTTATTGCTCAGCCAGGAAAGTCCGGAAATTCAGTGGACGTCGCAAAGGGAGAGATGGTTGGATCGGGCAAGATCAATGGGAAGCCGGATGGAGCACGGAATTGGAAAGAGCGCTGGTCCTGGTGGAGAAGAGGGTAAGGGAAGGAGCATCAGGGGCCTCTCAAGAGGAAAAGAAAAAAATGGAGGCAGAGCTTCAGGCATTGAAAGAAGGGAATAGCTATCGCAATGAGCTCGTCATGCTCTCATCGAATGTCCAGGAAGAGCGAGAAGTGAAGAAATTTATCGAGGATTTCAGGGCTCAGCAAGAGAAGCAGGGGAAAGGATGCCAGTAGATACAAAAGGAGATCATTGCTATTAGGCGGATGAAAAACGCCCATCCAGGTGGGGTGGGCAACATTCTTTGAGTCTTTTATGAAATCCCGCCGGGATACCCGGCTTACTCAGAGCCCCTGCTTGAAGCGCCGACAATGTGGAGGGGGTAATACAACTATGAGGTAAGGCAAATATCACTTTATACGGCTAAGGCCTGTCAGCGTCCCTCATGTATGCGGCTGAATCTTATCTGCACAACCTTATTCTCAATGTTTCATACACTGATCCCGGACTAATTGATTCCCATTCCGACGAGCAGCCCGCCAAATCGTAATAACGACTCATTCTTCTTGCGCAGTCGATTTCGAACAAAGTAGTATACAATTCAAGTTTGCACGCGTCGTTGTCATAGACAAAAAAACTAACAATATCTCCTGAATACTCCGCCTTAGAAGGATCGTAGTAATAATTCTTACCCTCAGAGCTAAAAAGATATATACACTGCCCGGCTTGTGAGATTCCTGTAAACATAAAGAAAGACAGCATGGTCAATAAGATGACCAATAAGAACTTTTTCATTTTTAATCCTCCCTTCATCGAGCATTTGTCAAGATCATTCTGAGTGTCCTGATCACTCGATTGTGCGTTTGTAAATTATCATAAAACTCCCTTTTGTCAAGGACGAAAACGATAAAGGGGGAAGTAGTTCCGTTATATTCCCCATAATTGCGAAGGGGCTTCTGAGCATCCCGGGCCGTTTCATTAGCGTGCTGGTAAAGATCGTTTCTCCGGTAGACCGTAACGAGCAGGGTGATCAGAACTTGTTCTTAATAGCTCCGCTCTGCCAGGAACTTTAATAGATGATTGAAGACGGGGTGTGAGAAATCGATGGCGGCGGCGATGGCCTTGGCCTTATCGAGCCTGTCGTGGATAAATTGTTGGGCATTATCGACGATCCCCGCCTGGGCGATAGCTGCTCTCGCCGCTGGAAACTCCGGCAGCGCAAAAAGGTCTTGCGGTAGTTGAGGATTCTCCTTGGCCTTTTGTCGATACCCGATGGTGATGTAGGTCTTTTTTTTCCGCCGCCAATCGCTCCCGATATCTTTGCCGAGGATCTTTTCATCCGCTACAAAATCCAAGAGATCGTCTCTGACCTGATAGGCCAGGCCGATGTGTTCCCCCATCTCCTTTAAGGCTCCTACTAAATCAGTAGTGGATGAGCAGGAGAGATAGCCCACTTCAAAGGCCAGCGCGAAAAGCCGCGCCGTCTTTTGCGAGATCATGAGGAGATAATCATCCAGGGATACGTCATCTCTGGTCTCAAATTCTTTATCCCTGGCCTGGCCTTCACACACCACATACATGCCATCGGTAAAGGCCTCGATCATGGTAATGAGGTGGGGTGATTTCGACGTCAACAGTTTCCGGTACGCCAGGGCGACCATGGCATCACCCGATAATATGGCGGTGCCGACGTCCCATTTGGTATGCACTGT
>Ga0214474_1001227_pt1 | contig 11893 bp, 11 predicted proteins | sample RVTome_2_FD_187335 | JGI IMG/M metagenome (GOLD analysis project Ga0214474, IMG submission 187335) | Soil microbial communities from uranium-contaminated site in the Upper Colorado River Basin, Wyoming, United States - RVT95D214 HiSeq ...
GTTTGGGGACAGTCACCTCTGTCTTCTTCGGCGTCTTTAATACCACCTTCTTCTTCATCGGCCGGAAGGGTCGGAAGCTGACCTCTGGCTCTTTTCCCTCAAATTTCTCTCCTTCGACCTCCTCCTCTCCCAACATCCTTTCCTCAATCCTCTTCCTCTTTTTTACAAAACCCTTTTTCTTTGCAAAAGGCCCTAATCTTTCTTTTTCCAATAATTCTTCTTTTTCTAACAGCTTTGCCTCCACTGTTTTGAGAGGGGTTTCCTTCTCCTTAGGTCTCTCAACGTCCTTCTTTTCCTTGGGAGCCTCTTTTGCTTCTTGAGGGGATAGCTGGGGATGCGGTGCCTTGACGGGTCTGGGAGGCATCACCTTTTTTTCTTCAGCCTTTGCCTCAGCGGATACCGTAGGTGCTTCGGGTCTTTCCTCTTGCTTCTTTCCTCTCGTTGGTTTGACAGGAGGTTTCTCCGCTTCTTTTAATTCCTTTCTCTCTACTGCCTTTTCTTCTCCTGCCTTACCCTTTGGAATCTGCCCCATTATAGTCTCGGGCTCGGCAACAGCTAATGGAGGCGTGGGGGGCTCCACCTTAACTTCCAGGGTTCTTGCTCTTCTTCGAATTACCGTGGCCTTAACCCGTTTCTCAACGATTTCTTTCTCAGCATCCCTTTCAATGATCTTCTCATCAGATGAAGATACCTTTTTTTCAGGTTCTGCAAGTTTCTTGTCTTTTACCTTTACCCCCATCCGTCTCAATTTCAGAAGGAGTTTATCGTCCTCCATCCCAACTTCCCGTGCAAGATCGAGGACTTTACTTTTCGTCATTCCCACCCTCCTCTGTCAAAAAAACCTTTTGCCGTTGGATATCGAAAATCCATCGTTTCCAAGAACCGAACTCCTCTGTTCTTTTTCTTCGCCACGTTTAAACACCCAAAACCTGGGCAGAGATAAAACCCTCGCCCCTGATGAGGCTTTCTTCCATTCACCCCGTTAGAAACGATGCCCCTCTGCCCTGCAGTCCCGCCTGTGGCGGGATTAGATCCCAGAACAGTTCCAGCGGGGTTTGATGCCCTGCTTGAATTTCTAACGGGGTGAACCACCACTACTCCTTCGGGAGTTTGGGCGAACCAAATCATTTCTTCTTTCTTCCTTTTCTTCCGGCATCCGATGCACGTACGAATGGGAATATGCCCCCTCTTGCTCACACCCTCTTTCCTTCGATATAATTTTTTGCGGATTGAATCAATTTTTCAGCCTTCTTAATCCCTATCCCTGGTATGGCAGAAAGTTTCTCAATATTTGTTTCCAAAATATCGTGAATGGTTTTGAAACCATTCTCTCTTAATAGTTGGGCTGTCTTCTCTCCCACTCCCTCCATCCGGTCTACCAGATCGAGGGCAGGATCCCCAGCCGTTGGCAGAGCGACCTGGCTCACCCCTGTTCCTTCTTCCCCTTGGGATATCTTAACCGCCCTTTCGATAATCTCGATAGCCTTTTCTCTCTCAATCTCTAAAACCTTTGCCAGTTCTTCTGGGTCGACTTCAGCCACCTCCTTGATCGATCGGAAACCTTCGTTATAAAGGATACGGCTCGCCACATCTCCGATGTTAGGGAGGTCCTTGAATTTTTCTAAAATTTCACTAGAGATCTTTTCCATTCTGGATTCGCTCTTAATATCAATTTTCCAACCGGTCAACTTAGAGGCCAATCGGACATTCTGGCCTTTCTTCCCGATTGCAAGGGAGAGTTGGTCGTCTGCTACGACCACTTCCATATGACGATTCTCCTCATCGATATAGACCCGAGAGATCTTGGCTGGAGCCAATGCATTACATACATACTTGGCTTGATCTTGAGACCATGGGATGATGTCAATCCGTTCCCCTCGAAGTTCCTGAACGACGGTCTGGACTCGAGAACCTTTCATGCCGACACAGGCTCCCACCGGGTCCACATCCCGGTTGGAACTATAGACAGAGATCTTTGCCCTTTCACCCGGTTCTCGGGCAGCGCTGATCAGTTTGATCACTCCCTCAGAGATCTCGGGCACTTCCATATCAAACAATTTGATTAAAAATCCTGGATGGGTCCTGGAGAGAAAAATTTGTGGACCCTTTGAGTTCTTCTGGACATCAAGAATATAGGCCCGAAGTCGCTCCCCTTGCCGATAGCTCTCCCCAGAAATTTGTTCTTTCGACAAGAGAACGGCCTCGGCCCTTCCAATGCCAATGAAAACATTTCCCTTCTCCATTCTCTGAACGGTTCCGCTGACCAAATCTCCCTTTCGGTCCTTAAATTCATTATAAACGTTTTCTCTTTCAGCGTCTCGCACCTTCTGGATAATCACCTGCTTTGCCGTCTGGGCTCCAATTCGGCCGAAATCGGTATTCAGTTTCACTCCTAAGCTGTCCCCGATCTGGGCCTCGTTGTCCAATTCTCTTGCTTCCTTAAGGGAGATCTCCGTCGATGGATTGGTCACTTCCTCCACCACCTGCTTGAATTGGAACAACTCGACCTCGCCCACCTCCTCATTATAATGAACTTCTATCTCCCCCTGGTGTCCGTATTTCTTTCTTGAAGCCGTCAGCACTGCTTGTTCCAAGGCTTCAATAATTACCTTCCGGTCAATCCCTTTATCCTTTCCCACTTGATCAATCACATAATTGAGATTGGATGGCATAATTCATTTCTCCCTTTTAAAAACGAACTTCCGTCTGCCCCTCGGACTTAACAGAGTCTCCCGGAAATAGTATCTTATTTTATGGAAGGCTCCTTACGGAGCATGTTCCAGTCAACCTCCAAGTTGGCTTTTGCGACATTAGAAAGAGGAATCTGAAAAATCTTCCCATCCACTTCCATTACTATACGGTTCTCGGAGACCCCCAAGAGTCTTCCCTTAAACTGCCGCCGATTCTCCATGGGATCGACGGTCTTCACCTTGATCAAACAATGCCGATACTTCATAAAGTCTTTTTCGGTTTTTAATGGGCGGGTAAGACCAGGTGAGGAAACTTCCAACGAATAGGGCGCTTGTATAAAATCCTCTATATCTAAACTTCTTCCAACTTCTTGGCTAATTCGCGTGCAATCGTTAAGGGTAACCCCTCCTTCTTTGTCCAGGATGAGGCGAAGGACCCATCCCTTCGATTCTCTGCGGTATTCAATATCTACCAATTCCATTCTTTCATCCAAAAGGATAGGCTCGGCCATTGCGCGTACCCGATCCACCATCTCCCTTTCAATCATCTCTTTGGCCTTGGTTATAGGAGTTTCTTAAAAAAAAAGCGGGCAAACAGCCCGCTTTTTCAGCAGACCAACGGATCTAAAAAATTTATACTACAATTCCCTCCAAAATGCAAGAAAAATTTTAGCCCATTCATGGGGGTCTTTCCTCATGATGCTATCGAATTTCCTCCGGTTGATCATCAAGGTTAACCCTCTCCCTTGACATAGGAGGGTTGATCCAGACCAGGACCCTGAAGAGATTGAATCTCTTTCTCCAATCTCTCAATTGTTTTTTGGTTTTGACGAAGGGTCTTTTTGAGTTGAAAACGTCTATAAATGTCACCCACCCCACCGATCAAGACTCCCAAAAAGATAGAACAAAGGATGACCAAGAAGAGAGGGAGAGGGACTTCTGGAATTTCAAACCATTGATAACTCTCCCAAGGGAAAACGAAACGAAGGGTGACCTCGCTTCGATTTTGAATAAAAAACGGGATCGCTAACAAAAAGGCCACTATCCAAAGTAATGTCTTGACCCATCTCACTTTATCACGCTCCTTTCTGGACTCTCTTTTTTTTCAATGGATCCGTAAAAGCAGAGTGAAGTTTCTGATAAGTCCTCTCTAAATATTCAGGGATGATTTTCGTTTCCCCTATCACTGGCATAAAATTGGTATCTCCTGTCCATCGTGGGACAATATGGAGATGAAGATGGTCCTCTCCGGCCCCCCCCGCTTTCCCAATATTCATCCCGATATTTAATCCCTGTGGGTGGAAGCTTGCCTTCAGCGCCCGTACGGAGGCTTTTAATAGGTCGAAAAGCTCTTTTAATTCTCTATTATCCAATTGTTCTAAATCAAGGCAGTGGCGTTTGGGCACGACCATCAGATGGCCGTTGGTATAGGGAAATTTATTCATCACCACAAACACATATTTACCCTGATAGAGGATGAGGTTTTTTTTGTCATTTTTTTCTTTAAGTTTTTTGCAAAAGAAACATCCTTTTTTCCCCTTTCCTAAAATATAATCCATTCGCCACGGGGCCCAAAGGTATCTCATTTCTTTCCATCCCTTCGCAATCCGTTCTCCACCCTTTATTTCCGTAAAGATCTTTGTTGAATCCTTCCTTCTTCCTTATTCTAATTTCTCGGTCCATATCCTAAGCCTATATCTATAAATATGGGGGTATCTAAAAATAGAGATGCCTATGGTAAAAAATCAAGAAGCCAACTCTAGATTGAGGTATAGATAATCTTTCCAGGGATCTGGGGTCTCTTTGATCCCAAGGCTCATCGGCAGCAAGGGTATCCAGATGGGCGCTCTGGGTCTTCGGATCAGCGACATCCCTGCTTCTTCAGGCGTCCTCCCGCCCTTTTTGAGATTGCAGGCGGCGCAGCAGGTCACCACATTCGTCCATTCCGTTTGCCCACCCTTAGAACGTGGGATGACATGGTCATAGGTCAATTCCTTGTGCTCAAAAGGGGCTCCACAGTATTGACATTTACCCCGATCCCGGACATAGAGATTCTGCCGGGAAAATTTTACGATGGGAGTATTTCTTTTAATAAAACGATTTAATCGAATCACAGCAGGGAGCCGTAAGGAAAAGCTGACGCCTCGAATCATGCGATCATATTCTTCAATGATCTCTACTTTTTCAAGCGTCACCATGATGATCGCTTTTTTCCAGGTCACCACTTTGAGGGGCTCAAAAGTAGAGTTGAGAAGCAGTGTCCATTCCATAGTTTAACGAAGAACCGAAATATCCCCTTGAATTCTGAGTAGATATATCGATTTTTGATCCAATTGTCAAGTATTTTAAGGAAACTTGTGTAATTCAGACAGTAAGACAATAGATCTCAGGTATTGGACTGAAGAGAGAAAACGGCCAGGGATTACAAAAGGATAAGGGTTTGGCAGTTATCAGTGGAACTGACTCTCTTGATAAAAATGGAACGCAAAAAAGAAAGTTACATCCCATCCATTTCATGTTAATGTGATAAGCAAATACTTTTACTGGAGCGAAGCCGTTGGCTGAATTGGTCATCATAGGTTCGGGAACGGGTATTCCCTCTTTACGGAGAGGTTCTCCAGGTCTCGTCGTTCTCTCAGATATAGCTAAGTTACTGATCGATAGTGGTCCTGGAGCATTGAGGAAGATGCTTGAGGTAGGGATAACCTACCAAAATATTGACATTCTCCTCTATACCCACAACCACCCTGACCATGTTTCTGACCTCGTTCACGTTCTCTTTGCATGTAAATATGCAGATCTTCCTCGGGAAAAAGAATTATTATGTATTGGAGGGCCTGGCTTTAAATCTTATTTTGAGAAATTGAAGAACCTTTATGGCTCCTGGATTGAACCCCAATCTTACCGATTAACCATCAAAGAGATCTCTGAAGAACCTCTTTTCTATCGGGATTTGAGAATCTTATCAAAACCCATGGCTCACATTTCTGAAAGCGTTGGATATCGAATAGAGTTTAAAGATGGAAAATCAATGGCTATCTCGGGAGATACAGATTATTGCCAAACCATCATTGATCTGGCCTTTGATGTGGACTTACTTGTTTTAGAGTGTTCTTTTCCTGATGGGAAAAAAGTGGAAGGCCACCTCACTCCTTCGTTGGCGGGAAGAATTGCAGCAGAATCGCACTGCAAAAGACTTCTTCTCACCCATCTCTATCCAGTTTGTGACCAATTTGATATCGTGGGCCAATGTAAGAAAATATTTCAAGGTCATGTCATCATGGGAGAAGACCTTATGAGGATTAAGATTTAGACTTCTTTGGGTTGATTTGACAATCTATCTATTTTATGGGATATTTAAGAAATAAAGGAGAATAAATCTTGAGAAAAAATAAAGTATTATTCATTCTTTCCGTCTTTTCCCTGTTTGCCTTTATTGCTGAGATTCCAAGCCAAGAGAAAGCACCCGTCTTTACTATTGAAGTAGATGGAGTCATCAACCCGGCCACTGCCAAATTCATTGTCGATTCCATTGACCAAGCCACTAACGAAGGCGCCCAGTGCTTGATTATTCAGCTCGATACCCCTGGAGGCTTGCTGGAGTCGACGAGGATGATCGTCAAAAAGATGCTCACTTCAAATATCCCTATCGTTGTATATGTGGCTCCCAGCGGCGCAAGGGCGGCTTCTGCTGGCGTGTTTGTTACCATGGCTGCTCACATCGCCGTAATGGCTCCTGGTACTCATATTGGAGCAGCCCATCCTGTCACATTGGGAGCAGAGGGAAAAGAAAATAAAACGATGACGGAAAAAATCCTCAACGACACGGTTGCCTTCGTTAAGAATATTGCCAAGACCAGAGGAAGAAATACAGATTGGGCTGAAAAGGCGGTAGTGAAAAGTGTCTCCATCACCGACGATGAAGCAGTGAAACTCAATGTCGTTGATTTTGTAAGTCCGGATATGTCAAGCCTTCTCGACAAGATTGACGGGAAGGTAGTGAAGTTCAATGACGTCACCCGGACCCTTCACACAAAAGGAGTCCAACCCAAACCTATTCAGATGAGCTGGCGCGAAAAACTTCTGGATGTCATTTCCAATCCTCAAATTGCCTACTACCTTCTCATGTTAGGGGGGATGGGAATCTTTTTCGAATTATCAAATCCTGGAGCCATTCTTCCAGGGGTCGTTGGGGGAATTTTCCTTATCCTCGCTTTCTATTCGTTGCAAGTGCTTCCGGTCAATTATGCCGGCTTGGCGCTGATCCTCTTCGCCATCATCCTATTCATTGCTGAAATCAAGGTTGTCAGTCACGGTTTGTTAGCCGTGGGTGGCGTCATCTCTCTTTTCTTAGGTTCAGTGATGTTATTTCAAAGTCCGATGGAATATATGAGACTCTCTCTAAGTGTGATTATCCCTGCCGTTCTGGTTACGTCAGCTTTCTTTATTTTTGCTGCAACCATGGCGATCCGGGCGCGCCTGAGAAAACCGACGACGGGAATGGAAGGCCTTATCGGAGAAGTGGGAATAGCCTCCACACCGATTGCCCTGGAAGGGAAAGTGTCCATTCATGGAGAATTCTGGGATGTGGTCAGTGACCAAAATATTGAAAAAGGAGATAAGGTTCAGGCAATCGCTGTGACAAATCTAAAATTAAAGGTCAAAAAAATTGAATAAGGAGGAAATCATATGGGTATGACAGGTCTTCCGTCAGGTTTCTTTTTTCTTATTGTCTTTGTAATCATTTTAGCTGCCTCGGCAATCAAGATACTCAGGGAATACGAACGAGGGGTTATCTTCCGGCTGGGAAGGCTGATCGGCGCCAAGGGGCCGGGTATTATCTTCATCATTCCCGGAGTTGACAAGCTTCTGAGGATAAGCTTGAGGTTAGTGACGTTGGACATCCCCCCCCAGGATGTGATCACTCATGACAATATTTCCATTAAGGTGAATGCTGTTGTTTATTTTCGCGTCATGGACCCCAATAAGGCTGTGGTCGAGGTGGAGAATTATCTCTACGCCACTTCCCAATTGGCCCAAACCACACTTCGGAGCGTCGTGGGGCAAGCGGATTTGGATGAGTTGCTCTCCCAGCGAGACAAAATCAACCTGAAGCTCCAAGATATCTTAGATAAACACACAGAGCCATGGGGAATCAAAGTCTCTCTGGTGGAAACCAAGCAGGTAGATCTGCCCGAGAATATGCAGAGGGCAATTGCCCGCCAGGCAGAGGCAGAAAGGGAGAAGAGGGCCAAAATCATCCATGCCGAGGGTGAATTCCAGGCTGCAGAAAAATTGACACAGGCTGCAAATGTGATCAGTACCAATCCTACGGCCCTCCAGCTAAGGTTCCTTCAGACCTTAGCGGAGATCGCTACTGAGAAGAACTCAACCACCATCTTCCCCGTGCCGATTGACATCATCAGCCCTTTTTTGAAGAAGTAGTAAGATCACTTCCAGAAGATACTTTGATGTTTAATTGAATTCCATCGACCCCTTTTCATCAATAGTTCAGAAAAGGGGTCTTTTTATTTCTTATAGCCGATCGGCATAATCAATAGGGGTTCGTGTTTGGGAGGCAGACCTGCCACTTTTGAGACCTCCAAGTCATTAAATGCTCCCACGATCCCTGCCCCCAATCCCAAGGCCTCTGACTGGAGAAACAAATTCTGACCCATATGGCCGGCTTCGATGAGGGCATATCGTATCCCTCTTTCCCCATATTTCCCGGTGATCCTTCGATATTCAGCTGTGATGATAAAGAGGATGGGCGCTTTAGCCATCCACCTCTGTCCTAAAGAAACGGATGCAATCTCTTTTCTACGATCTCCTTTTGAGATGAATGAGATTGAATGTTCTGTTGGTAGATAGTGATAAACACCTGCCTCTATTTTTTCGACCCCATTCTCTCCGATCACGATGTAAATATCTAAAGGATACAATGCGCCTCCAGAGGGCGCAGCTCTTTTCCCTGTTACTGAATCTGTAATTCCCTGTGCAGCCCATAAGAGTTGTGAAAGATGGGCAAGGGAGAGAATCCTTTCTTCAAAATCTCGAATGGTTCGTCTCTCCTTGATGGCCTTCTCCACAGAAACCTTCCCATCAAAAGAAGGCTTGGGGAGCGAGATAGAAGCATGTCCCATTCTTACCTCTAATAGACTCATTGCTAAAAAGAACGACAAAAACAGTCCTATCCATTTCTCTAACATTTTTTCCTCCCTTGTTTAGAGGTGTTTCCTTTCCTGAGTTCATGATCCATTTGGCTCCAAATGCCCTGCAGAATCCGGACCTCTCTTTCATCCATTTGGCATCTTCCAAAAAGTCGTCTGAGCGTTCGCATAATTCTTTTTGGATGGTTGGAATCCAGGAAACCGATTTGGATGAGCGTCTTTTCCATATGCTCAAACATCTTCTCCAACTCCTCAGCCTGAGCCAATTGGACAGGGACTTTCGGAATCTCTTTCGACGCTTGGAATAACTCGTAGCAGATTACCATCACTGCCTGTGCAAGATTGAGGGATGGGAAAGACTCCGTGGAAGGGATCCTGGCATAGAAATGACAAAGAGACAATTCTTTATTAGTCAATCCCTCTTTTTCTGATCCGAAAGCCAGGCCAATCGAATTCTCCTGGGAGAGGGGAATAAGTCTTTTTGCCAGGGCTTTCGGTGTCAGATCCGGGTGTCTGTCTTTTCCTCTTCGACAAGTCATTCCGACCAAACATCCCAATTCAGAGATGGCCTCTCTCAAAGCTGGAAACTCCTCTGCCCTTTCTAAAATATCTTCAGCTCCAGAGGCTAATTTATAGGCGTTGGGGTGAAGGGGGGAACATCCATTAATCACGATCAACCGACTCAGCCCCATATTCTTCATTGCCCTTGCAACGGAACCGATGTTTTCAGGAAATTTGGGCCTGACTAAAATGATTGAAACGGAATCAGGATTGATCTTTCCCTTCATAGGTCTTATTATAGCGATGGAAAATTACCTTGACTATCATTTTTTTTTATCTTAATTAAACTGCATATTGACTTCAGAAAGAGAGCATTGATGAAGACGAAAATTCCTTTTTTTGATTTGGCGGCTCAGTTTAAATCCATTGAAGGTGAAATTAAGTCTGCTATGGACGAAGTGTTTCAAAACCAACAATTCATCCTGGGATCTAAAGTACAGACCCTGGAGGAAACCATCGCTCAATATTGTCGGTCACGATATGCCATCGGGGTGGCCTCTGGTTCAGACGCCCTGCTGTTAGCTCTAATGGTTTTAGGAATTGGGAAGGGCGACGAAGTGATTCTCCCTCCCTTTACCTTTTTTGCCACAGCAGGGGCTGTTTCACGCCTTGGAGCCATCCCTGTCTTTGTGGATATCGACCAGCAAACTTATAATATCGACCCGTCCAAAATCGAGATGAAGATAACAACGAGAACAAAGGCCATTATTCCTGTTCATCTCTTTGGACAATGTGCAGATATGGTCCCTCTTCTTAAAATAGCCAAAGAGAAAAGACTTTTTATCATCGAGGATGCTGCCCAAGCACTGGGAGCAGAGTATAAGCCTACGCCTGGATCAGAGGGACGACGGGCCGGGCAGATCGGCGACATCGGATGTTTTTCTTTTTACCCGACGAAAAATTTGGGCGCCTTTGGAGATGCCGGTATGGTGACAACAGACAACTCCGGTTGGGCGGAGAAGATTCGATTGCTGAGAGTCCACGGAAGTCAGCCCAAATATTTCCATAAACAGATCGGGATCAACAGCCGTCTTGATACCCTTCAAGCCGCTATCCTTTTAGTGAAATTCAAATATCTCGAAAAATGGACCGCAGAGAGACAAAAGAAGGCTGAACGTTATCAATTGTTATTCCAAGATCTTCTCTCTTCCGTAAAAGATCTTAAGCTTCCAACCATTCAATATCAGAACCGCCATATCTTTCATCAGTATGTGATCCGTGTTCCGGAAAGAGATCGGCTGAGACAATTCCTGTCAGAGGAAGGAGTTGGCACGGATATTTATTATCCTGTCCCCCTCCATTTGCAGGAATGTTACTCTTTTTTGAAATATCGCTCAGGAGATCTCCCAAATTCTGAGAAGGCCTCGGAAGAGGTTTTAGCTCTTCCTATCTATCCTGAGCTGACAGAAGATCAGCAGATGGCCGTCGTGGATCGAATCAAAGCATTCTATCAACACTAACCGTGCCATATCATTCCCTCCCTCGGTGGGAGGGAATGGAGGGAGAAGAGATTCCTATCCACCCTCACCCCGCCCTTCTCCCCTGCCTACCGGCAGACAGGCATCAAGGGAGAGGGAGAAACAAGTGGAAAGATTTTCATATGAAAGGGAACATGGAAGAACAACTCATCCAAAAGATCCATCAAAGGAAGGCCTTGATCGGCATCATCGGGATGGGATATGTTGGCCTCCCTCTGGTCTTAAGGTTTTGTGAAGAAGATTTCAGAGTTTTAGGATTCGATGTCGATTCTAAGAAAGTCGTCACCCTGAAGAGAGGGAGAAGCTATTTGAAATCCATTCCCTCCTCCCGGATTTCCCAGTTCATCCGGAGTGACCATTTCGATGTAACCAATGACTTTTCTCGTCTTGGTAAACCCGATTGCATTCTGATTTGCGTTCCCACTCCCTTGACTGAGAAAATGGAGCCCGATCTACAGTACATAGAAAAAACCACTGAAGCCATTCTCCAGAATCTGAGGAAAGGTCAACTGATTGTTTTGGAAAGCACCACTTACCCGGGAACCACAGAAGAAATGGTTCTTCCTCGATTGGAATCAAGTGGCTTAAAGGTCGGAAAAGATTTTTATCTGGCCTTTTCGCCGGAAAGAGAGGATCCAGGAAATAAGCGATTTACAACCCATCAAATTCCAAAGGTAGTGGCCGGAGTGACCCCATCCTGCCAAAAAGTTGTCACTGCCCTGTATAGCAGGATCATTCAGAAGATCGTCCCCGTTTCTTCCCCCCGGGTTGCGGAATTGACCAAACTCCTTGAAAATATCTATCGAAGTGTCAATATTGCTTTGGTGAATGAATTAAAAATGTTGACTGACCGGATGGGCATTGATATTTGGGAAGTCATCGAAGCCGCCAGCACCAAACCTTTTGGATTTTCACCCTTTTACCCGGGTCCTGGAATGGGAGGTCACTGTATTCCTATCGATCCTTATTATCTCTCCTGGAAAGCTCGAGAATA
>Ga0214474_1001228_pt1 | contig 11889 bp, 12 predicted proteins | sample RVTome_2_FD_187335 | JGI IMG/M metagenome (GOLD analysis project Ga0214474, IMG submission 187335) | Soil microbial communities from uranium-contaminated site in the Upper Colorado River Basin, Wyoming, United States - RVT95D214 HiSeq ...
GGATGACTATACCGTCAACAGTCTTATAGGTGAAGTGGCGCGTCTTTCCGTCAGCAAATGTTTTCTCGGGATAGATGACCTGATTCGGCGAGTCAGCACTTGCTGCTGGGGATAGAGCAAAGACCATGAACATCAGGAGTAATGTCGTCATGATAAACGTTGAAATTATTCGAGGGAACATATTTCCTCCTTTCCTGTAAGTGCGTTATAGCTTTATAATACAACAGCACGAGGAATCAGTACTTCAGGATGCCTATGACCTGAAGTTTTATTATTGGCAATGTCTGAAGTTTTGCTGATCAGCAGCGGAAGGTGAGGTTGACAAGATAAGAAGAAGTGAGGGGTGGACCAGTCCCAGTCCATCTCCCAGGCGATTGAAGACACTGGGATAGGAGAAGAATTGGCAAACTAGTGTCTAAATTCACACATCGCGGAGGAGGATCATAACCGCCACCCGATACTGCAGGGAGTCCCATATCAGGCCACGTTGCTGTGGATTCTTGCCTCACATCGCAGCAGCAAGATCCTGTTTCTTCGCAGCAGCACCGATGGATCGGTAGCAATGACACGGATGGTAATGAAGATTTGGTACCGGGGACACAGAACGCCTGGGAGCTTGTTAGGAAGGTAGAAATCTGAGTCAAACAGAGAACCAGGGTTAGAAATAAAGGAAATATTTTACAAAACATGATGAGTGGTTTGTTAAATCGGTATAAATATCTCTTTTAACGTTAAATATAAACGCTACTCTACCTATTGTCAATAAAGATACTCAAATATATCCTTTATGACTATGGCCTGATGGCGGTGACCAGGGGTTTGAACGAAAAGGCAAAATTCCTATTGGGTGGATGACGTAATGTGAAAAATAAAGATTAACCTGCCGGTTGCATAAATTTCGAGGATCGGTAGGCTTCCAAAGCTTTAATCTGTAGCGTTAGGGTTAAATCTCAAACCTGGATAAATAAACGAGGAGTTTCGGGGCTAGGGTTAGGTCAATTCTTTCAGTGCTCCTTCATAAACACGGTAGGTATTTGAATCGAAGAGAACGAATCGGACCAATTTAATTTCAGGGTGGTTCTTCAAATAGTCCATGATTGTCTTTAAGGCAATTCTGGAAGCGTCCTCTACCGGATACCCATAAATTCCTGTACTGATGGAAGGGAAGGCTATCGAAGAAATTTTGTTCTGGGTGCATAGTTCCAAACTCTTTCGATAAACACTCGATAGAAGTTCTGGATCTTTGGGCGATCCAGAATATCTTGGCCCCACGGCGTGGATGACATATTTGGCTTTGAGATTCCCGCCGCTGGTGACCACAGCCGATCCTGTAGGACAACCCTTATATTTCGCTTTTAGCTCCGACATAAGAGTGGAGCCACCTGCCCGGTGGATGGCACCATCCACTCCGCCCCCTCCTGCCAAAGCAGAATTGGCGGCATTACCGATCGCCTCGATATCCTGTTGGGTAATATCGCCCTGTACGACCTCTAAAGTTGATTGATGAACCGTTGCTTTCACTTTCCTTCTCTCCCTTTGTTCATTGGGCTTTCATCTTGGAGCTATGCATATCAGAAAGTGTTGACATCGTCAATAGAGGAGGGTAAGGTTAAAAACAAAAAAAATAAGTAAGTAGGTTTGTCTACTGTAGACATTCATGGATGATGAAAATAGACAATTCCTCCTCATCCCCCTTTAGTAAAGGGGGGAAGGGAGGATTTGAGCGACTTAAGGTTTAAAACAATGAAACCGATTCACTACGGTTGGGTGATTGTTGGAGTGGGCGTCCTCGTCAAGATGACAGGCTTGGGATTCGGACGGTTTGCCTATCCCATGCTTATCCCAAATATGAGAGGGGCGCTCGGTTTCAACTATATCGAAATGGGGCTTTTGAGCGGAGCCATCATGTTGGGTTACCTCATTTTCTCCCTGATCGGTGGAATGTTGGCCACACGATTTGGTCCCAAAAGGATTGTCATTAGCTCCCTACTGTGTGGAGCCCTTTCCATGCTCTTCATCAGCAGATTATCAGGATTCTTTCCTCTTCTTTTCTTCACCTTTGCAATGGGAGCAGGGGGGGCAGGGGCCCATATTTCCATGACCACTTTGCCTATGGCATGGTTTGAAGACCGAAAATTAGGAAGGGCCCTCGGTGTTGTGACAGGTGGAACAGGCCTCGGTATTATTGTCACGGGTCTTCTTCTTCCCACTCTTCTATTCAATTTGGGTAAAGAGGCGTGGAGACATTGTTGGGTCCTTATGGCCTTGATCACTTTTCTGGTTGCCGTGATCGGGTGTATTTTATTGAGAGAAAAACCCTACCCGATGACGCTACTTCCTCCCCATCCTCATGGGGAGATAACATCTATTTCCCCTCTAGGAAAAGGAAGTACGCTCACCCTCAAGGCTATTTTTATCATCTATTTTATCTTTGGATTTGCTTATAACATCTATGCCACCTATTTTGTCGCCTATATGGTCGAAGAAGTTGAACTGTCAGAAAAAACCGCAGGAAATATCTGGGCCCTCTTTGGCTGGATGTGTATGGGGAGCGGATTGATTTGGGGATTCCTTTCAGACCGTTTGGGAAGACGGAAAGCTCTGCTCTGGAACAATGGAATCATCGCCTCTTCCGTTCTCCTTCCTCTTCTATTGCATCAGCCTTTCTTCCTCGGCCTCTCTGCTTTTCTATTTGGGATCACTTTTTTAGGAACGGTCACTATCATTGCAGCGGCGATTGGGGATCAAGTGCTTGATAAAAGGGCTTCTGTTTATGGATTGGTCACCTTAATCCATGGCATCGGACAGTTTTTGGGGACGATCTCTGGAGGGTATTTAAAGGATTTTACCGGTTCTTTTCAATTGACCCTTATTGTCTCCCTGACCGGTTTTCTCCTTTGCATTCTCCTGACCGCCATCAATAAAAAAGGGTGAGAAATTTTCTCACCCTTTTTCCCAATAACCCAATAACCCAATAACTCAATAACTTGTTAACTTAATTCAGAGGGTTTCGTAGAACGATTTTTTTAAAAATTTGAAGGAAGTCACAAATTTATCGAAAATCTCAAAAGCGGATAGATCGTAAGCCCCATCCATCGTTCGCCATTGGGTAATATAGAAACCTACGACCCGGTCACCCCGTTTGCCGAAGACCACTTTGGCCCTGACCTTTTCCTTTTTAATTGGATCTTTCCCTTCGACCGTTACCGCCAGTCCTTCTCCACCTACCACCTGGACTTTCTTTTTCTCCAGGATTTGAAACTGGAGAATGGCATTAAAAAGGAATCGTTTGAAAAACTCCTTTTCCCTCTGTTCAAACTTTGTACCACAACCAAAAGGCTCTTCATCATAAGCAAAGGAGGTAACAGAAGGATACCCTCCAGGGTCTGATTTCATAAATCCAAAATTGATATCATTTTCACCCACTTCCACTCGAAGCAATTTCCAATCCGGAGGAGGAGGCATAAACTCAAATTCATCTTCCCAGATGACCGTTCCTTGAGGAGACAATCGATAAGGGACTTTCTTAGGGGGTTCCGTGGTGGCACATCCTGCAAGCCAAGCCATCACCAACATCGAACATAGAATCGTCAGCGCTTTTCTTTTCATGGTTTTCCTCCTTCCTGGTTCAATTTTTTGAGAAAGAGGAGAATGTCTTTGAAGTCAGGAGAACCATCCTTCATGTAACGAATGACGCCCGTTTTATCAATGATGACGGTCCGTCTTCCAAAGATAGGTTGCCCCTCAGGTTGGACATCCATACTGACACCTAGGAAGGCTGTGACGTTAGAAAGCAGAGGAAAAGTTAGATCAAGACTTTTGGTAAAATATTTTAGAGTAATTATGTCATCCCGACTGACGCCCAGGACCCGGGCGTTGAAGCGCTCATAGAGGTAGAGATTCCTCTGATGGCCCTCCATTTCACCCGTTCAGATGGGGGTGAAGGCCGCGGGAAAGAAGGTAACGATTAAATGATGTTTTCCATAATACTCTTCCGCATAGTTGATCAACCGGTCGTGGGTGGAGGGGAGGGTAAAATTGAGTGTCTCTCGACCGATCAACTCTACTCTTTTTGCGGCTTCGACATTAGAAAAAGGAAATAGAAATAGGAAAAGTAGTGTGAAAAATAACCATCGGTTAAATGCCTGTTTTCTCATGGGATCCTCCTTTCCATTTTTTAACAGGTTGCTGAAAAATAGCCATCTGCTGCGTTTCCCTCACCCTCGCCCTGTTAGATGAGCAATTAGGTTTTGGAGAGAATTAGTAAAGGTAACAGCTTTCAATTGGCTGCAACACCAACAAAGATTCTATCTAACAGGGCAAGTCGTTGCGGCGTACAGCCAAGTACGCCTCACTCCTCATGATTTCGGGGGCCTTGCATCTGGCCCTTTTTGAGCAACCTGGAAAGATGACTTTTTCAGCAGCCTGTTAATATTTTAAAATGCTTTCTGTCGGTCTGCAATCTTTTTTCTTTCAAAAATGGCTTGCCAAAATAGATTGAGAGGTGTTAAATTACTTTCGGGGAGATATCGATGATCGCTTTTGATCTTTTCTGTTCCAACGGTCATAAATTTGAGTGCTGGTTTAAGGACAGTGCCTCTTTTGAGGAACAGAAAGAGGCCGGCATTCTCACCTGTCCTATTTGTGATGATGATCAGATAGAAAAAGCGTTTTCACCCTTTACCATTAAAAAGGGTGGTGAGAGGGTAAAAGAGGAAATCGATCCTCACCAGGCACTTCAGGTAATCCAGGATTATTTGGATAAACATTTTGAAGATGTGGGAGTTGAATTTTACAAAGAAGCTCTCAAAATCCATTATGGAGAGACAGAGAAGAGGAACATTAAAGGAACGGCCACTACGGAAGAAGAGGTCATTCTAAAAGAAGAAGGGGTTCAATTCTTCAAAGTTCCAATGATCAAACGTCTGTTGAATTAACCCTATTGTTGCATTAAATTCGAAGCTTGGATTCATCAAACCCTTACCCATAAAGGCACAGCCGTTAAATCAATGTGGTCCACTGAATCAACCACACCTTTATGCAACAACAGGGTTAAGGCTTTAGAAATAGATTGATTTCCTGAAATTTGTTCTCCCTGAAAAGTAAGATCCGTAGCGAATCCCCTGCTTTGCCCGTGTCAAACATTTCTTCAAACTCTTCAACACTTCCCATTTCTTTTGAATTGACCTTGGTAATGATGTCCCCAGCTTTGATTCCGGAGGTGTCTGAGACGCTCCCGGGGAGGACTTCTGCCACCAATACCCCCTTTTTGCCCCTGAAGTTAAAGTGGGAGGCGAGGGCAGAGGTGAGTTCCTGAATACGAATTCCATATCGTTCGCCAAAATTACTCTTTTGGGTGAGAGCGATTCCTTGTTCATCGAGAATCTTGGTAGAGATGAGGATCGGGATCTTAGATTTTAATGCAAGGATAATGGCATCACTGGGTCGAGCGTCGACCTCGATCACCTCTTTGTCCAGTTTGAGAAAAAGCGTGGCATAGTAGGTGTGATCTTTTAGGTCAACGATTTTTACTTCCTTCACCTTGACTTGGACCTGAGTCAGAATTGAATGGAGGAGATCATGGGTCATAGGCCTCGGCGAGGTGATATTTTTTAATTCTTTATCGATCGCATTTGCCTCCAGAAGACCAATCCAGATGGGAAGAGCTTTCTTTCCCTCTTTATCAGCAAGGAGGACCACCGGGTTGTGTCCGATGGTATCCAGTCTTACCCCTTTCACCTCCATTTCAATGAAGGGGGAAGGGGTCTCTTTACTGATGGCGACCAGCACCAAAGAGACGAGCAGGGCAACCACCAAGCCGATCTTCCAATTTCTTCTCATGAGTTTCTCCTCTTTTGAATGGCCTTTTTTCTCAGTATGGCCATCAAACCGATGATGATTTTTTGTCCATCCCGCTTCGTCATGGCCTCTGGTTTTTTAATGATCCGTTGACAAAAGGCATGGAAGTGTCCTTCATTCCAGTTTAATTTCTCTAAAAGGTAGGTGATGAAATCCTGTTGGCTTGGGGTGATGGGTTCCAATCCTTGGGGGCTATCCGAAGGGATAAGGCGACCCTTTGGGATGGGATGATAGGCGTAGGGGAGAAGGCCTTTGAATCCCATCTCTTGGAAACGTCTCATTACCTTCTCAAAGCCTTCTTTGGTCAATTGGGCCGAACTTTCCACCCCTGCCACTCCTTTAAGAATCTGGCGATAGGATTCTTCATCCAGATGGAGATCCTCTTTGGCAATATGGACAAGAGCCTTCTTCTTTCTACCGATGTGCATTTTTCTCATTATAACCCAAGTGGGATAAGAAAAGGAAATTCATCAAATTTAAGGCAGTGAGCAGTGGGTAAGGGGCTAAGGGAAATCATAAAATTTTCTTGCAAAAACTGTTTATCCCGTAAGATACTATAGGATAGTTGATGATGAAATTTCGAATTTTCTTTTTCTCATTCTTACCCATCTTTTCTTGCATTTTCTTGCTGAGCGGGGATGAGAGAATTTTTGATAAGAACGCCATGATTTCGATAGAAAACCTGAAAGGTCATGTGCAGAATATCCATTTTGATCGAAATCCCTATGATCACTATCCCGAGTTGGAGCGGGCAGCAAAATATATTAAAGGAGAATTTCTTAAGATTGGGCTGGAGGTCCAAGAAGATTCTTTTCAATGGGAAGGGAGATCTTATAAAAATATTGTGGCAGAAAAGAAAGGGGCGACTTTTCCCCATAGAGTTTTCATCCTGGGGGCTCATTACGACACCGTTCCAGGTTCTCCGGGGGCGGACGACAATGCCAGCGCGATTGCTGTGCTTCTTGAGGTGGCGAGAAATATTCAAACTGTCCATGTTAATGAGTCTATTCGATTCATCGCCTTCTCTCTTGAAGAATACAATTTTATAGGTAGCGCCCATTACGTCAGGAAGTTTAGAAAAGGAGAAGAGGAAATAATCGGGATGATTTCATTGGAGATGGTTGGGTTTACCGGACCTAAGCAAAATTATCCTCCCTACCTCAATCCAAAATATTATCCAAATGTTGGAGATTTCATCGCCATGGTTGGAAATGAGAGGTCAAAGGAATTATTGGAAAACGTTTGCCGGTCTTTCAAAACCCATATTCCTCAACTCCCCTTAGAATTTCTTATCGTCCCTGGGAATGGTGAGGGAATGGAGGAGGTGAGGCTGAGTGACCATAGCTCTTTCTGGGATCAGGGGTTTCCAGCATTGATGGTTACGGACACTTCCTTTTTGAGAAACCCGAACTACCATCTTCCTTCGGATACCATAGAGACTCTTGATTTTGAATTTATGAAAAAGGTGGCCATAGGAATCTATTTTTCCATCATCGAATTGGCAAGATGACCGCCCTCTTTTCCCCTTTAGCAAAGGGGGAGGAAGGGGGATTTGCAGGGGGCTGATAATATGAAGATCGGTGTAATTTCTGATACACACTTGAGAGAACTACACCCTGAATTTAAGAAGATGATTGAATTTCATTTTAAGGATGTGGAGAAGATTTTTCATGCAGGGGATTTTGTGGATTGGAGCATTGCAGAGTATCTTTCGAGCCAGAAAGAGCTGATTGCTGTTTGTGGAAACATGGATTCACGGGATATTTGGAAGGCATTTCCCGAGAAGAGGATCGTTGAATTAAAGGGATTTAAGATTGGCCTGATTCATGGAGGAGGTTCCCCCTTTGGGATCGAGTCACGGATTAGAGGAGAATTTGGTGAGGTCGATGCGATTGTCTATGGCCACACCCATACCCCAGCAGATCATCAGGTAAAAAATATTTACTTCTTTAACCCCGGCTCCCCCACCCGCTCTTTTATTCATAAAGCCACATTGGGCATTCTTCACCTCGGAGAGAAAATAGAGGGCGAGATCATCAAAATTTAGCAGGTTGCTGAAAAATGGCCATCTGCTGCGTTTCCCTCACCCTCGCCCTGTTAGATGAGCAATTAGGTTTTGGAGAGAGTCAGTGAAGATATTAGCTTTCAAATGGTTGCAAAACCAACTAATATTCTATCTAACAGGGCAAGTCGTTGCGGCGTACAGCCAAGTACGCCTCACTCCTCAGGATTTCGGGGGCCTTGCAGCTGGCCCTTTTTGAGCAACCTGGAAGTGATGACTTTTTCAACAGCCTGTTAGAATACAAAATTCCGGAGCGAAGAGAGTGGGATAGGGGGAGGTGCAACCAAAAATCCACTCCACTGATGAAACAGGTGAAGGAGCGGGGAATCATTAACGGTAACCGCAATCATATAAGAAGATTGGCCACTCAAACAACCATTTACCGATAGCCTGTATCGTAGGCGCTTAAATCACTCGTCCCATAAGAATTAGATGCCATTACATAGTAATAATAGGTCTTCCCCACCGAAGCGGTTGCGTCATCATAAGCGGTATCGGATGTTGTACCCAAAACTGTCTTGGTCCCCCATTTTGAGGTGGCACGGTATATTGTATAAGAGGTCGCCCATGACGAAGCTGTCCAGGTCACTTGCACCTTGTCCATATTGGTTCCATCACAGGCTGATACATTCGTTGGTATAGGAGGTCTTCCATCAGAACGGTAACCCTTATTGTAGGTGCTGAAACCACTCATCCCATAAGAATTAGATGCCGTTACATAGTAGTAATAATTAATCATTACTGAAGCGGTTGTGTCATCATAAGTGGTTTCGGATGTTGTACCCAAAGCTGTCTTGGTACCCCTCCTTGAAGTGGCACGATACACAGTATAGGAGGTCGCCCCTGAAGAAGCCGTCCAGATGACCCGCACCTTATCCAGGTAAGTTCCGTCACTGGCTTGAAAATTCGTCGGTGAAGGGGGAGGTGTACAGGCTAAGGTCGACCGACTGCCAAGGGAGGTCCATACCGTCTCAACACCATTTCCATTCCTGGCTTTGACCCTGAAACTGTAAGCGGTTCCACAGACAAGCCCACAGCTATCCCAGTTGGTATTGGTAATCCATCCAGAGTTGGCCGCTGTTGTTGTATTCTCGCAAAAATACTCTGTCCAATCAGGATTACTATTGGCTGTCCAGTTGGCACGGATACAATTCTGAGTCACATTCGAGAAAGAAGCAGCACCGGGTGGGTTGGCTAAGGTATATTTGGTAATCGTCGGTGAATAACCCGTCTCTGCAGAGTCTCCATTTCTTGCTTTAGCCCGGAAATTATAACTCGTATTGGGCGAAAGAGAGCCACTGGTCCAGAAGTTGTTATCCCGCTTCCACCCAGAGTTGGTTCCTTTGGTTATGTTCTCAATAAGGAGACCTGAGGTGCCATAACTTAATCCCGATGGCGTGTTGATGGATTGTACCTGGATGCTTGTTGAGGTCAATGTCCCAAAGTTAATCCCTGTTGAAGCCTCAATTGCGGTGTAAACATATAGGGTTGGGGTTGAATAACTGGTCTCGTTGGGAATTCCATCCCTTGCCTTGACGCGGTATCCATACTGATGGTTAGCCAGAAGCCCTGGGTTAACAAAAGAAGTACCTGACTGCCATCCTGAATCCATTCCACCTGCACCTCCCGTTGGGCTACCAGTGAAGTTAAAATAGTAGTGAACAGGAGCTGTAGGATCTGCCGCTGTACTTGCCACCATTGAAATCGAAGTGGTTCCGTTCTGATAAGGAGGCGTCGTCCAGGTCATGGGATTGGGGGTAGGCGGTGTGATATCAGATATTGATGTAAATGCCTTCAGACATACATTACACTCCGTACACCCTGAATATGATGTAAGGTCCGTCCAACTGCTGCCGTTACTGCTCACATAACTCTCTCCGGGATTGGCTGTGGCCTGGCTGGAATAACTTGTGAAAGGCTCTTCTATGGGGACAGGATAGTTATACCCTGGGGTTGTAAGCTTGACGACGATAGAAAACTTTTGACCTGAAGTAAGAGGGATGGGGAGATTGAGGGAGATCGTATGATAACCTGCTGACGCTATCGTGCCCATTTGACTTCCTGCGAGCGAACCAGTCGTAGGGTCTGAAGTAACGGTTGTATAGATGTATAGTTCATAGGAAGAGTCAGAAGATGCAGTATAAAAACTGACTGCGGCCAGCCCCTCGCTTGCACTGGCGGTAAAAACATTCGCAAACCATGCTGTATTACTTCTATATCCCAAGCCGGTTACCCAGCCGAGTGGGTCGTACTGATATATGCGGCTGTAGTGCGTCGTGGGTTCGGCACCGTTAAACATATAATTGTATTTGCCAATTTGGGTATCATAGTATGAGATGTAAAAATAACCGTTTTCTCCCCAACCTGTTCCCCAGCTATTTTTGATGATGAATGCGCCATCACCTGGAGGAACGGAAGAGAATTTATTTTTATCAAAATTGTCATCCCATCCTACAATGGCCACGGCGTGATTGGCAAAGGCCGTCCCGTTATAGTAATAAGTCCTATAGAGGGAGTTGTAGTAACCAGTATTGAAATACATGGATGTCATAAGAGCCCCGTAGGTCATGATTGCTTGCTTAATGCTCTCGTTGTCCAAAGAATCTACCCTGTCAGGGATGATCAGGACTTCCTGTACAAGCTTCCTTAATGTTAGTCCTGATGGAGAGATATTTGAAGAAGGATTATAAGGGTCATCCGTTTCATTCACGGGCCCGCTCCACCGTGTTAAATAGGCGGTTGACATTTGTTCATTGCCGCCATCACAATGACCTATATCAAATCCATGGGTATTCTTAAGATGGTTCTCAGAAAAGTCCCGTGTCTCAGAGGGAAGAAGGTTCGACTCGAGTGAACCATAGGTGGCAAAAGTCCAACAACTGCCACAGTTTCCTTGATCTCTCACCGGAGTAAGTTTTCCCAAAGTACGTAGATCATAAAACGAAGGGGCAGCAAACAATCTAGTTACTTGAGAGAGAGGTTGCCCTGCCAAGTGAGAAAGGTCTAAAGGAGAAGGTATAAAACCCAGCGGGTACCCATCTCCCGTCATTCTTTGGACCTCAGAACTCTGGAGTGTCTGAAAGTGCTCCAGAAAATCTGGATTCAATGGTGCTAGGGACTCCTGTGCAATGACCGGCGGAACTAAACAAAATAGTCCAGCAATTGTCAAGATTACGATGAATATCTTGACCCCTGATAAGAACTTTTTTTCTTTAAAGGAAATCATGTGACCTCCTAAAATATTTGGCAAACAAACCAGCCGCCAATGGCTTTGATAGTTTTGGGTATTTTATTTCGAAATCTAAAAGGGTTTACCATGCTATAATCCATTAAATCATCTGCAATTTCTTTGCCATTCTGATCACCCTATTCGGATTCAGACAATATCTTGATATCTATAAAGTTATTTAATTAATAATGAAAACCTTATCGAAATGAGTACAGGGCATTGATACATAAATTGTCATTTAACTAATAAAATGTCACTTAAAGTTATTTATGATCGCTGAAGGGATTTACTAATGGTTTCAATGGAAGGAATCGTCATTCTGAGATAATTTTGAGAGGTAGTGATTATTTCTTGATAGATAAATAAAAAAGGCAGGGTCATTTTGACCCTTTCGGCGGCGCGAAGTTCCATCTTTGAAGGCAGGGTGAAAAAGCGCCGCTCAGGGTTGACTTATTTTTTTAGTTTCTCCAGGGCAACCATCAAATCCTCCAGAGAAGGTCTCTTATTAATATCGTGGACGTCAATATAACGAATGATTCCCTTTTTATCGATGACAAACAAAGCCCTTTCGGATACCCCATCGGATCGCAACACGCCAAATCGTTTGGCTGCAGCTCCATGGGGCCAAAAATCGGAAAGGATTGGAAACCACAACTGACCCATCTGGTTGGTCCATGCAAAAAGGGTCGGAAGGTTGTCAACCGTAATTCCGAGAAGGATAGCATCATATTGGTTGAAA
>Ga0214474_1001229_pt1 | contig 11883 bp, 15 predicted proteins | sample RVTome_2_FD_187335 | JGI IMG/M metagenome (GOLD analysis project Ga0214474, IMG submission 187335) | Soil microbial communities from uranium-contaminated site in the Upper Colorado River Basin, Wyoming, United States - RVT95D214 HiSeq ...
GGGCGAAAACCCAGAGGCGGTCAAGAAATTTATTTTCACTACTGGAGATGTCCTGAGTGGCAATGTCAAGGAATTCCTAGAAGCAAGCGGGCGGCCGTACCTACCCAAGCCATTCATTCCTGATGACCTCAGGGCTATAGTCCGAAAGACGCTGGTTATGGTTTAGATACTCCGGGTCTGTGACCAGCCTAGGGGAGTGGCTGGAAATAAGTACCTCGGAAAGGATATAGAGATGGTGAATTATGGACAAAGGATACTGATTGTTGATGATGAGGCAGCGATTAGGAGGCTTCTTCATCAGAAGCTATCGAGAATAGGCTATAGTTGTGAAGAAGCGAGTTCTGCTGAGCAGGCATTAAGCAAATTGGCAAACAATCAGATTGAGTTGGTGATTCTGGATGTAAATATGCCAGGGAAGTCCGGAATCGACGTACTACCAGAAATCAAGTCGAACCATCGTGACGCTATGGTGATTATGGCGACTGCGGTCGCCGAAGCTAGTGTCGCTGTTGAATGCATGAAGCGTGGGGCTGAAGATTACATCTGCAAGCCCTTTAATCTGGACGAGGTTGCCATGAGTGTGGAAAGGACTCTGGAGAAAAGAGAGCTACAGCTTCAGATACGTGAATACCAGCAATCCCTGGAGGAGAAAGTCGGAGAGCAAACAGATGAGATTCGGAAGCTTTTTCTTGGCGCGATAGAAGCGTTGGTATTTGCTCTGGAGGCTAAGGATAAATATACCGGTGGCCACTCGCGGAGAGTCGCGGAAATTGCTGTAGCTATCGGCAGTAAGCTTGGTTTATCGGAAGATGAAATTGCGGACTTACGGTGGGCGGGCTTGCTTCATGACGTTGGCAAGATTGCTGTCGACCAGATAGTTCAAAATAAGCAAGGCAGACTGACCCGTGAGGAGTATGAGCATATCATGATTCATGCCCATGTAGGCGCAGGTATCGTCAAGCCTGTAGTCAATAACAGAGTAGTTGCAATAATTGAACATCACCATGACCATTTTAGTGGTGGTGGGCTCCATCAGACCATAACCCATGAACAAATACCGCTGGGTGCCAGGATTCTGGCTGTGGCTGATGCCTATGATGCCATGACGTCAGACCGCCCCTACCGCCCGGCGATGCCTAGAGAAGAAGCCTTCAGCGAAATCGAGCGGTGTATTGGCACACAGTTCGACCCAGTTGTGGCAGATGCTTTTTTAAAGATAAAGGCTGACGAAAGACCCCTGATAAAAGGTAAAAGTTGAATATAGCTCCGGCGTTACTACTAGAGAAAGGGTATAGAATAATATGACTGTAATCAACAAACAGAAGGTGCTGATAGCTGATGATGAGCCAGGTGTCAGACAGTTAGTCACTAAAATACTGAGCCGGGATTATACAGTAATTGAGGCTCGAGATGGAGAAGAAGCCGTCAACGCAGTTCGTAGCCAGAAACCCGGTATTGTGATCATGGATATGATGATGCCCAAGATGGATGGACTTACTGCCTGTTATGCAATCAAGAAGGACCCGGTTACCAAGAGTATTCCGGTGATTATGCTTACGGCAATTGATCAGGAACTAAATAAAAAACTTAGCACCACCATTATGGGCGCTGATAAATATATGACCAAACCGTTCAGCGCGCAAGAGCTCCTGGCAGAAATCAGGCAGTTATTATCGTCTTCGGAGCAAAGCAGATAATCCGATAGAACACTGCTGTCAAGACGTAATCGATAACGCAATAGGTATTACTCATCGGATTTATGAGATCCATAACTTTTCACCGGGCTTTTGACGGTGGTATCTTTGCACAAAAAATTGTCGCCAAATTCTGGAAAGTAAGTCCATGAAACTACTGTCTTAAAATATTTGGTAAGTGTTTTATACATCTGAGAGGATAAGGTAGTTTTACTAACTTGACATTACCAATTTACACGCTAAAATAGAGGTATTAAAAATATAGGATAACCACGTTTATAGGGTATGATGAAGTATCACCTGTATTTGGTCACCTGGGTGGTATGGAGTAAATGGTGAAACCGACCTATCAATGGTCGGTTTTTGTGTTTTACGAAGATGATTGAGGGTACATGTCCAAGGTGCGGACAGCGATATTTCGGTTGGTCTTTGCTCCAACCTCGTAATCAGGCTTGTGCTAGATGCGGGGCTGGACTTTTAATTACTGAAGACGGAGTCAGAAAAATCGAAGGGTATTCACCCTTTACTGCTGAAGAATATAAGCTCAAGGCACCCCGCCAGCAAACTCCTGACCCCGAAAAAACAAAAGACAAAACTGAATAAATATAAGTGTAGAACCCTAGTCTGTGATTTGTGTTCAAACTGCAGTAATTCGTCATTTAATATTACTGTCTTAATGTCTCTTTGTTTCTATCAGCACTGTCCCGTATGATTTGCCGAGAATGCTGAATGCTGATTGCACTGTTCCCTCAGTGGTTATCGATAACCCTTTCTGGGGTGGGGGCTGATCGGTAATGATCCATATCGTCCCGGTACCGTCACCAACCTGGTAGGTACCCTTCTCTGCCACAGCTAACCAGACGGTTTCTCCTACTGTCCCTTTGATGACTATTGTTTTACCTTCGTATGGGGAACCATCAGCCAGAATGTCTCCGATTTTGGTAGTACTTTTACACCCGATGGCCAAAACCAGAGTCAGTATTAGTACCGCTATAAAAATGAATCTCAGAACTTTCATTACATCGTCCTTTCTTTGTATGTAAGACTATAGACTTGCGGGTTCTTCACTGTCAAATTGTTATAAGAAAATACTCGGAACTTGAAAAGGCTAAAATCATACATGCTTTACTTGATGATTCATGTTTAGCGCTTCAGATTCGGTGAGGCTGTGCGGCAAGGGGCTTGGGTTACAATGGTAAAAAAATCAGGCGGCATTCATCATACCACCTGATTCAGGTTACTCGCTCGTCAGTTATCATTCGTTGCCTTATCCTGACCCCCTTATTTATTTAGGCACAGGCTAGACATCGACTTTCTCGGTTGTCTTACGGACAGCTCTCTTTATTCTTACCTCTCTGATAGCTGCTACGATGCCGCCGATGTTGATGTACCAAACAAACGCTACCGGGATGAGTAATACAGGTATTGCCAATACCAGAGCTAAAATCGTTAGTGCGTTCATTTTAGTTACCTCCTATGTTCAAGATGTCCTTATGTTGTTTATTCCGGTTATTTGGTGGTGACTGTTTGTTTCTGGGCAACTTTTCTGGCTCTAGCTTCTCTGACTGCTGTCACGATGCCGCCGATGTTGATGTACCAGATGAATGCGGCTGGGAAGAGAATCACCGGGACCATTACTACTAGTGCTACGATTGTCTGCCATTCCATTTTAGTTACCTCCTATTTTTAAGATATCCTTATGTTGTTTATTCCGGTTATTTGGTGGTGACTGTTTGTTCCTGGGCAACTTTTCTGGCTCTAGCTTCTCTGACTGCTGTCACGATGCCGCCGATGTTGATGTACCAGATGAATGCTGCAGGGAAGAGGATTACCGGGACCATTACTACTAGTGCTACGATTGTCTGCCATTCCATTTTAGTTACCTCCTATTTTTAAGATATCCTTATGTTGTTTATTCCGGTTATTTGGTGGTGACTGTTTGTTTCTGGGCAACTTTTCTGGCTCTAGCTTCTCTGACTGCTGTCACCATACCGCCGATGTTGATGTACCAGATGAACGCGGCTGGGAAGAGGATTACCGGGACCATTACTACTAGTGCTACGATTGTCTGCCATTCCATTTTAGTTACCTCCTTTTTTCCCTTCCACCCCTCTTTTCCTCACTTCCACTATCATAGTAACATTGCCTTTAGCCTCTGACTTCTGTATTGCTACTTATTCTTCACAAACCGGAACACCTAAACTTATCGTACTTAGTTAGACCTCAAATGCCTACAAGTATCTAGGTATTTCGGTATATTTGTGCTTGAGTATTACCCATTGACAAGCAGATTGATAAAGGATATATTTATCTTCTCTGGGTTGAAGTAAATTCTATTAAAAGGGTAAACAGAATAGCAGGCTCGCTACTCGAGCGCCCCGATACTTAGTAAAAATAAGATAAAGGGGGTCTACCATGGACGACGCTGAAATTCTAATTCCCGATGGTGACAATCTGGTTGCCCAAACGGAGCTATTACTTTCCGGTGCCATTGCATTTGACGACAACGGATTCCACATCACACAAAAAGGCTATGCAATAGTCTGGGACTACCTGAAAAAACTATCACCTGCTAAACGTTTGCTTTTTTGTCTGTTTTTTGAGTACGCGGACAATGTTGATTAGCGGCAGGTAGAGGGCTTTAATAAAGAGTACGGATGCCTATTAACGTTGAAGTGACAGGTGAAACTTGGTAGCGCATATGGGATTCGAACCCATGATCTCGTCCTTGAGAGGGACGCGTCCTAGGCCGCTAGACGAATGCGCCTTATATTGAGACAGGTATGATTATATCAGTTCGCAGTTAGTGCGGACAATCTTAAAGGTGCCGGAACACCCTCCAGGCTTTCTGCTGTCCGTCAGCACCAATCAGGTACGGTCGCAACATGACCATATTGTATTCATTCACTATCTTTAGAATGTCCTGGTCGGGTTTCAGACTGCCAGTGGTCAGGAGTTTACGTGTCGGGTGGATAATAATTCCCACGCCCATATTATGCAGGAGGTCAATATTCTCGCGTCCAAAGATAAAGGAATCGGTTGCCGCCGCGGAGCCTTTAAGAGACACATCAAACTCAGTAGCACGTTCGTTGGCGAATTTAGCTGAATCTTCACGATTGGTCTGTCCGCCACACTGTGCCAGCAGGACAGCATCTTTACAGAAAGCGAAGGAGTTCGACTGCACTGCCTTGGCACCTATCCACGCAAGGTGAGCATCTTTCATTTCATTATCGGTCGGCTGGCGCTTGGAGAGTACTTCCATACCGTATTTGGAATTGAAGAAGGAAGTCTTATCAACCTCAGTGATGACCGGCTTGCTACCAATAGTCCATTTCATATTCAAACCGAAGACACCGGAATTTATCTTCTCCCAACTATCAAGCGGTGAGACATCGATGATGCGCAGATTTTTCATCACTTCAGCCAGTATATCGACACAACCAGCTTCAAAATCGGGCGCAGCGAGGACATCCAGCACGAATCCTTCCGCCTTGTTCTTTTCGACCAGATAATCAGCAGTCGCGCGGGTAAGTTTGGACGAAGTTGCCATTACCCCACCAAACGGCGATTTTTTATCGGTTGTTAACGCAGCAAGAAGTGCATCGATTTGCCTGGTACGTGCGGCAAAGACGGCAGGATTGGTATGTTTATTGATAACGACAGCTTCAGTGCGTTTGTCTTTGAGGAATGCCATCGTCTTGCTGATTTCAACTGCGACTGCATAACCATTCAAGTCGATATGGTTGGTGAAGCCCATTCCACGGCCTTCAATCAACTCTTTGTAAGAATTTCCCGGTTCCCCGACATAGCCTGCCTGATGCGGGTTATCACCGCTTCGCAGGGGACTGAGGGCATATTTAACCTCTTTTTTACTGCCATCATCGAAGGTAATGGTCATTTTCAATTCTTTTGGTGTGGGCATAATAAAGAAACCTCCTTAAAATCTCCGCATTTCAAACAGTAATTTAAATGGAATAATGATAAAGAATTTGGCTGGGGATAGAGGATTCGAACCTCTCCTCACAGATCCAGAGTCTGCTGTCCTACCACTAGACTAATCCCCAGTGACGAGTGAAATTATAGCACAGGCGTGAATCTGAGGCAACTTGAGCGTGGGGAATTTAGTTCCTTACTTGAATGGTAGAATGCCAGTAACGAACCGAGAGATTTAACCGTCTCTCGGTTTTTTGTTATCTAGTGTGTAACTTGACCAACAAAGAAAACAGCCGTCCCCCCTACACCCGCTTGAATAAGGGCAAGGAAGTAGGTAAGAACATCAACTTTCCCTCCCGACCTACGCCTAGAACGTGGGTAAGTATATAGAATGAACAATCCCCACAGTATTGCCGCAACGATTTGCCAGTTAAAGAATCCACTTATCCACCCTATCAAAGCACCTGGCAATCCCACCCAAGCAATACCAACCAAAACCAACAATAGAATCTTCATAATGCTCCTATTATGGTGGACTGTAATGTCGTTAATAGGATTAATTTTCTAAACGAGCTATTTCATCTATTGCTTGCTCTATTAACCAGTCGTAGGTGTGAATCTCTCCGTTTATTTCTCTATTTATTCTCTGCCGAGCATCTTGCTGTTTATCATCCAAGTCCCGACGCCTACCTATCAAAATTAAACATTCAAGTTCTGGCTCTATACCGATAAGACCAAGACCACTTTCTTGCTGTAGTCTAGTGGCTTCGTCCAAATTTTTAGTCAACCAAGTTCTCCAATCCCTAATTTGTTTTAGAGCGTGATTCAATATATATGATGGGTCGCCATTTTTATTGAATATTTTCGCTTTAGGACTCTCTAATTCCACTGCTTCCCAATTGATGCCTAGCGAACTCAAATCGGCAAGTAGAAAATCCGTGATAAACCTACCACCAAAACTCTTTTTGGGAATACAAAATCTACCGTGACCTCCACCACGATGGTGAGTTAATATATTTGGATGAGTCTGAAGAAATTGCTGAACATTTTCTTCCCTATCGGAATGCTCAATAACGGATATTAATTCACTTGCGTCATTTTTTGTTATTTTAAGAAATCCAGTCTCATACTCCTTCAAATAGGTTCTTGCCAAATAGTGTTGTAGTCGAGACCTTTCCAACACCTCGTGTTCTCTTTGCCACTGTGCAATTTCGCTCTCAGTTGGTATATCGTTGGGTTCGTAGTCGCTATGATTTTCATAATTCATATCAAAATAATTTTCCCTTTGTGATTAAGCGGAGAGTTTTCTTACTTTGCCTTATCAATTGCTTGTTGCATTAATCGTTCCCAATCCTTGTCGGAGTCTCTAAACCATTTCCTAGCGTCTTCATCTGTGGGAAATATTTTGAACGACTCACCTAACGATTTCATACGAACTAACTCATCCGCCGTATCTTGTAAATCTTTAACGCTATCTGCGAGGAGTTTGTCAATTGCCATAAACTCAATGGGGTCAGAAGCACCAAGCAATTGAGCATCGTGTAGAACATAGTAGTTAAACGAAGAATAGAATAGTGCTACTCTAGCCCAAGGAATATTATTCTGCTCCAACTTGCTGATTGCTACATTCGCTTGCTTAAACCAAAAACCGCTCACTAGGGTAGCGGCAGATTTCAATTGCTCTGTGTTCTTGACTGGTGGAAGCCCGTACAACTCACTAAGCCAGCGATTCAACACTTGCCAGTCGTCAGAGGATACAGAAGTCGGAGTCTGTTCTGAGGTTTGCTGAGAAGTTGTAGGTGACGATGCTGGACTGGCACAAGCGGTAAAAGTGAGTAATAACCCAACAAACAGGATTACGATAATCCGTGTTATTCGCATTTTGCAGCCCCCTTACCAGATGTGCTCCTGGCACGAATTGTAGTCCCTTATGTGGACTTATGTCAACGATTAACTCGTTAACTGGTGCGGTGCTTCCACTTGTCCCTTCTCGGTAAGGAACCCATTCCAGCGGAGGCTGGAATCCAGTGATTAATATGGATTCCGTATGAAGTACGGAATGACAAAAAAAGAGGGGGGTTTTAACCTCCCTCTTTCAGAACTCTTTACGAATCAAATTGAAATTCTGCTATTATAAGCCTTTGCCGGCAATGTAGACCACCAGGTCGGCAAGGCGACAGCTGTAACCCCATTCATTGTCGTACCAGCCGATAACCTTGACCATGTTGCCATCGATGACCATAGTGCTCAAGGCATCGAAAATACAGGAGTGCGGATTGCCTTTAAAGTCCATGCTGACCAGCTCTTCTTCACTGTACTCCAGAATGTGAGCCAGTGGTCCCTGAGCAGCAGACTTGAATGCCTGGTTTACCTGCTCGACCGTGACGGCTTTATTCAGGTCGACCACAAAATCACATATCGAGACAGTCGGTGTAGGCACCCGGAAGGCGGTGCCATTGAGTTTCCCTTTGAGTTCGGGCATAACAAGCGCAATTGCTCGCGCGGCACCGGTGGTGGTGGGAATAATGCTGAGAGCCGCCGCCCGTGCGCGTCTCAAATCGTCATGGACCACATCAAGGACACGCTGGTCGTTGGTGTAGGCATGAATGGTGGAAAGTAAACCCCGGTTGATACCGAAGCTCTGGTGCAGGATTTTGACCATTGGCGCAGCGCAGTTGGTCGTGCAGGAAGCATTAGAGATGACTTTATGTTTGGCGGGGTCGTATTTATCTTCATTCACGCCCATGACGATGGTAATATCCTCGTTCTTGGCAGGGGCGGAGATAATGACTTTTTTAGCACCACCCTGGAAGTGTGCTGCAGCTTTAGTGGCATCGGTGAAGAGACCAGTGGATTCAATGACGATATCTACACTGAGATCGCGCCAGTTTATTTTTGCCGGGTCTCTCTCGGCGAGTGCTTTGATTTTCTTTCCATCGACAATCAGGACACCTTCTCCTGCTTCAACCGTGCCCGGATATTGACCATAGTTACTATCCCATTTCAGCAGGTGGGCGTTAGTTTTGGTATTAGCCAGATCGTTGACAACAACAACATCGAGCCTGTCAGGGTAATATTTACTGATAGCACGTAAGGTGAGTCTGCCGATTCGCCCGAAACCATTGATTCCAATTCTAACTGCCATGTTGTTTCCTCCTACTGAATCTGATACTCAGGAATACATTTCCATTATACAACACCGAGTTTTAGGATTACGCCTGAGTACGCTGGTAATAGAACAAATTGTTTCGTGTAATGATTTTTATCCTGCCATTGACAGTCAGGTCACGGAGGTGAGCTAGGGTCTCGGAAACGGCGGCACGCTGGTCCATAGGCATGAGGTCGCGGAATTTGACACCACCAAACTGCGGCATCCAGGTAATCAAATTGGATATTTCGTAGGCAGTCTTTGAATCTGTACCCAACCCATGTATTATTTCATCGCTCCGCGTTGCACGAAGTTCAATAATTTCGTCGGCGCGTTTTTTAAGGTCATGGAAAATGCTTTCGTGGGCAGGTAATACAGTAGTAACATCCAAATTCCTTACCAGCGCTAGTGATTTGAGGAAATCGCCGAGGGGGTTGGCTGTAGAACCTGGTGTCAGACTGATATTAGGAACAGTGACCGGCAAGATATCGTCACCGGCAAATAGCAGTTTATGCTTGGGTTCGTAAAGACAAATGTGCCCAGGAGAATGCCCTGGTGTCCAGATAACCTTCAAGTTAAAGATACCAGTGGAGATGGGCTCGCCGCCATCAAGATAAATATCAGGTTGCTGCAGTAGAGTGGTACGTCGTGGTCCGCCAGGGGGCATACGTATAACCGGTATTTCGCGATGCGGGACTCCATTACGGTCAAACCATTCTTCACTCTGGCGCATGTATTCTTCGCTGGCAGCATAACGGGTACGGAAAATTTCTTCGTCCCTGCGGTGCATGTAGATTTTTGCTTTAGAGAGTTCGCGCACTTTTCCGACCAGACCGTAATGGTCGGGATGGGCATGAGTGACTACAATTTGCTTAATGTCTTTAAAATCGGCACCAACATCATCCAATTCTTCACGGAGGGCATGAAAAGCCTGGTCACTGTTCCAGCCGGTATCAATAAGCAGGTAACCATCATCACCACGCAGAAGGTAAATATTGGTGGCTCCTGGCGGATTATAGGGGAGAGGTACCACAAGCTTGTAAATAGCGGGTATGATTGCAGTTGCCAAGTATTTTTCCTTCTAGTGGCGTAGCGCCGAAATACCAGCGAAACGGGCGTTCTTACCCAGTTCAGCTTCTATTTTCAGAAGACGATTATATTTGGCAGTGCGTTCGCTGCGGCAGGGTGCCCCGGTCTTAATCAGTCCCGTACTCAGAGCAACGGCAAGGTCGGCAATAGTGGTATCCTCAGTCTCGCCACTGCGGTGACTGACAACCGTCTGCCAACCGACATTATGTGCCATTTTTATCGCCTCGATTGTTTCTGTGAGAGTCCCAATTTGGTTGACCTTGATGAGAATAGCATTCGAAGCTTTAGTCTTGATACCTTTTTTCAGTCGCTTTACATTGGTCACATAGAGGTCGTCTCCGACCAGATGGATTTTATCGCCTAGTTTTTTCGTCAGCAGTTGCCAGCCAGACCAGTCATCTTCTGCCATACCATCTTCGATACTCACGATGGGGTAATCAGCGATCCACTTGACATAAAAATCAACCATCTGTTTACTGGTGATAGATTTATCTTCTTTTGTAAGGATATAATTACCGTCTTGATAGAATTCGCTGGAGGCTGGATCGAGGGCAATAAAACACTCCTTGCCTGGTTTATACCCTGCTTTTTCAATTGCGGCAAGGATGGCTTCGATAGCGGCTTTGTTGGAGGGTAGGGAGGGCGCAAATCCACCTTCATCGCCGATATTGGTGTTCATGCCCTTATCCTTGAGCACTTTTTTCAGGGCATGGTAAATTTCTGTACCCATTCTTAAAGAATCACGGAAGGTTTTAGCCCCAGCCGGCACAACCATAAACTCCTGAAAATCCGTAGAATCGGCGGCATGTTTACCACCATTGAGAATGTTAAGCATCGGCACAGGCAAGATATATTCTTTTACATCTTTAAGTGAGCGGTAAAGAGGCTTACCGATTTGCTTAGCGATAGCGTGTGCCACGGCAAGGGAGACACCCAGGATGGCATTTGCTCCCAGCCTCGATTTATTGGGTGTGCCATCGAGCTCTATCATTTTAAGATCGATAGCCGATTGGTTATCAGCAGACATGCCTTTAATTGCTTTTGCGATTTCAGTATTTACGTTTTTAACTGCCTTGAGTACCCCCAGTCCATTGAAACGTGCTTTATCACTGTCACGCAGTTCTACAGCTTCATATTTACCTGTGCTAGCACCTGAGGGGACAGAGGCTTCGCCGTTAGTACCATCGGAGAGGGTGACTTCAACTGATACGGTGGGATTACCCCGCGAGTCCAGAATTTCTCTGGCTTTGACACTGCGAATCGTTGCCATCACTTCACCTCCGTCAATTCGAGGGCTTTACTGACTGCTTCCTGAGCGTTATGTGCCCGGATGATTGATCTATCTACCCGATTGTTGCGAGAAAGTGACCATGTTTTCAAGCCGATAACCGGTATTTTAGCATCTAAAGCGTAGCCGATTTCCGTGAGGGTGCCATATCCACCACCGATGGCAATGACCGCCCTGGCTGACCTGACGACGATAACATTGCGTGCATAACCTATATTCGTGACAATAGGAATCTGTACATATGGATTGGCAGTAGCCGCATCGTTGCCGGGAAGAACGCCGATGGTGATACCACCTTGAGATTGCGCACCTTTGCAGGCGGCTTGCATGACTCCGCTTAAGCCGCCGCAGATGAGGATAGCACCCTGACTGGCAAGTTCTCTTCCGACCTCTTCTGCCAGTTTGGCTTCCTCATCAGAGGGATCTCTGCCACCGATTACGGCGATGATTTTGCTCTTTTTAGCTGTCATGATGGGGTGAAACAATTATAGCATAGTAGAATTGAGTAACTCTAAGTGTGCTACTTGCATTTGGTTGAAAGTGTGAATTTGTATCACTGCTTTTTACTTACACAACGACCCACCCCTTTATTCCCCGCCCTTATAGGGCGGGGAATAATCGGTACAGACCGGATACAATGGTAACAAAATAGACCGGGCACATAGGTAACAGATAAGGTATAAGCTGGAGGTGAAGCTTATGCCTTGGAAGGAGAGATGTGCCTTGGATTT
>Ga0214474_1001230_pt1 | contig 11881 bp, 14 predicted proteins | sample RVTome_2_FD_187335 | JGI IMG/M metagenome (GOLD analysis project Ga0214474, IMG submission 187335) | Soil microbial communities from uranium-contaminated site in the Upper Colorado River Basin, Wyoming, United States - RVT95D214 HiSeq ...
CGTCAAGCTGTTATATCAACAAGAAGGCTTGACGCGTTCCAAAGCTCTTATTCGAGAAGCACAGATAAAAGCGATGCCTCGGTCCAAGAAAGAGGAAATCATCTTTAGTGAACAATGTGCCTAACCCTTCATTCCAGCTGTCGCAAACCTTCGGCCCGCGTGGCTGAATTCTCGCATTAGGCACCCGTTGCGCGATTATCGCACTGAGTATTGCCTCCAAATGAAGCACGATAGCGAAAAAGGAAAAAGATGACTAAGACCAATAATAGCATTAGCCCCACTGCCATTATGCGTAATGCCTACGCTGTTTATCCGTCTTTCGCGATGTTGGCTGGAATGCAGCTTGACGTTTTTACGCCGCTCACGGGCGGATCTATGGATGTCGAAAGCCTTGCCAAAGCATTGCACGTTCAGGCGGACAAGCTCTCACCCCTTCTTTACGCTCTGGTAACGGCTGGCCTTCTGATCGTTGAAGACGGGGTCTTCTCCAATACTGACGAAGCCAACCGGTTTCTGGTGCGTGGCCGCCCTGAATATATGGGTGGATTGGCTGGTTTTTATAACGGTTTGTGGCAAGCCACTCTTAAGACTTCAGAAAGCATTCGCACCGGCAAACCTCAGGCAAAATTCGACTGGATGTCTTTGCCGAAAGATGATCTGATCAAGTACTTTAAGGGGCAATATCCCGGCAGTCTAAGCGCCGGTAGACAACTATCAGGGAAAATCGATTTTTCTAGGTTTAAGCGTCTGTTAGATGCGGGTGGTGGGACAGGTGGACTCTCGATCGGAATTTGTGAGACATATCCTGATCTTGAGGCAACAGTGGTCGACTTGCCTGCGGTGGTGTCGATCTCAGAACGATTCACATCGGAAGCTGGTATGTCTAACAGGATATCGGCAATGGCCGCCGATCTTATCAATAGGCCACCTGAAGGAAGTTATGACGTTGCGATTCTGCGTGCGTTGATCCAGGTTTTGCCATCCCAGTATGCCCAAAAAGCATTGAAGAATATTTCTCAAGTGATGGAACCTGGCAGTTCTATCTATATCGTCGGGAGTGTTCTAAATGACACGCGACTATCTCCGATTGCATCTGTGGCTTTCAGTCTTGTATTCCTCAATGTTTATGATGATGGAAAGTCCTACACGGAAAAGGAGCACCGTGATTTGTTGCTCGAAGCTGGATTTGTTGATATATCTATCGAACATAACGCGATGTCAGACGGGTTGGGTATTGTCTCAGCACGCAAGCCTTAAGATTGCCTAACCTGCTGTTTCACTTTGACGGCTTGAATCACAGCTCAGGCATCCACAGGATGAAGGCCGAAAATATTTCTTCCTTTTCAGCAATGAAAAATATTTATCAGTGTTCGGTCAACTTTCAATAAAGGTTTATTCCGCCGCAGCAATATATGAAGAAGTATTAGACTACAGAGAAACGCTTGGTGTTAAATTAACGAGTCAAGTCTTTGTTGATTGCTGGGAGCTGACCTTTATGACCTTTACTTCAGGAAACAACGAGGAGCCGACATGTGGATTAGAGAGCCGGGAAAAGTCAGCGACAGGCTGGATTTTTTAGGCGCAAGGCAAAATTGCCTGTACCTGCTCCGGGGCAGAGACATGATGATTATCGGCGGTGGAATGAACTGGATAGTCCCGTCTCTAGAAATACAGCTATCAAAAATTGATTTCGAGCCCAAAAAGCTTAAGTACCTGGTGATTTCCCACTCCCACTTCGACCACTGCGGGGCTGTGCCTTATTTGAAAAAGAAATTTCCACATATCCAGATACTTGCCTCGGCGCACGCCGAAAAGATCTTTGGCAGGGAGAAGGCGGTTAATTTCATCGCTGATACCAATAAGTATGCGATTGACAGGCTGGGACTGCAAAGTGAATATGAGAGCTTAGATTTGAAGTTCGACGGAATCCATGTTGACCGCATCATCACGGAAAAAGACATCATAGACCTTGGAGACGGCATAGACGTGCACTTCCTGGAAGTGCCAGGGCATACCCAGTGTTCCATTGCCGCGTATGTCCCTAAGTTGAAAGCTCTGTTTCCAGCGGATGCGGCACCACCACCAACGGACAATGAAAATACAGTATTTTTCCCCGGACCGCAGTATCACTTCGGCCTGTTTAAACAATCCATGGCAAGACTGGCTGGTCTCGAAGTTGAAATATTTGCCTCCGAGCATTATGGCGCTGTCACCGGCGCCCAGGCTGGGCAATTATTACAAGAAGGGCTAAGACAAACGGAAAGGTTCCGGAACCGCATTATCGAGATGCACCAACAGGCAAGAGATTTCTACGAGACAGTTCAAAAAGCTGCTGCCGAAATTCTGTCGAGGAACGAATTCGACTTTATGGGTATGGGCAGGGAAATGCAACTAATGGTTTTAAACACGGCAATACGCAGGATACTGGAATACGCCGGACTCATCGACAGACCGGCGCCATAACCGACTTTTCGTCTGACAAGCAAACTTATCTTTGACATAGAAATCGGAGAGGTGTATTCTCTGAACCAGGAAGTGCCCGAACGCGGGGAGACACAGAAAAAAATCGGAAAAATTCATAACATCCGAAGATGTGTCCTGGTTGCATTGTCTTATTGCAAGAAGTAATTCTTTCTTTGTACAAGCCTAACCCCAAGGATGCTGGGGCTTCTAATGAAGGAAACTTATAATTTTATGGGATGTCCCCCCTGCTCGACGATTGAAGAATTGCCCCCCTGATCCATGATGGCTTCTTTTGCCGAGAGGCAAAAGATGTTGACAGTCGGACCATCATCCCCTAAAATAATATTTGAAAAGGAGGTATAGAAGGTGAGAAATACTATCGATCTTCGTGACTTACCAGAAGAGGAGACTAAACTCGTTCAGGAATTTGTTGAATTTCTGAGGAAAAAAGCAAAGGCGAGGGGGAAAAAAGACCACAAAAGCGAGGGAACCGTCTTTGCCACCTGGCCATTGGGCGTGAAGGGAAAACTCACGAGAAGGGAAATCTATGACTACCTCTGAGACAAGCCTCCTGGATACGAATGTCCTGGTCTATGCGGCGGATGAGACGTCGCCTTTCCATCCAGCAGCTAAGGCGATTAGGGAAAAAGGCCTTAGGGGAAAAATTTCTCTCTGCATTTGTCCTCAAGTTTTAACTGAATTCTTTGCTATTGTGACTGATTCCAAAAGAGTCAGTAACCCAAGAACGCAAGAAGAAGCCCAGGTTGAGATTGTAAAATATACCCATTCGGAAAACTTTCTAAAGATATACCCAGGATCCAACATTCTCGAGGGAATATTAGACCTTTTGAGAAAATACAAAGTGACTAAACAAGAAATTTTCGACCTCCAATTAGTTGCCACCATGCTCTCAAACAATGTCACTCGCCTCTATACTTACAACAAAGATGATTTCATCAAATTTAGGGAGATAGAGGTATTAAACCCCTGATATTCATCCAGTCAGATTGGAATATATTTCCCGATGACAAAATAGTCTCCGGGAGTGTCGTCTTCGGGGAACGAGGGGGATTGAGGGATTGGCTGAGTGATGATCGAAAAGCTCAGGATTTATTCAAAGGGCTTCTTGGAAAATGTAGCAATTAAGAAATTCCCCCCCTGATCCAACAGATGTTGACAGAAAGTTTCGGTTGACCAATTCTCATAAAATAGGTATATTCCAATCAGGAATCAACGGGGTGGCGGCGCAGATATTTCTTCGTTTTCAGGGATAGAAAATATTTATCGATGTCTGGTCAACTTTCAATAAAGTCCTATTTCAACACAGCGATATAAAAATAGATGTCGGCGATAACAACCAATTTACATAAACACCTAATTTAAGCTACAATAAATTACAAAAATGAAAACCATACACAAAATAATTCATGGTGATTCCAGACAAATGAATCTGGTGGCCGATGAATCGGTTCATTTGATCATTACCTCACCCCCATACTGGCAGCTTAAAGATTACGGGACAAGCGATCAAATCGGATACCATGAGACTTATGAGAGCTATATCAATAACCTGAGCCTTGTCTGGAAGGAATGTCATCGGGTTTTACAATCAGGCTGCCGGCTTTGCATAAACATCGGGGATCAGTTCGCCCGCTCGGTTTATTACGGACGGTACAAAGTAATCCCGATTCGAACCGAAATCATTAAATTCTGCGAGACAATCGGGTTTGACTACATGGGTGCGATCATCTGGCAAAAGGTGACAACGACCAATACCACAGGCGAGGTAATGTCCTGATGAAACAAGAATCAATAGTCGCAGAGGGTGGAGTTTATAGATGTGTTCACTGTGCAGGAGTGGCCAGCATTTTAATAACTAAACATACAAAAAAGGGAACATGGCCAGAAATTGAATTTTGCCCTTTCTGTGGATTGTCTAATAAATACCCGAGGGAATTCGACGACGAGAACGACAAATTGCTGAGTGAGAAAAAAAGATAATCAGGCTTGAAACAAGAATAATGTACCATCTCTCGGCTCATATTCTAGAAAAATTAGATTATTTTTCCGAGAGTATTGTATCCTGCTTCGCAAGGATTCATAAATATTTAACACCGAATCTCGAGTCTTCTTGTTGCCCTGACATAAGCACACTAGATAAAAGTTAAATATGTTAGGCACATTTTTTCGTAAGACTCTTTCAGACAGCAATGAATAGTACAGCTGCTTTCGCATTTCTTTCTCAATTTGGTTTACAATAATGCTGCTCAGGCGATCCCTTTTCAATTCGAATACATTTATACTATCATCAGTTACCACGACAAGGTCAGCTGGATAAGCGTTCCCAAATATAAACTGATTATATATTGTCGAATGGATCAAATTGTTTCCAGAATACTCGCCCATTATTTCATTAAGTGTTTTGTATTCACTGCTATCTTTGTTCTTTAATGAAAGGAGTAAATATGTTTCTAAGTCACTTTCCGAGGCAAACTGCCGTTTTTTATCCAGTCTGTTTTTTTGCCATATGTACTCACGAGTGACCTCCACTATCTCATGATCTAATTTTTTGGGGTCATGGATTTTATGTTCAGTTCCAAATTTCTGAAGGGTATCAAGAATCGCCATCCCCTCTTTATCAGTTAGTGAAATACAGTGTAAATGCTTATTCTGTTGAATAAGATTGATTAACTTATAACAAAAACCAGCATTCCCGGAATGGATTCCATTAAGGTACAAATCTGTTTCTTCCATTACATAAATTGAATCTACCGGGGCAAATTGAATACGGTAGAAGTATTTTTGTGCAGGATAGATTATGGATTTGTTATAAAATAATAATTTTACAACTCGAAACGGACCAAATATCTGCTGCGCCTTGTAGTTAAATTGCGAGAGAAAAACAATATCGCCTATGTCCACATTGGCAAGCCAATTGGATTGTGTTGCGCCATACGTGAAATGCTCTAAGCATTGCTCGGCGAATTTTGTTGTGGTAACTATGTAATATCTCACGTTTCCATCCTAGCAAGAAACACAAAGCTTGTCTAGTAGTTCGCAGAATCTTTGGGCGTGATTAGCCGTGAGCAAATTCGACTTGGGAACAATAGCTCAAAGCTAATGTCTATTGGTTTCTTCGATTCGGAAGGAGGATAATGCGGGAACAACCAAGAAATAACATGCAGATCAACGACCGATTTTCTTTCGACTATCTTTTTAGGCGATTACTTCAATTAGGTTTTGGGCATGAAGAGAGTAGGGACATCATTGTCAGCTGCTTTTCCCTGAGTGCGTTAGTTTCTCAGGAAAGGATTGAGAATGGGTATTACCTCAGGTTATCAACGCAAAAACTGGTTGCCGACGATCTAATAGAATTCTATCAAGATCTGGCACGAAGGAATTCGTCTGATTTATGCATCGATCCAACTCAACATCCAAAACACTGGCAACGCGTCGGAAAAAATGCACAATTGGTCACCGAAAGCATTAATGGGTGGAGGAACCGGCGCGAAGCGCTAACTATGCTGACCCTGCAGGATTGCATTGATTATATATACGAATTGACGATCCATCGGACATTTGACGGATATTTGACCGAGAAGTCGGTTGTTCATGATACTCTTGCCAAGGAGTTTCCGGATATCGTATTTGAGGAAACGAATCCAGATCTCGACCATGCCGGAGACATTGACTTTATCGGCAAGGTTGGCAATAAAGTATTCGGCCTCCAAATCAAACCTATTACCGCTCACGCCAGCCTCGGCAATTTTTCGGTTACAGCTCGCATGGAGCAATCATTTCGTGACTTCGAAGAACAGTTCGGCGGAAAAGTCTTTATCGTGTTCAGCATTGAAGACAAAATTAGAAACAAAGAGGTAATTGGCGAGATAAAACAGGAAATTGAACGACTCAAAAAATAAAGATGACCACCTGAAGCGGCGGCTGATTTTCCCCGTTATCCTCTCCCCCAATCTAATACAAACAACTCTTAACATAGATTGATCTCCAAACTTTCTCTGGAAACTTATGTTTGACATAGAAATTTGAGAGGTGTATCCTTTGAACCAGGGAGTGCCCGAAAACGGGGGGAAACAAAAAAAAACATCGGAGAAATTTGTAACATCTGAAGATGTGACCCCGTAGATCCCTTCACAGCGGACGTCCTACAGCCGCTGCTGATTTCTTCGTTAGGCGCACATATTGGAAGAGGAGGAAAAACTTATGACAATTACTCCGACAGAACCCCTAGACGACTTCGAAGTGGCAAAGGCTGTCTATGAAAGGATTAAAGAACTCCCTCGGGAGGATCAGGAGCGCGTTCTCCGTTGGGTGGCCGAAAGGCTGGGTGTTACCCATCAAAGGGCACCTCAAAATCTAGGACAGACTCCAGGTTCCGGAAGTACTGCGCCTTCACATTTACAGCCGCAAGCACCAACCGATATAAAGGCGTTTGTGACAGCAAAGAATCCCCGGAGTGATCAACAGTTTGCCACAGTCGTGGCGTATTACTACCGCTTTGAGGCCCCGCCGGCTCAGCGTCGAGAGACGATCAACACTGAGACAGTTCAGGAAGCAGCCAGGCTTGCAGGACGTAAACGGCTCACGAATCCGCTGAACACTTTAAACAACGCTAAGAAACAAGGATATGTCGACAGTACGACTCGCGGTGAGTTTTCGATCAACACCGTAGGTGAAAACTTAGTCGCAATGGCCCTGCCGGGCAATGTTGAGGGACCTTCCCCGAAACGCAGACCCAAACGGGTTGGGAAGAGGCCACCAACCAAAAAGACTTCCAAGTGAGGCTAAGTGCTGTGGCCGCAGGAATATTGTCGAAAGCGCTCGAAGAACTTGCTAGGGCAAAAACAAATGTAACAAGGATAGCAACACTTCAGATCCGCAGTCATGAGCAAAGGGCTGCATTGCGGGCACTGGCATTTGCGTGGTTCCAATCGCATCGGCCAGCAGTCGCCCGAACTGCTGAGCTGTCGGAGTTATCTGCTGCAGACACGGCGTATCGCACCATACTAGATTCCGCGGAGAAGAACTCTAGTAAAAAGACCTATCTCAAAGCCATGTCATCAGCAAAAGAAGCTCTGATGGCATTACGAGGTCGCGCTGTCACGTCTGTACCGGGGAACACGGCTGATGAGGCGGTACCAGACTTCTCTCCGCTAGTTGCCGACACAACAATGAAAGGAATCCTTGAGCGCCGCTGGGAAGAGTGCCGTAAGTGTATATCGGCAGAGGCTTCTTTAGCAGCTATCGTCATGATGGGTGGCCTACTTGAGGCTCTGTTCGTTGCTAGAGCGAATAGGCTGAGTGACAAGTCCCCTCTATTCAAGTCTTCGTCAGTTCCAATTGATTCACGGACTAAGAAGCCCCTTGACCTTCGAGATTGGACCCTTCGAACATATCTTGATGTTGGCCATGAACTCGGGTGGATCACTCATTCGGCAAAGGAGGTCGCAGCTGTACTTAGAGACTATCGTAACTATATTCACCCGGAAAAGGAACGCAGCCACGGCATAGTGCTTAGCGCAAACGACAGCAGTATGCTATGGCAGGTTACGAAAGGTCTCGTACGCCAACTCTTGGCGTCCGCCATTTAGTCGCACCTGAGTAACGAGGACACTACTAATGAATCAGGGACGAGACAGGGGGACGTCCATAAAATTATAAGTTTCTACTTCCATAATGATCTATTTACCTGCCGGGGCGAGCGAATCTCAATCCCCCTGCCCTCTTCCTGCTCGGGCGAAGTCAATGAATCCTCATTCCCCATTCTTCCCCTAATCGCTCAACGTGAACTGGATTTTCATTTGCCTTGATAAGGCATCAAGATTAAATTGACAAGAGCCGGCCCATCAACTATTCTTTTTTCAGAGGAAAGGAGAGCGAACCATGATCAAAACAGTCGAACAGTATCTTCAAAGCTTGAACGACGGCAGGCAAATCTGGTGTCTGGGGGAAAAGGTATCCGATGTGCGGACCCACCCTACCCTCAGCAGCATCATCAAAACCGCCTGCATGGACTATGCCCTGCCCAACCATCCTGATTTTCGGGACTTGTTCGTAACGAAGAGCGAAGACGGAGAGGAGACTAATTTCCAGAAAAAAACTTTCGGGTTAGGCTTGCGATATCGCAATTTCAGTGACCCAGGGCTACGGTACTTTCATCATAAGCTCTCTAATTTCCTGCTACTTGTAATAGAGGGAGAAGAAGAAGTATCTCGGAGTGACTTACAAGATAGCCAATAAAAGCAATGTTGAAAAATAGTTTAAGATCCTTTAAACTGCAAAAAGGGACAGATTGCGGTACTTTTTGAAATTAGAAGATTTAAATACTTTTCGCAAGCGGTTCTATAGGTGGTAAGCATGAAGTATAACATAGTGGCTGAATTCGTCGCTGATTTACAGAGCAAGGGGAGGTATACCTTTACCCGTGATGAGGCGCGGAAGGCTCTGTCTTTATCCGGTTTGGCGCTCAAAAAATCTTTGGAGCGACTTTCCAAAAAGAAGAGCATCGTGCTTGTTCATAGGGGTTTTTATGTCGTTGTTCCTCTCGAATACCGGGCAAGAGGTATCCTTCCGCCGGAATGGTTTGTCAGGGACTTGATGCAGTTCATGGAACTGGATTATTACGTGGGGCTCCTGAGCGCGGCTGCCATTCACGGAGCAGCCCATCAACAACCGCAGGAATTCCATGTTGTTATTCCTCGGTCTCAACGTGATATCCGGATTGGAAATCTGTCCATCCGATTCTTTAAAAAGGCCCATCTCTTGTCAACGCCGGTGGTTGAAACAAAGACCTCGACCGGTTTCGTTCGGGTCTCTGATCCGGCAAGCACGGCCATCGATCTGGTGGCTTACGAGGCACGGATTGGGGGATTGAGTAGAGTCGTCACCGTATTGCAAGAACTTTCAGAATTCCTTAAACCCGATGCGTTGGTGCGTGCGATGGCAGCAGAAAAGAACATCGCTCCCATTCAACGGCTGGGTTATCTTCTGGAAAAGATCGGACGTGGAAGTTTAGTCTCTCCAATGAAGGAATGGGTCTCTTCACATCATCCACGACCTGCCCCTCTTCAGACCGGGATTTCCAGAAAAGGCTCTCTGCGGGATCCGAAATGGAATATCCTTGTCAATGCTGATTTAGAAGGTGACTTGTGATACCGCGTGCCAGCATTGTGGCCTGGAGATCGGTTGCTCCGTGGTTATCCGACTCGCAGGTTGAACAGGACCTCGTGCTTTCGCGTGCGCTTGTTGAACTTTTCTCTAACACCACGTTGGGGAAAAATCTTGCCTTTCGTGGAGGGACAGCCCTGTATAAGCTCCATTATCCTTCAGCGTGGCGGTATTCGGAAGATATAGACCTCGTGCAGATCGAATCAGGATCGATTGGAACAATTCTCGATGGAATTCGTCACTTGATTGACCCGCTATTGGGCACCCCCACCCGTGATTTGAAGGAAGAAAGCGTCGTTTTAAATTATCGTTTTTCATCTGAGATTCCGCCAGTGGTGCCATTACGGCTGAAGATTGAAATAAATACCCGTGAACATTTTTCCATAATGAGAATCGAAAAACGACCCTATTCTGTCCAATCAAATTGGTTCTCCGGTGTATGTGAATTGAGCACTTATTCCTTAGAAGAGCTTCTTGGTACAAAGTTGCGCGCTTTGTATCAGCGGCGCAAAGGACGTGATCTTTTCGATTTGTGGATTGGACTGACCGACGGAAAGGCTGATAATGAGACGATTGTTAGGATCTTTCAACGTTATATGGAAGCCGGTGGAGATCATGTAACTCAGGAAGAGTTCCGAAAGAACCTTCATGATAAGATGAGGAACAGAAATTTCTTGCGTGACACGGATGGACTGCTAAGGCCAGGAATCGCTTATGACCCTCAAGAAGCATTTCGACTCATTGAAAACCGATTGATCAATATCATATAGGCTTCGTCAAAAACTATGACGGTTGCAATGGTCCACTCATAACCCGCCAAGTCGCCAAAGAATTGTAGCAACAAAGGTTGACCGTGCGATAAATTGACAAATCCTACCAATACCCGCTATCTTGTTGCCTGTAAGGATTAATTGTCAAGTGGAAGCTGAAATTTGACTTGGGTACACGAAGTAAAGGGTAAAACCTGGACATCAATAACCAAGGGGACGTCGATGAAAATAATAACTTTCCATCCCTTCGTAATTGTGGTAGAAGATTTTTGTATCGGCAACTTTTGTCTTGGCTCAACAAATCATTTATTGAAAGTAAGGTGAATATGGATTAAATAAAGTTTGGTGAATTCTCGTGAATGCAAAAATATCCCGCTTATTCATCGGTTTGTGTCCATTCTTTACAGTGCCTTTTTTGCTGTCATCATGCTGTTTTGTAAGTCCCACCATTAACAAGAACGATTTAAAAGCGCTCTTAACGCCTTGTGAAAACAAAATTGGGCAATCAACCCAAATGATACTTGTTCGGGAGAGGAGATGTCTCTTTTCTTCCAGATATTATGTTTACACACTGGAAAAAGACCAGGATGATTGGAAATGGGTTTCAGGGCCCATGAAAGCCACGATCGGCGAGAATGGTTTTGCCCCTCCCGGCGAAAAAAGAGAGGGCGACGGAAAGACACCGTCGGGAATATTTCCACTAAAGCGTACTTTCGGCTATGACAAAACCATCAACACAAAAATGCCTTTTCGCCAGGCTACGGAAGAAGATTTATGGGTTGATGATCCCAACGCTCCTGATTACAACCAATGGGTAAAACAAGGGGAAACAGGCGCAGCTTCATACGAAAAAATGAGAAGAGAAGACGACCAGTATAAATACGGTATCGTTATTGAATATAATACGGATCCGGTGATAAAAGGTTATGGCAGCGCCATCTTTTTACATGTCTGGAAGGGAAAAGATTCCCCGACAGCGGGGTGTGTCGCCGTTTCCGAAGAAGATATTATCAAAATCTTTGAATGGCTGGATCCTAATGCCTTCCCTCTTATCATGATGGGAATCACAGATTGAAGCTCCCTGCCCATCACGCCAGGGGCGGGAGCTTCCGGGTTAGGTAATTATATATTTATATTGTCGGCTTTCTTCCACGCCTATCCCTACCAAGACGGGACGGGGCACTCAGCCGACTTTCCCGCAAACGGAGAATTGTAACAGATGAAGCCAAAAATCTTATCTGCGTTGTTGATGCTGATCGTTTTTTCTGTTCCTTCATTCTCTATTGTTTCATATGGCGGGGATAAAATGCCGGAAGGGTTTGTGGATATTCAGGAAGTTATTCCGCAAATTCAGCTCGATATCCGTTATTTCGGCCAGCATAATTTTGTCGGGCAAAAAGTCGACGGCTATCTGGCGCCTAAATGTATCCTGACCCGAGAAGCGGCATCAGCCCTTTTCAATG
>Ga0214474_1001231_pt1 | contig 11880 bp, 8 predicted proteins | sample RVTome_2_FD_187335 | JGI IMG/M metagenome (GOLD analysis project Ga0214474, IMG submission 187335) | Soil microbial communities from uranium-contaminated site in the Upper Colorado River Basin, Wyoming, United States - RVT95D214 HiSeq ...
CTGAAGGGAAGAAACATACTTACCATGGTTGAGGGGCGAATTGTCTGGTCCAGAAAAACATAGCATCTTAATAGTCGATGATGACAGGAGCATGAGGGAGTTCCTTGAGATCCTGCTGACAAAAGAGGGTTATGAGGTATCTCTTGCCGATTGCGGGGAAAAGGGGCGCGAGATGCTGGACCAGCAGCAGTTTGATCTTGTCATAACGGATATCCGGATGAAGGATATTAACGGAATCGAGGTGTTGAAAAAGGCTAAACAGATAAGCCCTGACGCCATGGTTGTCATGATATCGGCGTTTGCTACGGCAGATACGGCTGTTGAGGCGATGAAGGAGGGCGCGTACGATTACATCCCCAAGCCCTTCAAGGTAAGGGAGTTTAAAAGGATTGTAAAAGAGACCATTAAGGCCAGGAAAAAGTCGCCCGCAAAGGAAGAGACAGATAAGGGCGGATATCGTTATCACTTTGATTATATGATAGGTGAAAGTCCTCAGATGACGAAGGTCTATGACCTGATCGAGCGCGTCTCGCAGACAAAGAGCAATATACTCATCATTGGAGAGAGCGGTACAGGCAAGGAGCTTGCGGCGCGTGCCATACATCGTCAGAGTACTCGAAGGGATAAACCTTTTGTTGTTATTAACTGTGGAGGTATCCCTGAAAACCTTATAGAGAGCGAGCTTTTCGGCTATAAAAAGGGCGCCTTTACAGGCGCGGCGACGGATAAAGACGGCCTGTTTGATGTGGCGGACGGGGGAACGGTATTTCTTGATGAGATCGGGGAATTGACGCCTGCCATACAGGTCAAACTCTTAAGGGTAATACAGGAACGCACCTTCACCGCGGTCGGTGGGACCGAAGAGAAGAGAGTGGATGTCAGGTTCATATCCGCTTCAAACAAGGACCTGGAAGGCGAGGTGATTGAAAAGAGATTCCGGGAAGACCTCTATTTCCGTTTGAACGTCATACAGATCTCAATGCCGCCCTTGAGGGAAAGAGAAGGAGATCTCCCCATCTTAAGCCAGTATTTCCTTGAAAAATTCTCCCATGAGCTTGGCAAGGACGTAAAAAAGATTTCTGCTTACGCGATGGAAATCTTGAGTCAGTATCCTTTTCCAGGCAATGTGAGAGAGCTTGAGAATATCATAGAGAGGAGCGTCGCGCTTGAGACTTCCAGTATAGTATTGCCGGAAAGCCTGACCCTGTCCCATTTTGAGAAATATAAAGGGATAAATTCAGAGGAGCGGCATAATAAGGCGGATCTGCCGCCAGAAGGGATCAAACTTGATGAGGTCATGAGCGGGATTGAAAAGGATTATATACAAAAGGCGCTGGAGACGTCCCATTGGTCAATCCAGAAAACAGCGGAGCTGTTAGGAGTTACCTCCGATTCTTTAAAATACCGTATGAAGAAGCTTAATATTAAATCTTGATAATCCCATGAATCCCTTTATGTAATATTACTTATAAATTGGCATCATAAAGATACCTTAGCAAAACAATACAAAAATTCTAATATCGTCATCCTCCGGCTTGCCCGCCCTGGCGCGACACGAGCTATTGTCATATATTGATGACTTTTCAGAAACTGGGATAATAAACAACTTAATTTTAATGCCAGGTCTGGGCCAGGGACCGTGGGATCCAGATTATGTTATAAAAAGCACGCTTTGAATTAATCATTTCGAGAAAACCTTTCTAGTCATTTCGAGGAACTCCAGCATTTATGTCATTTCGAGGAGATCTTGCATTTATGTCATTTCGAGGAGCGACAGCAACGAGAAATCTTAAAGATCCCTCGCTCTGTTTGGGACATGGATTTCTCCCTACGGTCGAAATGACAGGAGAAGGGTCGAAATGACAGGAGGATGGTCGAAACGACAGGAAAGTGAAAATCGCATTATATGATGTGAAAATCACCCCTTATCATAATAAAATAAGTAAAATTTATTGATGAGATCATTCCTCAACAATATGCAATTTTAACCTATTGATATTACATTACTATTTTATCGTAATAAAAAATCCTTTTTGGCATGAAAATTGTATGTATACATATGTAATTGATATATATACTGACTATTAAACCATTTAACGAATGAACTATTTAACGAAATATTGACCATTTAACAATTCAACCATTTAACCTATAACCACTTAACCAATTATCTATTTAACTACTTAACCATTTACCAAATCAAAGGAGGACAACATGTTGTCAAGATTTCACAGAAAAGAAGGTTTTACGTTGATCGAGCTTATGATCGTTATCGCGATCATCGGCATCCTGGCTGCAATAGCCATCCCGCAGTTCAGCGCCTACAGGCAGAGGTCATATAACTCATCGGCCCAGTCGGATATAAGGAATATCGCCACAGCGCAAGAGGCATACTATGTAGATGAACAGAGATATTCAAATACTACTGACGGTACGGCTCTTACACCTACTTATGGTTATATGCCATCGGGTGGAGTATCTGTATTCATTTCGGGCACTATAACTTCCTATGTAATAACAGGCTACCATAACTCGGGTAATAAGACTTTTTACTTGGCAGGCCCAGGAGGAACTATATCTAGTAACTAATTTTTTAAATCTATTTTAGGGGACTGACTTGGCATTATGTCAGTCCCCTTTTTTATTCTTAGAGTCCTAGCAGAAAACAGGAACCGATATTAGGATATGGATTGTATTTTTTACCTTTCATAGGTATAACAATTCCGATCCGTTACCCCTATGGAGGCACAGGTTTAGAGTGAAAATCAATCATGATTTCCATAATATTGCCTACCTATAATGAAATCGATAATATAAATATTATTATCCCAAAAATAGCCGAAACCCTTGATAGAGAGGGATTTAAATGGGAGATTATTGTTGTTGATGATAATTCCCCTGACGGCACCGCTTCAGTAGCGGAAGTGTTCGGCGAAAAATATCCTGTTAAGGTCTGTGTGCGTAAAACTGATAGAGGTCTATCAAAGGCAGTAATAAAGGGTTTTGAGCTTGCCGAGGGGGATATATGTCTGGTAATGGATGCGGATCTCAGCCATCCGGTCGAAAAGATCCAGGATATGGTTAAGCCTATAATCTCAAATGAGTGTGACGCGACTGTTGGGAGCAGAAATATCCCTGGAGGCGGATGCGCGGAATGGCCCTTTTTTAGACGTATTGTAAGTAAACTGGCAGGATATATGGCAAAAGGTGTAACCTCTATGTCTGATCCGACCAGCGGTTTTATGGCCATAAGAAAGGGCATACTTGATAATATAGATATCGACCCCCTGGGCTGGAAGATCGTCCTGGAGGTCACTGTAAAGGCACAACCCAGGATCAAGGAAATCCCTATATTGTTCTCCGAACGAAAAATGGGAAAAAGCAAACTTAGCCTCAAAACCCAGATAGATTACCTCCATCACCTCTGGAGGCTCTATTCCTTTAGATATCCAGAGATTACCCAATTTCTCAAGTTTTGTATGGTAGGGTTTTCAGGCATCTTTATTGATACCGCTGTTTTGGTTTGTCTCGTGGAATTAGCCTTTTTTGACCCACGTCTCGCGGCGATCTTTGCATTTACTGCAGCTGTTAGCTGGAACTATTTTTTTAATCGTGTCTGGACATTCAAACAAGGTGTTGATACTAAAATAGCCCATACGTATATAACATTTTTAATAATATGTATTATTGGTCTCGGGATCCGGATTGGCATAATGCACCTTTTAATCAGGTATGCTGGAATGAGCGAAATGCCGTGGTATATCCTTGCAAGTCTGCTGGGTGTAACTGCAGCCACGATATTTAATTTCTTAGGCAGCAAACATATTGTTTTTTCAAGATGGTTCCATAAATGATATAATTACGACTTAGTATATTTATGGAATCGTAAAAAAATGTAAAACGCAATTTTTCGTCATTCCCCGGCTTGCCCGCCCTGGCGCGACTTCCGGATGAATGATAATTGTATTACTATACATATGTGTAAAATCACAAAATAAATATTCCTTTTAATAACGGTCTGGGCCAGGGACCGGGGAATCCAGACACCACAGTCGTCATTCCGGCGGAGGCCGGAATCCAGAGCGTTGTTTAGGTGTGATAAGTAAATATTGCAATTTAATCCTTGCCATGTGGAATTATGTTAACTTATTTACTGTCCGTGTGCAGTTCTCTCAGAAGGCAAAGAGGCTACGTAAACAAGCCATTGACCTAATAAACCATCGGGACAGGGCTGGCAGGAGGAAAGAGTATTTATTTTGTCGCAGATATTATTTATCAGAATTCCCGTCTCAGGAATTCTGATAAAATATATTTCTCTGCGTGCTTTGCGGCTTTGCGGTGAAATCGTTATTGACAAGAGTGATTATTTCGGTACCTAACATGGATATATCCTCAAAAAATCATATCCCCTTTATCCTGATCATTATTACCTTTATTGTCTATCTTAGCACAATATGCCCCACAGTCTACCTCGGAGACAGCGGGGAACTTACTGTCGCTGCCTATTCTCTCGGAATACCGCATCCGAGCGGCTATCCCCTTTACGCCCTCATCGGCAAGTTATTCTGTTTGATCCCCATAGGCAATATAGGATTCAGGATGAACCTGATGTCGCTTTGTTTAATATTAGGAACTGTGTGGATCGTATACTCAATCATCTTTAAAATAACGTCATCAATAGTATCCTCCATCTTCGGTGCCTTCACGCTAGCCTTTACCCCACTATTATGGTTACAGACTGTATCAGCCGAGGTTTATCCATTGCATACCTTTTTTGTGGCGCTGTTAATCAGGATATTAATCTCTTGGGATGAAAATAGGGATATTCGCTATCTGGCCCTTTTTGCCTTTATCGCCGGCCTCAGCTTTCTAAATCATTTACAGACAATAATGCTTGCTCCATCAGTATTATTTTTTCTGATTGTTTCAGATAGGAAGGGTTTCCTTAATTTAAAAACATCTATTATTCTTTCCATCCTTTTTCTCGTTGCCCTTACAGTCTATACCTATTTGCCAATCCGCACCAATGCCGGCGCGGCCATCCACTGGGGTGATCCTTATAACCTGAAGAATTTTTTTAATGTGGTAAGTGGAAGCCATCATCGTTCAGAGTATGTCTTTGATCTGACCATTATGGAATATATGGTCAGGGCCAAAGAGGCTTTCATGGTTGTTGTTAAACAATTTTGGGTGGTCTCATTATTCGGGATCTGGGGTTTAATTAAATTTCCACTATTGCGTTGGAAAATATTCTACCTGGGAATCATCGTCTTTGACTTTTTCTATACTATTTTTCTTAATACCGTGAAAATAGAGATTACGCCATTTAACCTCCCGACTTTGATCGTTATCGCGATCCTGGCAGGGCTTGGTGTTTCAGATCTATTAAAGAGATGTAAGGAAAATTTTCTTAAAAGTAACGTGAGATTATATAAGATATCAAATATTGCCTGTTGTGTTGTTCCTGTGATCTTTATTACTTCTAATTATAACATATGCAATCAAAGTCGTAATTATATTGCTTATGAACATGCCTTGAATACCTTTAGAACGATAAATATTGGGGGGACCGTTATTATAGGAGCCGATAACAATCTTTTTCCAATAACTTATACAAGAATTATTGAGCGAATGAGGGAAGATGTGACCCTCTACGATACATATAACCTTTTTTTCAGAATGCCTTATATGGCTGACAACGGCGTAGCCCTTGATTTGGCTGAAAAAGGGGATGATCTGATGGCTATTCTGACTAAAAAAATCATTGAAGAAAAGATATTACAAGGGGTCTATTTTTCATTACTGAATCCTTATCTCGTTTCTTTACCTGATGGTTATACATTGATACCATATGGTGTACTCTCGAGGGTCGTTAATGATCGGATAGATATAAATCAAAAAAAAAGGATACAGGTCTGGAATTATTATGCTACAGAAAGCCTGGAAGATACTTTTGTACGCGACTATATGAACCGTGAGATAACAGCAAATTATCATCTGAATAAAGGACAGCATCTTATAATGTTAGGGGGTATTGAACCGGGTCTTAGGAGATTAAAACTGGCATCTGAAATAGGTTTTAATGATGACATTATACATACACATTTGTCCTTAATATTTTCAGATTTCGGTTTTTTTGATGAGGCCAAGGCGGAGTTGGAAAAATGCCTTATATACTGTCAAGACCTTGCCGGTGTATATAACAACTGGGGGTATTATTATTCCAGACGTGGCGAATTTGATAAGGCTATTGATATAATTAAGAAGGCAATAGAGATAGATCCGGATAATACACTCTATTATAATAACCTCGGCTCAATATTATTGCAGGCTGGAAAGAAGGATGAGGCTATTAAGATTTTTCGGAAGTCCTTGTCGATTAAAAGTGATCAGGAAGATATTAAAAAGACCTTAAAGGAAAATGATATAACCACCGAAGATGGAGAATAAATCATTTGACTAGTATATTTAAGCAATTTATCAGACATAAAAGAACCAGGCATATTGTTATAATATTTGCCTTGCTTGTGTTTATACTTTTTATGATTTGGACGAGTGCTTTTATTGGTTCTATGAATAATTTTGTAAAAGGTAAGGATTATTTTAATAATCAACAGTATATAAAGGCTATTACTTTTTTTGACCGTTCTATACATTGGTATACACCTTTCAATCCCTTCATTGAAAAATCAGCCGAATATCTGTGGAAAATCAGCGAACAGGCAGAACAAATTAATGATGATCAGTTATCTATGATAGCAATTGAGACCATTAGAAATAGCTTATATTCATCCAGGGGCTTGTATTCTCCAGGCGTTACTTGGATTAAAAGATGTGATGATAAAATCCAAAATATTATTAAAAATCAAAACGAAGAAATATTCAAAGTTAAGGATGAGTTTGAGAGTCAGGATAAGATTATTAAACAGGTTATTATATATAATGACCCGAACATCTTTTGGACCATAGTATTAGAAATAGGGTTACTTGGCTGGATTAGCGCTATACTTGGATTTATATTTTTCTATCTAAAGCCTTGTTCAAAGACTGATAAATATAAGCACATCTATTTGTTCTGGATATTGCTTATTTGTATTAGTTATAGTCTATGGATTATTGGAATGATCAAGGCATAAATTTATTGATATGAAAAGTGCGTATTTGAAAATATGGTAATCATGAAATGCATAAAAAAGTAATTCTCTCACAGATATTAAATTATATAATAATAACATTCCTTATAGTTATTGCATATTTTCCAACCTTTTCAGGCGAATTTATACTTGATGATAACGCCCTTGTTAAAAATAATCCTTTTATAAAAGAATCTCATTCAATAGCAGCATATTTTAGTCAAGAAGATGGAATAGTTGATCAAAGGGATTTAGGCGACTACCATAGCGGTTATTACAGACCAATAATCAATATGACATATCGTATTGATTATAAACTTTGGGGTATGAATGCCACGGGTTTTCGAGTTACTAACGTTGTTTTACATATATTATGCTGTTTATTACTTTTAAAATTTATTTCGTTTTTAATGGACAGGCAAATTGCCTTCTGGATCACGGTCATATTTGCACTACACCCTGTAAATACAGAATCAGTATCCTTTATTGCTGCAAGAAACAATATCATCGTTACATTGTTTATCCTCGGTTCCTTATTGTTGTATATTATTGCATGGGAAAAGAAAAAATATTCTGATTATATAGTGTCTGTAATCTTGTTTGTAGGGGCAATTTTCTCAAAAGAATTTGGTTTGATGCTTATACCTCTGTTTTTTATATATCAAAGAACACTGGCCAAACAAAGATACGGGTTCTTAAAAGAATTAATCAGCTACATTCCTTTTATTGCCATCAGTTTATTCTATTTATTATTAAGAAAAGGAGTTACTGATTCATTACTTACATCATCAAACATAGAGAATATATGGTCCAGAATATTTTTTGCACCCTTCATTATTTTGTATAACCTGAAGATTATTTTATTACCCCATGGACTGCATTTCATCTTTTTGAAATATCCAGCAAATATTTTTAACTGGTATGCGACAATTTCATTTTTATTGTTTTTATTAATATGCCTAATCCTCTGGAAGGTAAAAAAAAGCAAGCTATTTATCTTTTCTATTATGGCATTTTTGATTTGTATTTTTCCTACATTAAATATCATACCAACACCTTCCGTTTCTCTTATCGGCATACGTTGGTTATATGTATCGATAGGCTTTTTATTAATTGGCGTGGGCATTCTTATTCAAAAGGCGATTGTTGCCAGAAGAAATCTTGCAATATCCATATTAATTGTTGTTATAGCCTATTTTGGAATTTATACTCATATTCTTAATAGGGGACTCTGGCATGATGATAATACCCTGATTAAGCAGGAGGTATTGGGATTTGATAATTATCTGTTTGCCTCAGATATGGCTGAAATCTATTTTAATAATAAAGAATATCAAGAAGCTGAAAGATATTTTAAAATAGCCATAGAAAAGTTCCCGTATCAGGCATTCAGTTATATTAATCTGTCAGCGCTTTTAACCGAAACCGGAAGGCCAGGGGACGCCATAACTCTTTTGGATAAAGCCAAGGGATTGGTAATGACCCATCATCAACAGGCTGAATGGTGCAACAATATAGGCACAGCTCTTTTACAGATGGGGAAAAAAGAGCAAGGATTAAAATACCTTGAAAAAGCAGTTGTCTATGCGCCTGATGAACCAATTTTTTGGGCAAATCTGGGCGGGGCATATGGCATGATCGGTGATTATCAGAATTCTATCGCTGCCTTAAAAAAGGGTTTGGATGTTTCACCCGCGTCTGTTCAATTATGGATCAATCTTGCTCTATCATATATTAACATGAAGGATTATAAAGAGGCGGTATCAATTTTGGAGAGTCTTCCTGAAAAAGAGAGAAAAGGAAATGTTGAGGTGTTGAGGTTACTTAAGCTGGCACGAGAGGGATTGCAAAGCCAAGAAACTGATTTAGGTATATCGATTGAATAAAGATAACGGAGTGATAAATTATGCTTAACGGAAAAAAGGTAATCGTTGTCCTTCCCGCATATAACGCGGAGAGAACACTTGAAAATACATATAATGAAATTCCTATGGATATTGTGGATGAGGTTTTGATGGTCGATGACCACAGCATTGATGATACTGTTGCCTTGGCAAAGAAACTTGGTATTAAGACTATTGTTCATGATAAAAATTATGGATATGGAAGAAATCAGAAGACTTGCTATAAAGAGGCCTTAAACCATGGAGCAAATATTGTAATAATGGTTCATCCTGATTACCAGTATAGTCCCAGATTAATTACCGCTATGGCAAGCATGATAGCATATGATGTCTATGATGTGGTGTTGGGGTCAAGAATATTGGGTGGGAAGGCTTTAAGTGGCGGTATGCCTGTATATAAATATATAGCAAATCGATTTTTGACCGCCTTTCAAAATATCCTTCTTGGGAGCAAATTATCTGAATATCATACGGGTTACCGTGCCTTTTCCAGAAAAGTCCTTGAAACACTCCCTTTAAATGAAAATTCAGATGACTTCATCTTTGATAATGAGATGCTTGCTCAGGTAATCTATTTTGGTTATAATGTCGGGGAGATATCTTGCCCGACCAAATATTTTACAGACGCATCTTCAATAAATTTCATCAGATCAACTAAGTATGGAATAGGCGTTATCATTACCTCTTTAAAATATTTTTTCTCAAGATTAAATTTATTAAGGCATCCGATGTTCAATTCTGAAGGTCGCAAGTTAATTATCAATAAAATATAGGCCTATTATGGATTCATCTGTATGCCCTTTGTGCCAAAGCAAGGAATCAAAAATATTATTTGAGGCAGAGACTATCCATTCAAGATTTGATATCCTACAATGCCAGAAATGCGGTTTGGCTCGAACATTTCCTTTCCCTGGCGATGATATCCTTCATATACATGATACTGTCAAATATTATGGGAAAAAGGAAAATAAGTTTATTCCGATCCTTCAGAATATCCGGGACAGGCTGTCAAAAATTAGGGCAAGAAGATATCTTTCAATAATTCCAGAATTATTCAAAAGACCGAAAATCCTTGATATAGGTTGTGCAGAGGGGAGACTTCTAAGCTCTTTCCTTGAATATGGATGTGACTGTTATGGAGTTGAACATCCATCATATCCTAAACAACGGTTTCTTAATTGCGATAGGATAAATTATTTTGTCGGCGATCTTGAAACTCCAGATTTAGAGGGGAGATCCTTTAACATTATTATACTGTGGCATGTATTAGAGCATTTGGATAATCCGGATGCTGTCATTAAACAGGTATATGAACGTTTAGCTCCTGATGGAATACTAGTGGTGGCTGTACCAAATTTTTCCAGTATTGAATCAAGAAATTTTAAACAGTCATGGTTTCATTTAGATATCCCATGGCATAAATATCATTTTACAAAAAGATCTCTTCGATACTTAATAGAAAAAAATAATTTTAAAATAATTAGAAGTACAACCTTTTGTCTTGAACAGGGGTTGTATGGCCTTCTTCAAAGTATCCTGAATCTAATGGGATGGCCAAGAAATGAATTATATGAGGCTATGAAAGGACATATTTTAAAAGGTAGGGCATTAAACTTATTTATACAATCAGTCATATCAGCATTTTTGATAATCCCTTGTGTTTTAATCTCTCTGATAACATCAATTATTAAAAAAGGATCAGTATCGAAGTTGGTTTTAAAAAAGAATTAATATATTTAACTATTCATAATTCCGGATTTGTTTTGGATTTCGATATAGAGGTGGGCAATAAAAATCCAAAAAGATTAGAAATAAATCTTTTAATACACCATAATAAAACGGAGAGGGAAAAAATTAATTGAATTTTATCTATAACGTCGAGGGTTAGGCCATCAATAAAAGGTTTCCATAATACACTGAACTCAGGGACATACCAAATTAGAAATTCTAATGCATAATTATTTTTTGTTACAAACTCCAGATTTCTTTGTCCGATAATAACACCGTTTAATCCCACCCAAAAACTCAGTATTAAAACGCAAATTATAACAAGTGGTTTCAATATAGATGATTTATTACCTGAAGCTGCAGATGCAAGTATGAGAGAAGCTGGGAAAGATGCAAAAAGAAAATATCGAGGTCCCCAGAAATAGCCTCCATACCAGGACCACCATTTGCTATAAAATAATATTATTCCAACGACAATTATAAGTAGAGATTTTAGAAATAAATGTGATTTAACATTGAGTCCGTCACTATACCAGCTCCAAGGTATAAATATTCCAGTCGTAAACCATAAAAGCCCCTTTCCAAATGAAAACAGGATGGAAATTAAACCGAAAAAAAATGGATATGAAAAACCTGGAAGGGACGAGTAAGGCATAATTGTTTTAAAACCATGATCATTTTCATACCCTGTAATGAATATATTTCCATATTTCAAATAATTTTCCGCTAATATTAGAAGTAATGCTAAAAAAGGGGCAAGAAAAGAGTTAAATTTTTTCTTCGATAAACCAATAAAAACACAAAACAGGAACATTCCTAGAAAGATACCTGGCTGGTTGCCTGCAGCCAATGCAAGCAATATACACCCATAGGTATTCTTTTCTTTAAGAATTAAGATTACTCCGAGAAAAAGTAAGCATGCCGAAAATAGTTCTCCATAAAAAAATTCAATATGATGTGTGAACATTGAAGCATAAATAACAAGAATTATAAAAATCCTTAGTGTTTCAACCTGGAAAAATTCTTTTAATAATCTGTATGACAGTATCAGAGTGATAACCAGGATAATATAATTAAATTGATTCAGGAAAAGTTCCTCTTTTCCAAATAATGAT
>Ga0214474_1001232_pt1 | contig 11876 bp, 10 predicted proteins | sample RVTome_2_FD_187335 | JGI IMG/M metagenome (GOLD analysis project Ga0214474, IMG submission 187335) | Soil microbial communities from uranium-contaminated site in the Upper Colorado River Basin, Wyoming, United States - RVT95D214 HiSeq ...
ATATAAGCAATAGGAAGATTAGGTCACGCAGCTGATTTTCTTATTTCAGGAAATTAGTCTGTCACGCTAGCAGACAACGTCCCCTAAATTCTCTTTCATCCTTGCTTTATCTGAATCGCATCTAAGCAGCCCTCTTTCTGATCATGTGGGATTATTTCATCTTGCATTTTTATCGAAGATTAGATTAACATATTTGTTATTAAGCCTTCGGGGGAGTCAATGCCCAGACTGATTCTGAAGTTCAACGACCAGGTTATCAGCGAGTTTTTTGTTAAAGAAGACAGGATCACGATAGGTCGTCATAATAATAATACCATCGCCATAGATCATTTTGCCATATCCCGTTACCATGCAAGGATAGACAAGGTAGGAAATGATTATGTTATTTCAGACCTCCAGAGCACTAACGGCGTTTTTGTGAATTCAGAGAAGATTACATCCCCCAGGATACTGACCAACAATGATGTCATCCTCATCGGCAAACACATCATCACCTTTGCCGGCACCGAAACCGAAGGTGAAGAGTTCCCGCAGCCCCCTGATAAAACCGAGGGATTCTTTGACGGGGGCCAGACCATGGCACTCGATAGTGACTATGAAAAGGATATCCTTGCCAAGATAAAGGAAAAACCATCCGGCACGCCGCCGCCTCCCGAACCAGTGGGGGTTCTTGGGTTTCTGGATGGAATCAGTCTGCATGAGGTCGAACTGACACGGAACAGGATGACGATGGGAAATGCCGAAGGCTCTGACATAATGCTGCCCGGCCTCTTTATAGGATCAACTGCCGCTGTTATCACAAGGAGTCCAAGAGGCTATATGATCACATTTGTGGGCGGCTTGAGCAAGCTGAGGGTCAACGGCGAGATCGTGAAAGACACGGTAAGACTAAAGGATCTGGATCTTATCAAGATCGGGCCGCACAGGCTTCAATTCTACATCATCCACAAGGAATCCTGACAAGACCTAAAAATACTGTATTATACCACCTCCTACTGCAGCACCTCCGCTGCGGCCAAGGGCTTCGTCATAGTGAAGTGCGGCATTGTTTATTATGTTGATCTGATCCGCCATGACAGACCCATAAAAGGCCACAAAATCTTCAATAGTCGCAGTGGCATCAGGGGCGTAGATCGCGGCATGCATAACGGCATTATCTCTCACGGTCAGACTATTGAAGGCTGATGTCCCAAAAATGACAAGACTGCCGGGATTCTGGGTTTCATTAACCTTTGCATACAACTCAACAATCATATCCCGTGCGGCGTAGATATTCAATGATCCTCCGGCCTGGATATCTATCCTGCCATAGTTTGTAATCCTTATAGAATTCTCTACGTAAAGGGTAACATTGCCGGATATATTCAGGACAGCGTTATTCTGGATAGTCAACCTATTCAGCCGATATGACCCCTCTGTATATGTATAAGTGGAGCTCCCTGTAAGGATAAGGTCAACAGGCGTTCCGCCGCCTGTCGGCATGGCCATAGGCGTCATGTCAACAGATGTGAGCAGGGCCCCCTTTGTACCCGTGAGGGTTGCGGTAGCATCAACCCTTATATTCGAAGGGTTCCCGCCCACACCTACAGTGGCATTTCCATATACGGCACTGCTGCTGCGTAACCACACTGAATTAGTGCCGGTGCGGTTTGTCCCTATATGTCCGTGTCTAATGGCCCCCCTTGAAGACCATGCTCCTATTGAGGAATCATAGCTGTCTATGTAGGCCGAGTCGTTTACAATAAGTCTTCCGGTATCGGAAAAGGCGACGTATGGGAATATAAATGACTTTGGAATCCTGTATCTGATCTTTGCCCTTGCCTCAAGCCAGTCTCCTGCCATGCTGACGCCCTCGGATTCCAGGAGCGTACTGCCTGGAGCCGTACTGTCAACTGAGAGTATAAATATGTCTCCGTTGTCAAATGTGAATGTCCTGCCATTGAGATCTGTCCCCGCCTGTGCCGGATTCGCATTGATCATGGGTATGGCATATCTTCCGCCTGATTCCGCAAGATAGTAGGCACGAGAATGAAGGTTGGCAAAAATCTCCCCAAATGTTGATATCGTAGTCAGGCTTATAATTGCCGCGCCCGCCAGGGCGATGATGGTTAATGTTATGATCAGCCCGATGAGGAGGGCGCCCCGCTCGTTCATACAGGGCCTGCTCTTATCCCATCCCTTCAGGCAATCCCCTCTGAAGACTGAAAAGATCTTTTTTAAATATCGTCCTCCAAGCTTCTCAGGATGTCTCATAGCGCCTCAAAGGTTTCTCGGTTTAATCCGGTCAGTAAACACGGACACGGCGTTGTTTGCCCCCTTAAGACTCAGGGTGACCTGGATCATCCTTCTTGAAGATTCCCAGGTGCCCTGTTTCGTCCCGCTGTAGGAGTCAAAGTAACCGAGATCAAATTCCGCCACGTTATCTGTCAGGATATCCCCGTCCATGGTGATGGTATCGGCCGTCCACGAAACCACGTGTACACCGGCAATCCCCTGTTTGTAAGAAATAAATGTGATGGATGTGGGGCCGGATGCCGCAGGATCAACGGATGTGATGCACGTGAACTCCCTGACCAGCCTGGCCATTGTGAGCTGACCTTTCTGGGTCGTCTCGGCATTTGCCCTGGTGATTAAAAAGCCCTCCACAATGGATGATACCCCCATCGCTGAAAAGGCGGCTATTATGCCGACCAGGACAAGGCTTATAATTATCTCAATAAGGGTAAAACCATCCTTATTTAATCTTCTTATCATAATTTTGTCGCCACCTTAAATCGCGAAGATCCAGGATCATGGCGCTTATGTCTATTGGACAGTGAACAGGACCGCGATTGTTTCATCAAGTTCATTTCTAATCCTGACCTTGAGTATGTCTTTTGGATCTGCCCCTGTTGATGCCGCCTCAGACCCGGCCGTGAATTTAATAAAACGGTTCTGAACAACATGGTATTGGCCGTACGCATTGTCCTGGTCCGTGCCCTCCATCCCGATAGAGTTTTTCAGCGAACCCTCCAGAAAAGCGGAGGTCTTGGCGGATCTCTCATAATCTTCGGTGATATTTTCCATTACCTGCTGTAATTGAAGGGCATCCTGAAGACGTTCGATAGGCGCAGAGCTATGGGTAAAAGACTGGCCGAAGTACTGAAACAGCAGGGCGCCTAGGACTGCGGTAATGAGGATCACGGCGATTATCTCAAGCAGGGTAAAGCCGGACTCCCCCTCTGCTGTTTTAGATCGGGCCCTCATGGAATAAACCCCGTGTTTTTGGTGATGATTATTGTCCTGGAATCCGAACCGGCTGAAAGAGTGATGGACTGATCAACGGCCCCGGGACTGCCCCACTGATCAAAGAGGACAGTCGTGCCTGATCCCGCGGATATGGACACGCCGGAGGGGAACACATGAACCTGTGAATCCTCTCCCGGAAGGGCGTATGGGGCGATGGCGGCGTCTTTCTGAAGGGTGTAACTGTTACCGGAAAGAGAGATGCCCCAGGCAACCTGATCACTCATGGCCCGGAACTGGGCGTAACGGAGGTGATCCTTGAGTATACCCTCCTCGGATACCAGCTGATACAGGTCCGCTGAGGAGTACCTGGATATAACAACAGTGGCTATAATCCCCATTATGAGGAAGACCGCGATAGCCTCGATCAGGGAAAAGCCCCTGTCTTTCAAATAAATTATCTTGACCACCTGCCCGGCGCTGTGTTGGTTGAAGCGGTCCTTGTCAATGCAACAGTCTGTGTGCGGAAAACCAGGCTTCCGCCTGCCACGGTGGGAGCTGCGGACCAGGTGTAATCTGTCCCAAGATCAGTGCTGACAAGGGCGAAGGTCGTGGCATCATCCACATAACCTGCTGTGGATATCTTGACATTGGCCCAGGTAAGGGCCTCCCTCCCATTGAGCTCTGATACACCCGCGTCTATGGCCCTGTTCTCGGCATTTGCCGTCAGATCGATGTACCTGGGCACTGCCACAGCAGCCAGGATACCAAGGATAATAAGCACGGCAATAATCTCAATAAGGGTAAAGCCCTCTTCCTTCTTTAATCTATTATTTCCCATCTTGTATCAATCTCCTTTTTCTATTTTATAGTATGGACATATGCCGCAGACCTTGATCTCTATTAAATGCACGCATCATGCCAACAAAAAATGGGTAAAATAAGATAAATACCATATCTGATAAAGTGAATTAATTCAAGGAATTATTTTATAATATCCGTCCCTTCATGAAGAAAGATAAAACCGGAAAAAGGGGCGGATCTGCATATTTTGTAGGTCTATCCTTAAAATTTGTAGATGGCCCATAGGCTGGAAATCGTCCCTATGTCCTATCTATTTGCCCCCTATCTATGTCCTTTATGTCAATCTTATATTTTTTTACCCTGTGCCAGAGGCTCCTCTGATTGATGCCGAGCAGCTCTGCTGCCCTGACCTGAACTCCCCCTGTCCTCTGGAGGGTCTCCCTGATTATAGCCCTCTCGATCTCCATTAAGCGATCATCAAGGGAGGCAGATCTGTTCATATTGGTGATGATCTGGCTGTTGAGGCCATATCTGATATCAAAAGTGAGGTGATGCGGTTCGATCATACCGTTCTCACACATCACAGCTGCCCTCTCAAGGACATTTTCCAGCTGCCTCACATTACCTGGCCACGAATAGGCCATCAGCATCTGCATAGCAGTGGGCGAAATCTCCGCCCTTTTATGGACCTGACTTAGAAAGTGTTCTGTCAGTCCCGGGATATCCTCCCGCCGTTCTTTAAGGGGTGGAAGGTACAGGAAAAAGACATTTAGCCGGTAATAGAGATCCTCCCTGAATGTCCCCTCCTTCACCATCTTTTCCAGGTTCTTGTTCGTTGCCGCGATGAATCGCACATCCACACTTATGGGCCTTGTTCCGCCGACCCTCTCGAACTCCCTTTCCTGCAGCGTCCTCAATACCTTTGCCTGTGTGCTCAGCGGCATATCGCCTATCTCATCCAGGAAAAGGGTCCCCCCATGGGCCATCTCGAACTTCCCCAGTTTTCTGTTCGTCGCGCCTGTAAAGGCGCCCTTTTCATGTCCGAAGAGCTCGCTCTCCAGCAGGCTCTCCGGGATAGCGACACAATTAAGCTTGATAAAAGGCCTCGCCTTCCTGGGGCTGTGCTGGTGGATACTGACAGCTGCAAGCTCCTTTCCTGTCCCGCTCTCTCCTGAAATGAGCACCGTGGAATCTGTGGGCGCAACCTTCATTATCTGGCTCAGGATCCCCCGGATCGCCAGGCTCTGCCCTATTATCCTGGGAAACAAAACGCGCGCCTCAACATTGCTCAGTACCCCGGTTACCTGATCAAAGACTGCGGTAAACCTCTGAAGCTCGTCGCCCTGTCTCCCATCGCTGTCCTCTGCCTGCTTTCTGGACAGCGCGGGGAGCTGTTCGGCATTCCTGACAAACTGTTCTACCGGCCTGAGAAGCAAGCGGATCACAATCATCCCGCAAAAAAACGCCAGCACCGCGATAATAAGCAGCCAGGAGAAGATAGGCCAGAACAGATCGGCCGATTTTTTCATAGCCTCTGACGTGATACGAAAGGCAATGATGGTTGAAAATATCGCCATCCCTGAAAATATGATCGGTACAACAATATACAGGCTGATATAATAATATTTCTTTTTCATGCGGTAAAAAGTACCTCAGCCCTACATGACCAGTTTTGACAGGTCCCACATCGGCAGGAATATGGCAAGGGCGAAGAAGCCGACAATTACGGCCAGCCCAATGGTCAATAAAGGGACTATAGCGTCTGACAGGCGCTTGATAGCGTATTCCACCTCATCGTCATAATGTTTTGATATCTCCCTCAGCATCTCGTCCAGTTTTCCGGTCGCTTCACCAAGGGCCACCATGTGGATAACCATAGGTGGGAAATGCCCACCGTATTTGAGCGGGTCTGAAATGCCTCTCCCCTCTTCAACCCGGTCAATAATCAGGTTAAAGTCCTCTTTTATCAACCTGTTGTCGATGGTTTCTGAAAGTATCTTCATGCAATCTATGACCTGCATGCCGCTCTCATACAGAATGGCAAAGATACTCGCAAACCTGGACATTACGGCCTTAAGAAACAGTGGCCCGAAAACAGGCAGCTTCAGGATTAACGAGTCCTTGATATACCTGCCCTGATCCGTCCTGAGATAGAAGATCAGGAGCGGCAGCCCGATGATGATTATGACCGCGATCCCATACCAGTAGCCTATCAGAAACTGGTAAAGCGACATGCAGATCCTTGTGGGCAGTGGCAGTGCGATTTTGGACCTCATAAAGATCTCCGCGAACCTGGGGACGGCAAAGGTGAGAAGGACAAAAAAGGCAACCCCCAGAAATACGATCACCATAATAGGGTAGGTGAGGGCCGCCCTGATATCCGACCGGATCTTCTCTTCATGTTCTATGATATAGATGAGCCGGTCCATAACCTCCGCGATCACGCCGCTTGACTCGCCGACCCTGATCATGTTGCAGTAAAGCGGAGAAAAGACCTTCTGATGTTTGCTGAAGGCATCATAAAGCGTCAGACCATCACGTACGCCCGCCAGTATGGACCCTGTCACATCCCTGAGCCTCTCATTTTCAGTCTGGGTCTCCAGGACCTGAAGCAGGTTGAGTATCGGCATGCCCGCGCGAACCATGGTCCGGAACTGTTTGGTATACAGTATCAGCTCGGAAGACCGGATCGGGGTCATACTCTTCCACATATCCGCCCAGCTGATACCCCGGCCCCCTTCCCGTAAAATCTGTGAAGGGATCAATCCCCGCCCGGTAAGGAGGTCTGCTACCTCCTCCTCTGAATCTGCCTCCAGGACGCCTGAGACGCTGTTTCCGATCTCATTTATTGCCTGATAGATGAATCTTGTCATCATTAACCCTCTGCTCTCGGCCTGCGCCGATCAGCTTTCACCCTCAATCAATGACTGCGAAGGCCGCCTCCTCCAGGCTTGTGATCCCATTCGCCGCCTTCTGTGCCGCGTCCTCCTTCAATGTCCTGAGAATCCCCGCCTCCTTGGCGGCGCGCGTGATCTCCCTGGCAGATCTCCTCTGGAGGATCATTGACTGAATCATCTCATCGATTATCAGCACCTCAAATATCCCTGTCCTCCCCTTGTAGCCGGCATTCATGCAGTTCAGACAGCCCTTGCCCCTGTTATAGAGCGTGCCTTTTACATGCTCAAGCCCCCAGTCCGCAAGGAGCTCCCTGGGCGGGCTGTAAGACACCCTGCATTCAGGGCACAGCTTCCTTACGAGCCGCTGCGCAAAGGAGACCAGCATCACGGAGGAGACAAGGAAGGGTTCAATCCCCATATCCAGAAAACGCGTTATGGCCCCTGCCGCGTCGTTGGTATGTACCGTGCTAAGTACCCGGTGTCCGGTTAGTGCCGCCTGTACGGCAATGGTTGCCGTCTCCGGATCCCTGATCTCTCCCACCATTATAACATCCGGGTCCTGTCGCAGTATGGACCTTAGCCCGCTGGCAAAGGTCATGCCGGCCTTCCTGTTGAGCTGTACCTGGCGGACGTTATCCATTCGGTATTCCACAGGATCCTCCAGTGAAATAATGTTGATATCCGGCTTGTTGATCTCTTTTAATATGGCGTAAAGGCTTGTTGTCTTGCCGCTCCCCGTGGGCCCGGTGCTCAGGATCATGCCGTGGGGCTTCTGGCTCATTGATTCTATCTTTCTGATATCCGTCTTATCCATTCCCAGGGCGTCCAGTGAATAGACGCCGGAACTCATATCCAGCAGCCGGAGCACGATATTCTCCCCGTAGATCGTGGGGATAGAAGAGGCCCTTATATTGACCTCCTTGTCTTCAATCTGCACTGTAAAGCGGCCATCCTGGGGGACCCGAGATATGGATATATCCATCTGGGCAAGGACCTTCAGCCTGGACACGATGTGAAGAAACATGGATTTGGGCGGGGCGGGCACATCATAAAGCCTCCCATCCATGCGGAAGCGTATCTGAACATTATCCTTCTCAGGACTGATATGGATATCGCTGGCCTTATCTCGTATGGCCTTGGAGAGTATGGAATTTACGAGCCTCACCACCGGCGCCTCATCGGCCCCCTCCTTGAGCGATGATACCTCCACGTCCTCGACCGCCTGCACCGGCTCGGGCTGTTGATCTCCGCTTTCCCCCTTTTTCCGTATATCTTCAAGCAGTTCATCGAGGTCTGAACCGCCCCTGGAAAGGCCTGTCAGCAGCTGCGAAATCTCATGCTCCGTGCATATGACTGGCTCGACATCAAGGTTTGTTATCGCCTCTATCTCGTCAATGGCCGTTATATCCAGCGGATCGGCAATGCCTACCTTGAGAGATTTCCCGCTTTTCCCCAGGGGGATTACCTTGTATTTTTGAACCGTTTCGGCCGGTATCAATCCGGAAAATTCCGGATTCAACGGATGCTTGTCAGGGTGATATCTCTCCATGTCAAGCTGCCTGGCCAGACTCTCGGCCAGCTGGGACTCGGTCATGATCCCCTGCCTGATCAATAGCTGACCAAGCCTCATTTTAGTCTCCCTCTGAGCCTTCAGGGCCTCTATCAGCTGCTCTTCTGTGACCAGCCCCGCATCCCGGAGCAACTTTCCCAGTTTTTCTTTCTTTCTCAATCTCTGCCTCTCTCTAAAGGGGTTGTACTTATCGCTGCGGGATCATTGACGACCTTTTGATGATCTCTTAAGAGAGTCCGTCCCGTGCGCGGGTGAGGCCCAGCAGTGACTATGAAAGCGGATTGGTAAAAAACACGGTCCCGCTCCCCCATTCACTAAGGAGCCTCTCCGGTATATTGCCCTCGCTATTGCTCAACTCCAGGAACTCCCTGGCCGAGTCCTCGCTGTTGAAGACCTGTTTGTTTATAAGTACAAAGATCATGCCCTCGTTCGGATTCCAGCATGGGATGATCCTTATAGGCGGCCTGTCAGCGGGATAATCACGCAGGTACCCATATGCCTCTTCAAGGGTATTCTTTCTGGTTATCTCCACCCACCAGTAACCCACAAGAGGCCTTTCTATCTCCACGGGGATAGCCGGAAAATTCATCTCCTGACCCGACACGAGGCGGTCTGGATTGGCCATCTGCGGATTGGCCTGTGTAACCATCCCGAGATAGTATTCATTAAAAATCCCGTAGACCTTCTGGATCATTTTACCGAGGGTCTCATTGCTGCCCGTCCTGACCTGCCCTATGAATTCGGGATATGAGACAGCGGCCTTGACCGCCTCATCAATAATCTCATCTGCCGCCTTCTCTTCCTCCGGGATCTGCATCTGATCAGCCGTTTCGGGCGTCTTGGCTATCACGTCCCTATCCACGTTATAATACATCCTCCCGGGCTCCCGATCCAGTCCCAGCGTCAGGGGTATCAGCATTAATATTACCGCCATAAGGGCCCCTTTCCATGCCGTACGCCATCTTCTAGCCGATCCATCAGGGGAGTTCCACTTTTCGCAGGACCGGACCATTATCCAGCCTGCCCTGTTGCGATTCTTGATGATCAGGGTCAAGATGATCTTATGACAGAGGTTGATAATCTTGCGGGGATACCCCTGTGACGCCCTGTAGATTGCCAGCAAGGCTGGAAATGTAAAAAAGGAGGGTGCGGGATTCACATCACTTGCCCGTTCGATGCGGAATTTGATCAGAGACCTTGTCTCCCTGAAATTCAGCGGACCAAGGTGATGGTACATGTTTACACGATCCGCTAAATTCCTGTTCTCTTTCAGGGTCTCCTCGAATTCATTCTGGGCAAAGATGACTATCTGCAGGAGCTTATATTCATTGGTTTCATAGTTCAGGAATTCACGCAGGGATTCCAGGCAGAATCCCGGGATCTTCTGCCCCTCATCAATGATCAGGACGACAATCTTCTTGTTGTCCATGCCCTGACGGAAGAGGTATTTTTTGATCAGTTCCTTAAGCCGCCAATCAGATATCCCCTCCTTAGCGTTCAGTTTCCAGAATGTTCTTGCCATTACCCTCAGAAATTCGGTATTGGTGCTGAAACCGGGGTCCAGGATCAGGTGTGTCTCTACCCGTTCATCCTCGGAAAACCTTCGTATGATCTGGCGACAGAGGGTAGTCTTGCCGGTCCCCACATCCCCGATAATCACGGTCAGCCCCTTGCGCAGACGGATGGAGAGCTCAATCTTCTGCATGCACTCGAGATGCTGTTCCGATTGAAAGAAAAAATCGGGGTCAGGCGAGTTGGAAAACGGCTCTTTGCTTAAGTTCAATACCCGGAAGTAATCCATCTTTTCCTCCCCCTCGCTCTCACCGGGCGATCCCTTTACCCGGCAGAGATCTCGGTCTGCTTGATAATCATGGGTTAGGAGCCTTATCCCCGGACCGCCGGCTCAGTATCTCCGGGGTAATAAATATGATCACCTCTTCCATGCGATCGGAGTTGCTCCTGCCTTTGAAAAGATGACCCAGCATGGGGACATCCTTGAGGCCCGGCACACCGCTCTCACCATCGGTGCTTCTCTGCCTGCTCAGCCCCGAGATTACAATGGTCTCGCCGTTGTGGGCTATAAGGCTCGTCTCCGTCTGTTTCTTTATGATCAGGGGGTTGCCCTCCACGGTCCGGCTTGTATCCACCTCATCCTTGTTTATTTTGATCCTGATCTTCAGGTTCTCGCCCTCAATCACGTGCGGTGTAATCTCGAGCCTCAGCACCGCGTCCTCAAAACTCACAAGCCTGTTGCCTTCCTTGTCCTCATGCACATAGGGCACCCTCTCGCCGTTCTCGGTAAAGGCGGTCTGGTTGTCCAGGGTCGTTATAGAAGGGCTGGAAAGTATATTGAGCTTGCCCTCCGCCTGCAGCGCGGAGAGCTGCAATTCGAGTATATTTGACCCGATCTTTCCGAAAAGCAGCCCCATCGATGCAACTCCGCCTCCGCTGATCATGGCACCCTCAGCCACAGGGAAATTTACCGCTAATCCCTGCCCGCTTATGCCCGAAACCCCTGAAGCAGGTTTATACTTTCCTTCCTCCGTCGTCGTCCCGCCAGGGGTCAGATAAAGGTTGTCATTGCCGCTGGTGGTGGAATAAAGCCCTCCCCACTGGACGCCCAGGTCACGGGCTATGTCCTTTGTAGTCTCGACGATATTGGCCTTTATCAGGATCTGAGGGGTCGGCCGATCAAGCCTTTCGATCAGGGGGATCATCTTCACGATATCATCTCTGATAGCCTGTATTATGATGGAGTTGGTATGTTCATCCACCAGCACAGAACCTCGCGGTTTGCCCTGCTCATCCTTTGTAAGGAATTCCTTGAGATTCTCCTGCAGCTTTTTTGCATCGCCGTAATCGATGTTAATGACCGATGTCAGCAGAGGCTCTACCCTCTTCACCGTCATCTCCTGTGTCTTCCTTTTCTCCTTTACCGCATCCATGCTCAGGTCATGCTCCATATCCGCAAGCGTCATTACCCTGATGATGTTGCCTTCCCAGGTATAGGCAAGGCCGTTGGTGCGCAGGATGCCGTTAAAGGCCTGGTCCCAGGGAGTCTCCTTGACGTCGATGCTGATCTCCCCTTGCACGGATGAACTTATGGCAAGATTCTGATCAGCGGCCCGCGCCAGTGCGCGCAGGACCGCAACAATATTGCTCTTGGTCATGCGCAGTGTCACCGGCATGGTGGGGAATGATTTAGGCTCCTCCTGGGTCATACCCTGCGCTTCCTGCTCCAGGATCTCCGCTGCCAGGATGCTCTCGCTTATATCCCCCTTCTCCGGCGCGGCGTCCGGAGAGTGGCCCTTGGACTGTTCCGCTATCACCCTCCATTTCTCAAAAAACTGATCTTTTTCCGCCGCCTTTTTGGTAGCGCA
>Ga0214474_1001233_pt1 | contig 11874 bp, 10 predicted proteins | sample RVTome_2_FD_187335 | JGI IMG/M metagenome (GOLD analysis project Ga0214474, IMG submission 187335) | Soil microbial communities from uranium-contaminated site in the Upper Colorado River Basin, Wyoming, United States - RVT95D214 HiSeq ...
TCATGATAACATCCCATCCCAGGTCTTTTCTAACTTTGTCTCTCACCTTTGTGGAGATACGCAAGACAACATCTTTTTCCTTAAGCCCGGTCGGTCCAATTGCGCCGGGGTCCTCGCCCCCATGACCGGGATCTAACACCAGTTTAAAGGGCTGAGGTTGCGCAGGCAGAGGAGAAACTCTGGCGGTTTCTTCTTTCTGGGGCGCGGGGGGGGAGGTCCCGAGGACATCAATAACGATACGAAAGGGATCGCTCAAGGGAAAGATCTTGTAGTCGGCAACACTCACCAGATCCAGCACGACGCGCACGGTATCAGGGGTATATTGTCCGGCTCGGACTTGTTTGAGTAGTCCGGCCTCGATGGGTATGGGCTCTTTGAGTTGAGGGCTGAGTTTAGCTGCAGTGAGATCTATAAAGAGGCGGGGCGGCTTGTCAAGCGCAATATCCTTATTGAGAAGTTGGTCCTTGTATGCGACTTCTTTGTCGAGGTCAATGACAATTCGGGTGTGCGTGGCACCTGACCAGTATCTGATCTCTCTGACCATGGCATATTTCTGAGATTTGATAGAGCGAGTTTTGTGCGCAGCAAGGACCTGATTGACACTATCAAGAAAGGACGTAACTGTTAAGACACACAAGAGGACTGCAATGCCTACTGATACTAGGAATTTTCTCATCATTCTTCACGATATCGGCAAAGGCTTCCGAAGAGGCCTTTGAAGAAAGATACAAGTACGGAAGGAGAAAAAGGTGTTATTGAGTTATAATCCTCCTTGGCTGCACGATGGTAGGAGCTATAAAGACCAAGAGTTCCCTCTTGTTATCTGCTTTTACCCGTTTTTGGAACAACCATCCCAGCAGGGGAATCTTGTACACAAAAGGTACGGCATCAGTACTCGTGGTTTTAGTATAGGTATAGATACCACCGAGCACCAGAACCTCGCCGTCCTTGACCAGTACCTCTGTCTTGACCTCCTTTTTATCAATAGCCGGAGTTCCAAATATGTCGGTATTCGAATAATCAGGGGTATCTTTCTTTACATCGAGCTCCATCCTGATATATCCGTCAGCAGTCACGTGAGGTGTGACTGTCAACTTCAAATTTGCTTCGATGAAGTCGGTAGTGACCGTACCCTCGGCCGTTTGTTTCTGATACGGAATGCGGAGCCCCTGCTCAATCGATGACTCTGTATTGTCCAAGGTAGTGAGTCGTGGACTGGAGATGATCCTCCCCTGCCCCGTTGATTCCAGGGCCGAGATTCTTACCTGTAGATATTGGGTATTAGTTAGATTCGCTAAAGCGAATTGTACGGCTCCTCCTGCGCCACTGGTGACTGCAGCAGGAAGATTAACTGCCAAATCGCCACTGCCGGTGCTCGATCCCGGAGCAGTTATGCCGCCGCTCGCTCCTTTAGCACTTCCAGTAGTACCTCCTTTGCTAGTTTCAATGAAGGCGCCTCCCCACTGTATCCCGAGCTCCCGGCTAAAGTCGAGGTTGGCCTCGATGACCTGGGCCTGGATCAGGACCTGCGGGGTCTGGGCGTCGAGGGTCCGCACCAGCAGCTTTGCCTTTTCCACGTTGGAACGGATGTCCGTCACGATGAGGGTGTTGGTACGTTCATCCACAACCACCTTTCCCCTGCTGCTCAGGACTGGCTTGATCCCCGTTTCGCCGATGTCCTTCACCTTGCCGTAGTTGATCGGTATTACTTCGGTAACAAGCGGCTCAATCTCCTCTCTGGCCTTGGTTGCCTCCGCCCTCACCTTCCGTTCCGCGCTTAATCGCTCCAGAGGGACTATCCTGACAACGTTTCCTATCTTTTCCGCTCCGAGATTGTTCGCTTGGAGGACGATGTCAAAGGCCTGATCCCAGGGCACATCAACGAGTCTGACGGTAACTGTCCCTTTGACATCCCCGGAGGCTATGATATTGAGATCGCTCACCTCGGCAAAGAGTCGCAGGATGTTGGCGATATCGGCATCCTTAAAATCGAGGGTAATCTTCCTGCCTGTGTAAATCTTTTGCCCTGCACCCTCTTCCGACGCGGGAACGGTTGGTGTAGCTGTCCGTGTCTGCGGTGCGATTTGTTCTTTGCTTACCGCTTCTTCTTTCTTTACCTCCGCAGCTCCTTCTGCTGCCTTCTCAGCAGGCAACTTTTTGACGGTCACCACTTCCACTGGTTTTAGTTTTTCCGCTTTAAACTCTTCGGTCCTCTCAAAATCGACGTAGATCTTGTCGTCTTCCTGTTTTACGTCGAAGGCTACCATCTTTCTCAGTTTCACGACGACCTGTGTACCCTTTTTAGCGCCAACCGCAACATTAACAGGCGTAATGAGGAGCACGGGGCTTGAGAATTCATGCGTATCCAAGGGTCTCCTCAGTTTGGGTGGTACCGTCATCCCGGGCATGTCCAGCAACACGGTATTTTCCGTTCCCTTGCTGATTTGATACGGGGCCTTTGCCGAGGTGACAATAATAATCCTGGATTTGTCTTCGAGCTGCTTAAAATCTATTCCAAGGATCTCGCCACGTGTTATAGATTTAGCAGTAACTGGTGGTACAGGAACGCCTTTTTCCTCTTCCTTGACTCCTGTTTCTTTCTCTAGTTCACGTGGCACCGCTGGTGCCATCGCTGCAACCACTTCCTTCTTGCCCAGAACGATGATCAGGGTATTACCCACACGATCTATCCGGTGGCTGGGTATAGTCTTGGAGGGGATATCGAGGACCACCCTGACCTTTTTGGCATAATCACCCAAGCGCACCATTTTCAGATAAGAAGAATTAACCGCTATAGCCTTTCTGCCAAAGCGTCTTTTTATCTTCCAGAGATCAATCACCAGCCGGGTTGGCTTGTGCAAGCCGAAAGAATCATAATCCCCCACTTGACCGTCTGCTTTCAACTGTAAAATAATTCTATCTTTTTGCGTAGTATCCGCAAAGACATCGACTAAATTAGCAGCAGGAGCCAATTCTTTTTCTATGCCCTCCTCCTTTACTGTGGGCGGCATCTCGCTCCCAATCTTTCCTTCCTCCTTCTTCTCTTCTTCCTTCGCTAGAAGCGGGCTTTGTTTCCCCACAATTATAAAAAGGAAATTCCCTTCTTTCTGGACCTTATATTTGACCAGCTTATTCAGGCTGATGGATACCTCGACGTCTCCATTGCGCTGCATGGCACTGATCTTCTGGACAACACTATCGTCAACTGTTAGGGGAATGGCGGCCTCAGGAGACAATGTTGACTGTGGTATATCGACCATCAACTGCAACGGCTCGGGACTGAGCCTATAAAATGTATAGGGCAAAGGGGCTCCTCCCTCAATGATCACCTTCTTTCCTTCAACAGTATCTTCGATCGTAATCTTCTTAACTAGATTCTGAGGGAGGCCAGTTGGTGCTTGTAAGGGCTCTACCTTTTGATGGGAAGCACACCCTATCATCAAGAATATGGCGGCGCATAGCAATGCCCACTGATATACCTTTTTGTTTTGCCTGAGGCTCTTCATCTGCCCTTTTCCTCCGCGGAGGGGTGTAACCTCAAAATGATCTCCTTTTCCTTCACTTGGCCCGTATAATCTTTATATCGCTCCTCGATGATCACCCGATCTTTGAGCACTGTCTTCACTTTGCCGAAATTCGTTCCCACATACACCCCCTTTTTGATTATGTAACCCTTCCCTTCGGAATCCTGAACCATCGCGCTCCCCTCCCCTGTTCCCACGATGATAGCCACTAACTTTAGTTGGCTGAGATCGTATTTCTGAAGTGGCGTAGCAAGTATCTCCTCGCCAATGGGTTTCACGGGGGTCTGCGCGGCGATAAATGGCTGAAAGGGATCCCTCTTGCCTGTGGGGTCGTAGACATAATCTCGTTCTACTTCCTGTGTTGGCGCGGCAGATGGCGACGAGGTAGTCTGTTGGGGAGCAGGTTGCGGAGGAGGTTTCGCAGTTGCCTTTTGCTCCTTTCCTTTTTTTAGGGGTAATTGATCGCACCCCGCCGCACACAGACTAATAACAATACCTAGGATGAAGATAACGTATATCTTACCCCCCCCGTTTCGTTCCATTCTGATGCCTATCTGGCTACTTTTTTCCCTGTGGCGCTGCCGTCGCCCTCTCTACGTACCGATACGTAGTTGCCACACAAGAGGTATTCAACAGAAGTTCATCCTTTTTCTTTTGCTGGGCGTTCGTAATGCTGAAGTTCTCGATGTTGACAATCCTAGGAAGGGTTCCCACGTAATAAAAGAACATCCCTATTTTATGATATGATCCCACAAATTTTAGTTCTACGGGCACCCTAGAGTAATATTGCTCAGACTGCTCCCCTTGTGGTTTGAACAAGAGGACTTCTAATCCCGCCTCCTGGCTCAAATTGGAAATGCCCTTCAACAGAGCGGGTATTTCCTTCTTGTCCGGTAATTTGGTTATGATATTTTGAAGATCATCGTTCATGTGTGCCAATTCGGCCTTGAACTTATCCTTGTCCTTGGCGATATTGTCTTTTATATTCCTATCTCGGATGAGATCATTTAATTTAGACTCTTTAGCAGCAATTCTTTTCATTTTTTGACGGTGGAAACCTTGCCAATAGGCTCCTAAGATGGCCACCGCAATAAGGGCAACAGCGCCAGCCTTATATGATGTGGGCCACTTTATTATGGTATCCAGAGAGAGAGCCATTCTTTCTCCTTAAAGTACCGTTGAACAACGAAGACTGAACCTCATCAATTTTAACCCCCCTCTGTCAATTTGTTCAGTTACCTCCAATTCTACCCCGGCGAAATATTTCGACCGCCCCAATACATCCATAAAATTGGCGATGGTTTCGTTATCCAGGGCCACCCCGGCAATCTTTAAATCCTTTCCAGTCTTATCCAGGGATTCGATCCATACCTTTTCTGGTGTCCGTTGGCTTAACTCACCCAAGATATAGGCTGCACGTAACCTACCCTTGTCTAACTCTTTGATCACGGTCAGTTTCTGCTCCAGTTTGGCCTTTCTCTGCTTTAACTCGTCTATCTCACCTACTTCCTTGTTTAATCGACTGAGATCCTCCTGAACTAATTTTACCTGAGTATCAATGCGCGCCTCGCGTTTACCAGCGCTCCAGCTCAAATAAGCGATAATGATAAGGACGAAGACAAAGATGAGGGAAAGCATGGTGAGCTGAAATCTAACTGATTCTCTCTTCCTTGCTGCGCGGACAGGAAGTAGATTTATCTCTATCATCTTATATCCTTCGTGAAGCGAGCCCTACACTAACGGTCATTAAGGAACTAATTTCCTTAAGATATTCCGGATCGACGACACGTGGGTTGACTGCTATGTTGGCAAATGGGTTGAGTACGGCTACTGGTATATTCACCCTCTCGTGCACGATCTCTTTTAATCGCGGGGCCTTAGCGCATCCACCGGTAAGGTAGAGACGCGCCACCTTCTCATCAGGAAACGTCGCGGTAAAGAAGTCTAAAGATTTTGCTATCTCGAGGGCTATATTAGAGGAGACCTTGTTAAACACCTTATCGATGATATGCGGGGATCCCTTTTCTGACGATCCACCCAATTTCAGGTCTTCCGCTTCTTCAAAATTAACGCTCAATTCCTTTTGGATCTCCTCGGTGTAGAGATTGCCTCCGATGGAGATATCTCGCGTAAAAAGAGATTTCCCTCCCCTGACAATATTTAGATTCATGATGCTTGCTCCAATATCACATAAGGCGACCAAATCTCCTATTTCCAAAGGGTAGTTTAGCTCGTACACGTTTTCCAAGGCAAAGGCATCTATGTCGATGATCATGGGGCTTAAACCGGCCTCTCTGACGATGGTAATGTAATCGTTGACGAAGTCCTTCTTGGCCGCAACCAGCAGGACCTCCATATGCTCTCCCATGTCCTTTTCCGGACTTGAGAGTATCTGAAAGTCAAGGCTTACGTCATTGACATCAAAAGAGATATAGCGTTCGGCCTCCACCAAGATATTCTCTTCCAACTCTGACTCGGTCATCTTAGGCAGGGTAATCTTTTTTACGATCACCGAATGGCCGGAGACGGAAACGGCGACCTCTCGCTTTTTTATCTTATAGTGCGATATCAACTCCCCTATCGCCTCCACTACCGTGGTGGCATCCATCAGACTACCATCGACAATGGTCTCGGGCGGAAGAGGGGTGAGACCCATGTTTTCTATCTGGTAGCCCTTTCCCGTATCCTTAAGATCCGCAAATTTGACAGCGCTGGTGCCAATATCCAAGCCCAGCACCATCTTCTTTTTCCCACCGAAAAAACTCATTGTCTATCACCAAAACTTTTTAGTTTAAAATATCAAATTTTTCTCTTCATGTCAAGTATATGCTATATAGGTATTTTTGACATTTTTTCAAAATATCTTGTGCTTTTAGGTGACAACCCCGTATCGGTTCAACTTCTCCCTTAAGGTTGAACGGGAGACGCCGAGAATCCTTGCTGTTTTTGACTTGTTCCCCCCCTTTTCATGTAGCACCTTGAGGATATAGTTTCGTTCGATATCAGCCAAAGGGAGGAATCCATCTCTGTCCATCCATTTCTCATCTGATGCGGCAATGTGTAGGCCCCCGACATCCTTCCTCAATTCTAAGGGTAGGTCTTCGGGGACTATGAAGTCTCCTTTAGCTAAGATCATTGCCCTTTCCATGACATTCTTCAACTCGCGAACATTACCGGGCCAGGAATAGGACACTATGAGATCGAGGGCCTGTTGGTTCACTCCTTTTATTTCTTTTCCCATCTCTCTTGCTAATTTTGTGATAAAATAGCCGGTGAGGATAGGGATATCTTCCTTTCTATCGCTCAAAGGGGGTAGCTCAATAACCATTACCTTGATGCGATAATAGAGATCCTTACGGAATTCTCCGATTTCCACTAATTGAGCAAGATCTTTATTAGTGGATGCCACTACTCTAATATCCACTTTGATATCTCTCTTTCCCCCTACCCGTCTGAGGGTATACGTCTCTAAAAACCTCAACAATTTTGGTTGAAGAGCAGGTTTCATTTCCGAAATTTCATCCAGGAAGACAGTTCCCCCCTGGGCCAACTCTATCAGACCCGGCCTGCTCTCTTTTGCATCAGTAAAAGCACCTTGTTCATGTCCGAATAGCTCCGATTCCAACAACGCTTCAGGAATAGCGCTGCAATTTATCTTAATAAGAGGTTTCTGCTGCCTTCGACTCTGAAAGTGAATGGCATTGGCGACTAATTCTTTACCCGTCCCGCTCTCCCCCTGAATCAAAACCGGTGTCCTGGGGGTCTTGCCGACCAACGAGATGAGTTCTCTCACCACATCCATTTGCGGGCTAATTCCACAGATCTCTCCATCCTCTATTGCGTCTTTGTTTTTAGAGCGGAGTCTGAGGACTTCTCCTTTGAGTTCTTTGGTTTCCAGGGCTTTTCTAATCGTCAATCTCAATTCTTCGAGCTCAAATGGTTTATTGATATAATCATACGCACCTGCCTTCATCGCTGTTACCGCCGTTTGTACGTCGGCATAGGCAGTCATCATAATGACAAAGGCGTCACCGTCGATCGCTCTTATCTTTTTCAGAACGTCCAAGCCGCTCATGTCTGGGAGTACTATATCAAGCAAAATAAGATCAAAGGGTCCTTCACGAAGGGAATGTAAGGCATCCTCTCCCGACTGGACAGAGGTTACATCGTAGGACATCTTTTTCAAGACGTCTGAGAGGGTATGGCACATCACCCCATCATCGTCGACAATCAGTATTGTGGGCTTATTCTCGACCATCGGCCGCTACCGGAAGACGGAGAATGAAGGTCGAGCCCCTTTCTGAAAGGCTTTCCACTCCGATTGTTCCTCCATGTCCTTCCATTATTTTTTGAGTTATTGCAAGGCCTAACCCTAGCCCTTTACTTTTCGTAGTAAAAAAAGGATCAAATATTTTAGTTAAGTGATCGGGTTCAATTCCCTTTCCCGTGTCCTTAACCTTGATCTGTATCCATCCCTTCTGCGAATTCATTCCATCTACCTCTACCGTCAATGTTCCTCCCACCGGCATGGCCTCGAGGGCATTGAGAAAGAGGTTCATGAATACCTGCTGCATCTGATTGGCATCCAGAGGGACAAGAGGTAGGTCGTCACCGTACGCCTCTTTAATGGTGACCTTCATCCTCTCTGCCTCTTTAGCAAGAAGCCCCCTTACCTCTTTGATAATATCCTTAATCTGACAGGGGATAAAATTAAGGCGTCGGGGTTTTGCAAAAGAAAAAAAGGTGCGCAGGAGGTCGTTGAGTCTGTCAATCTCTTTTATGATTCTATCAATGTACTCTCTCCTCGAGTCATTGGCCCCTAATTCCTCACTTAAGGCTTGAGCCGTTGTTTTAATCCCTGCCAAAGGATTTCTTATCTCGTGGGCCAGGGTGGAGGAGAACTCTCCCAGATATGCCAATCGATCTATCCTGAGTATCTCTTCCTGCATCTTATAGATCTGTGTCATATCCTGTAAATTTGCAATCCTCCCCCGTTCTCTTCCCTGTGCGTCATGATAGGGGACTATGAGCAGTTTGAAAGGAGCCCCTTCCCTTTTCTTGTGGAAAAAGATCTTGCCGTCCCCTTTTCTTACACCGATCTCCTTAGCTCCTTGTGGAAAGAGGCTGAGGAGACGTTTGCCTACGAGAAGATCTCTTTTGTGCTCAAGAATTTCTTCCGATGCCTTGTTAGCAAAGATAATTTTCCCCTCTCTGTTGAGCAGGACAACCCCGATTTCAATCCCATCTAAGATCTCTCTTACAACGGGGTTGGGACTCTCACCCTTGGTGGTTTCCTCATAATCTTTCATAAGCAAGCTATGAGCTTTTTTTTAAGGGGATATCTGCTCTGCATCGAGGACCCATACTCTGCCGCTCTTCGATATCCCCTGTCCCAAGATATAGGGTCTTCCTTCAATGAGTTGATATTGGATCTCCTCTCGGGATACCGCTTGATCTACGATAATTGCAGCGGGGTGGTCTTCTCTGCCTCTCAAGAGGAGCACCTGGGGATTTTCTTCTGTGGAGGGCTTAAGTTTGAACACCTGTACCAGGTTAAAAAGAGGGATCTCTCTATTTTTTAATTTGACCTTGCCCCTCTCGATGAAAAAGTCTGACACCCATCTTTTGATCGGGAAAACCCTTATTATCTGTTTTTCAGGAATACCGAAAATGATACCTGAAACATTGACAAGGGCAACTGTTGTAGATGGTTTTGCCTCAGCGTGGGGTAATTCAAGATCTGATGGATGCGATGTCCCCCTTTCCAATCGTTCAGCAAGCCCTGTTATCTCCTCATGGTATGATTCTTTCTGAATACCTCCCCCGGAACTGAATGTTTTTTGCATCGCGGCCTTAAGATTGCCTATTTCTTGATGTATGCTCTCCCATTTGTTCCTTTCTTCATCAACAATTCGTAGTAAATGTTCTATCTTATTTATAAACTTGTCGAGCTCGCCAAAAGGAATTTTCGCCTCGACAGGAGGCTTTTGGGTTACTCTCTCTGCAAAGAGTTCAACTCGTTCCTCAGGAGGTCGTCGAACTTCTATCCCTTCCGCTCCCTCCTTGGGAGCACCTTCTATTCTCAGTTTCTGAAACTCCGCAGTCAATTCCAGAACCAGTGTTTTCTTATCGATCTCAAAAGAGAATCGTTCATCGGTCATCCCCTTGACTGCCTTCCAGGACTTCTGCAAGAACTTTAAGGCAGAAGGGGTCATCTTGCTTTCATCCAAGATAAGTTGATGTAATACTTTTTGGATCAAAATGATTATTTTTTCTAGTTCCTCACCGACTTCAGAAAGTCTCCTCAGGTCTTGAAGCCGAGTTATCGCGTTGTTTATATGCTTGGAACTGATATCCCATTCCAAGGTCAACAATTGAGCTTCTACTTCCTCAAGCTTTTCCTTAAGTTCTCGCGGAATAAGTCCCCTCGTTTGTACCTGAGCGGCCGGATGAGGGAGAGACGAAGGTTTATCAGTTATCGCAGCTTCTTGAACAGGGATAGGAGTTTTTCTTGGCGGTGGGGTCGAAACTTTATCGGCTGTCGAAGCTTCTTGGACAGGAGAAAGAGTTTTGGGGGACGAAGGGATGGGATTTGCGTGAGCTTTCTTTTCCACGAGGAGGGTATCTACAGCTGAATCGATCTCTCTTTCGAGATCAGACTGCTCCCCTCCCCCATCTTTTCGGTCCATTACATTTTCCCCTTTGACAAGACTTTCCTACTCACATCCCTGACGGTCAATTTGCTTATCTCTCTCAGGGTCTCGAAGACACCGTCTCCTTTAAGTGCGCTGGCGGTAAAGAAAGGCGCATTGAGATGGGCGTTCAGGTCTCTCTGTATTTCCTCGATCGTTAAAATGGGTATATTGCTTCCCTCCAAGTCTCTCTTATTATACTGCAGCACCACGGGTATCTTTGTGATATCCAGCCCCTTTTCTTTGAGATTAATGGCCATGTTCTCCAAGCTTTCGATGTTTTTTTCCCTCTGCACGCGCATTGAATCGGCCACAAAAACAATCCCATCGGCTCCCCTCAAAACCAGTTTTCGCGTAGCATCGTAATGTACCTGACCGGGTACCGTATAAAGCTGAACCCTGATCTTGTAGTCCCTGATTTTCCCTAAATCCAGTGATAAAAAATCGAAAAAAAGCGTTCTGTCTCCCTTAGTATCAATAGAAACCAACTGTCCCCTGATATGATCGTTGGTGCTATCATAGATATACCGCAAATTTGTGGTCTTCCCCCCCAGGCCAGGGCCGTAATAGATGATCTTGCATTGTATTTCACCAGAGCTAAAATTTATGAAGGCCATAGGATGCGAGTTACTCCCCTTTGTTTCTCTCCATAATTTCCGCAAAAGTTTCACGCAATTCATGCACCACTTTTTCTGTCCTCAATCTTACTAGTCCCAAGGTAGTGCGATCGTCAAACAAGGTCACCATAATGAATTCAGAGCCGATCTTAGAAAAATGGACGTTCTCATTCTTCCCCTTATGGAAGAGGAGGGCAAATTCATCTTCCCCTAAGAGTCTCGCAATCTCTGAGGTGGCACCGAAATTGGCGGCAGTAAGCGCAGAGAGCGCAATAACATCCAAGGTTGAAGGATCCCCGCTGGAAGATATAAGCTGTCCTGATCTATCGATGAGTAAGGCACAATGTGCCCCTGAACTGCTCAACATCTTGTCCAACGATCGCTCAATCCGCCCAATATCTTGATCGGAAATGATTATATTCATCTCTGCCCCGATCTGTTCGATCTAGTGCCCCGTATCGTTTCCATCCACATACTTCTCCAATACTTATAACATGTTACAGATAATAGGTAAAGTGATAATGTTCAAAAATAAACCAGTGGACGAAAACTAAGAACCGAGGAGCTCAGGTATGGCCGACTTTAAACCAAGATCACCTATCTTCTCTCCAAACTTCGTAATAGTAGGTTGCAGGGCGGCCCTCATCTGCCTATAGAGGTCGTCTTTGGAGATCTCTCCAGCCATCTTGTCTAAGGTTTCCTCCAGGCAATCTCTAATACCCCGGATAAATACCTCAGCCGTAACCTTCCCGCTAAATTTTATCACTCCATTTTTATATTCAAATTCAGCTGCAAAGGGATCAAGAAAAGGATACTCATCCGATTTTTCCACTTGAGCCCTATTGAAACTATCACGGAATGATCCTTTGCGTTTATTCATACCGTCAGTAACAGATTCTATAGTCCCAATCACCTCTTGCATAACCTCGAGAACCCCTTGCAGGTCTGATGCCTGCATGATTCCCCCCCGTTCTGATCCACTGCTTTCCAGGCCAGCCCGATAAACGTTGAAGGTCGCCCCTTTCTTTTGGACGTCATCTA
>Ga0214474_1001234_pt1 | contig 11869 bp, 12 predicted proteins | sample RVTome_2_FD_187335 | JGI IMG/M metagenome (GOLD analysis project Ga0214474, IMG submission 187335) | Soil microbial communities from uranium-contaminated site in the Upper Colorado River Basin, Wyoming, United States - RVT95D214 HiSeq ...
AACGCCGCCCAATACCCCTTGTTGTCCATCCAATCACGTCTTCTCAATCGACATCGAGAAATCCGCCGCCCTAACGGAGTGCGTGATCCAACCAAGGGATATGATGTCGGCCGCGGGAGCGTAAAGCGCGATATTGTCTGGCTTGATGCCTCCGGAGACTTCCACGACGACCTTTGGATTCGTGAGCTTGATGCTCTTGTATGCCCGCTCAGCTTCCTTTGGGCTGAAATTGTCTAGCATAATGATGTCCGCGCCCGCTCTGACAGCTGCGAGAGCGTCCTTCTCCGACTCGACCTCTATCTCAACCTTCTTTGTGAAGCTGGATTTCTTGGCCTTCTTGAGAGCCTCTGCGACTCCACCAGCAATCTTGATGTGATTGTCCTTTATCAGAATCGCGTCGTCCAGGCCGAATCTGTGTGGGTCTCCCCCGCCGAGCACAACCGCCCGTTTCTCGAACTCCCTGAAGCCTGGAGTCGTCTTCCTTGTGGCTGCTATTCTCACATTGGGATTGACCTTCCTGCATTTTGCGAGAAGGTCGTTCGTAATCGTGGCAATCCCACTCATCCTCATGATGAAATTGAGCGCAAGCCTCTCGCCTGCTAAAAGCGCCCTCGCAGGTCCCGAGATTTCAAGGACCACGTCTCCGGGCTTGACGCGTTGTCCGTCCTTCTTCTTCAGAGTGGCTTCTGCCCCGAGTTCTCTGAACACGGCTGCGGCTTCGCCAGCCCCTGCTAGCACGGCCTCTTCCTTTGCCGATATCCGTCCTCGAGCAGTTGCGTCCTCAGGAATCAGCAGCTCCGAAGTTATGTCTCCGGACCCGATGTCCTCCTTGAGGAAGTCCGCATATTTGGAATGCATCTGTACCTAAGGAGAAGCCTCTGGCGATAATTATGTTTTGGCTCCGTGGCCAGCTCAGAGCTTGAACTTCTCCCCATTCTTAGGCAGGAGCACCTCGAAACCTTCCATTCTTAGGTCTTCCGCAAGTACCTCTCGGTGGTCTCCGTGGCACAGGACTATCTTCTCAGGGTCGCATCCTTTTGCGAACCCGAGGAGATCGTTGTGTCCCGCGTGCGCCGAGAAGTCGTACTTCAAGACCTCGCACCTGACCCTCTCGTTCACGCCCTGGAACTCCATCATGCCGCTCTCCAGGAGCTTTCGGCCATTGCTACCTTCCACTTGATAGCCGGTGAGCATGATCGCGCTCTTGGGATCGTTCCTGATGTCCTCGACGTAGTTCAGGACCGGGCCTCCATCCAGCATCCCGCTCGTGGTGACTATGATATCCCCGTGAGCAGCGCGCCTCCGCGCCCGGTAGTTGTGCACCTCGTGCGTCCTACTTATCGCCTGCCTCAAGCGTTTAGGCGACCTGAGGTATGATGGGAATCTGGTGTAGATCTTGTTCACGGACTTGCCCATGCCGTCCAGCCAGAACTCCAGCTTGCTATCCTTGAGCAGCATGAGCATCTCCTGAGTACGGCCGACTGCGAATGCGGGTATGATGACCATCCCGCCTCTGTTTGTGACCTCGGTGATCTTCTTGAGCATGGAGTATTCGGTCTTGAGCCGGTCAGGATGGTTCCTGCCGGAGTATGTAGATTCCATGATGAGGTTGTCGCACCTTACGGGCTTCGCACCCGAGACCAGTCTCGTGTCGAGCGTGTGCAGGTCCCCGGTCACCAAGGTGGTCTTGCCGTCGACCAGCTCGTACATGGTCGCGCCCGGTATGTGCCCCGCCGAATGCGTGATGACCTGCGACTTGCCCGCGTTGAGCGTGTCCCCGAAGTCGATCTCCTCGAACTTCCTTGCGGCGATCTTGACCTCGGTGTGTCCGTATGGTTCTGGATAACCTTCCGCCTTGGCAATCTTAATGCTGTCCTCCATCAGAAGGATCCCGATATCCCTGGTGACGGGCGTCGCGATGATGTTGATGTCATATCTAGCCGCTAGCCACGGGACCATGCCGCAGTGGTCCAGGTGTGAGTGCGTCAGGAAGAAGTGGTCCACTGGCGGAGCTGGCGCTGGATATTGCGGCGGATCCGTCGCGTTCATGCCGTAGTCGAAGAGCATCCTGGTCTTGTCCGCCTTGAGCAGTATTCCCAGGCGGCCGACCTCGTTGCCTCCTCCTAGGAACTCGCATTCCAAAGTCATCTGCCCAGGCCAACGCCGTGCCCTATATTATGTTTGCTCCATGTACATCTGGGGGCTTGGGTGGGTCTTTCCTGTGGTGTGCCAGACATAGGCATCCCAATGGCATCTCTGCGGCAAGGTTATTAACAGCCGAAGGGCAATCTCCTCTGGACGATGCCATGAACAAGATAGTCCAGGGCCTGATCGTATTCGTGGGGGTCGCGCTGCTTTTCCTGGGGATCATATTCGTCATCGCGGGAGGGCTCGAGAACACCGCGATAGGCGGGGTCATGGTGCTCATCGCAGTCGTGCTGTTCGTGCTCGTCTACCGCATGATGAAGATAGAGGCGGCTAAGCCGACGCTCGTGAGCCAGACATTCAACGTGAAGATGGAGGGCTCTGGCGAGTTCAAGGAGAAGGAGTTGAAGTGCAAGTCGTGCGGCGCCCCGCTGAGCGACAAGAACCTATCGGTGATCGAAGGGGGCATCATGGCGAAGTGCCCGTACTGCGGCGTTGTCTACGCGCTTCAGGAACAGCCCAAGTGGTGAGCTCTAGTGGCATCGGGGTCGTGCTCAGGTCATGTAGCTGTCTTCGGCTCAGTGCTCTTCGCGCTCGTACTGATCCTCTGCTCCCTCAGCGCCGGCCTGTCACTTTCGACAACTAACGCGCGCGCGCAGACGTACAATTTCTCCGTACAGGTGGAGTACGTAGACGTATACATCAAGAAGGACGGCAGTGTCTCGATTCACTACACGTTCAACATGACGAACTACGAGTACCTGGACGGCATAGACGTCGGCCTCCCGAACAAGTACTACGACGCTTCTAGCGCCTCTGCGACAATAGTCGTCGATGGCGTGTCATATCTGCCGGCGCAGGTTCACGAGTCCCCGTATGTCGAGATCGGGATGGCGGTCGAGTTCGACACGACCACATTCAACCTGATCAACGAATACGGCAAGCAATTCACGGTACTCTTCCAGGTCAACAACCCGCACATGGTCTACGAGAACGAAATCGTCGAGGGCACCGCGGGAATCAAGTTCAGACCAACTTGGTTCGATCCGACGTTCCAGCAAGGGCCGACAGAGCAGCTCAGGGCCAGGATATTCTTCCCAGACGGATTCACTAATATCTCAGAAGCGGTGTACCTGGAGAACAGCCCTTGGGACTCGATCGCGCTCGACGGTGAGAGCGGTCTGGTCGTCGCGACCTGGTCTCAGAGCAATGTGTATCCCTCGTCCATAGAGCAGGGCTCGTATGATGTGGGCGCGGGCTTTCCCAAGCAGTATGTGGACACATACTTCAAAGAGAGCTCGTGGGACGCTGTTGGCGAGTGGTTCTCCGCCCTCGGGGATTCCTGCTGCGCATTCGCGCCTATCCTCGCATTCGCGGGCATAGCCGCGCTGATGTACATCCTCAGCAGGCGTTCCGGGAAGAAGAGGCTGGACGACTATTTCGAGCCTGAGCTGAGCCTCGCAGGTGCGGGCCCGAGGAGGGACCTGACAGCCGTCGAGGCCGCAATCGTCCTTGAGCGGCCGCTGGAGATGGTCGCGACGATGATATTGTTCGGCCTTATCAAGAAGGGCAAAGTGCGTGTGCGGTCCGAGGATGCCCCGATGGTCCTCGAGAAGCTAGCAGTCACGGGAGACTACGATTACGAGAATAAATTCCTCGCGTCCATCGGCTCCGCTGGAACCGTTGACCGGCCCTTGCTGAGGGGAGCGCTAGTCGAACTCATCGACGCGACAGAGAAAAAGCTCAAAGGGTTCGACTACAAGGCCACGATGAGATACTACAACGAGATATGTGACGCGGCCTGGGAACAGGTCAAGGCCGCGGGAACGCCGGAGGATTTCGCCAAGGGCCTGGACCAGAACAACGAGTGGATGATGCTCGACAAGGGCTATGTGAATCGCATGAACACCATCTTCCTCCCCATACCGACGAGCTCGCCTGGAGGACGCGTCGCGACGACGGCCTCAGGCACAGCAGCCGGACGCGCTACTCCTGGCATTCGGGACATGGCCCAGGGTTATGTTAACAGGGTATCGAACGCCAGCAAGAATCTGGTGTCAGCAAGCAAGAACTTGAGCAAGGAGGTCGCGAACATCGTACACCCCGCCCCCGTGAAATCTGTCACTAGCGGATGGTCTGGAGGCGGAGGTTTCGGCGGAGGAGGGTGCGCGTGCGCATGTGCGTGCGCGTGCGCTTGTGCTGGAGGTGGGCGGTGATGAGAGTCCCCAAACTCACAGGCGTCGGCGAGGTGGGGCTGAAGCCGGGAGCCTACCGATACGATGGACAGGGGGAGCTATCAGGCCACAGGTTCCACCTGAGGGTCGACTCGAAGCACAAGGGAGTCCTCCTTGTCGACGCCTCGAAACTCGTGTTTCTCAACGGCACCGCCGTGGATTACATCAGGTGTTTCCTCGAGGGCAAGTCAGAGGTCCAGGCGTCCAGGTACATGCGGAAGCGGTACAAGAACCTCAAGCGGGCGACCGCCGAGGAGCACTACGAGCGCGTTCGAGCGCAGCTGAGGGAATACCTCAAGGGCAATGACAATGTCATGCAGGTGATCGGGAGCGAGACGCCTTCCATAGGCGCGGACGATCTTCCATCGCCATACAGGATGGACCTCGCGCTGACATACAGGTGTCAGAACGACTGCGGGCACTGCTACAACGAGACCAAGGAAAAAAAGGAACTTACATCGGAGCGGTGGAAGGCGGTAATCGACAAGCTCTGGGAGATCGGGATACCGCATGTTGTCTTCACGGGCGGAGAGCCGACCATGTTCAATGGTTTGGAGCAGTTGATTGAGCGGTCGGAACACTGGGGACAGGTGACGGGGATGATTACGAACGGCAGGAGCCTGCGCGTTCCCGGGTACCTCAAGGGTCTCGTCGGGCGCGGTCTCGACCATGTCCAAATCACTGTTCTGTCGCACAGGGAGTCTGTTCACGACTCGATGTCCGGGTGCAAGGGCGCGTGGAAGGAGACCGTCGAGGGGCTCAAGGTCGCCCTCGCGGAGGACCTATATGTGAGCACCAACACGACCATAATGCGCTCCAATCTGGCGGATGTCGAGATGACCATGCGCTGGCTCATCCGCTTAGGCGTCAAGAACATCGCGTTCAACAGCATAATCAGGTCCGGCAAGGGCGAGGAGGCGGAGGGGATAACGTTCGACGAGCTCTCCAAGATCCTCGGGAAGCTGAAGGGGATCGCCGATGAGAATGGGGTCAATATGATCTGGTACTCCCCGACTCCGTACTGCGAGTTCAACCCGGTCAATAGCGACCTGGGGATCAAGCAGTGCACCGCGTGCTCGATCAACATGGCGATCGAACCCGATGGTAACGTGCTCCCGTGCCAGAGCTACTACCAATCCCTCGGGAACATCCTGACCGACAAGTGGCTCGACATATGGAACAACACTCTGTGCGTCGAGATCAGGGACCGGAAGTACCTCGACGGCAAGTGCGTCGGTTGCGAGCTGAGCAACGTGTGCGGCGGCGGATGTCCTCTTAGTCGAAAGCACGGGGACTATGTGTGCCTCGACAGACACTCCTCGATGTAGTTCTTGATTACTTCTCGACCTCGGAGTATGCGTAGAATATCGGGCTGAACAGAAACAATGAGCCGTCCTTCAGGGCCTCGTCCCAAGCTGCCCTGGCTGCGGAGAGCTCGTCTGGACTTGTGTCAGCGGGCACGGTCGTCCTTATCCAGTCCCACTCTCCCTCGGTCTCCTCCCTGAGCTGCTCGAGGGTCATCACGCCTGGATGGACCCCGACAGACGCTCTCATCCCTGCGTTGGAGAACATCCCCTCGAGCTTCCTCCCAAGGAACGGGTCTGCGCCCTCCCCCCTTAATCCTTCCACGATCCTGTCTGTCAGCTCGTTCAGCTGGTTAGGGTAAGCAATCCTCGCGCCGTAGTCTGGCTCTGCCATGCAGAATACCAACTTCCTGGAGACCCGCCTCATCTCCTTCAAGACCCGGGCCGGCTCCTTCACCCAGATGAGAAGGAACGAGCAGTACACAAGGTCGAAAGCGTCGTCCTCGAAAGGGAGTTCCTCAGCGTATCCTTCGACTGCTTCGAGGCCTCTTCGCTTGCACTCGGCAACCATCAGAGGGTCGCAGTCAAGGCCGCGGATATCCAATTCCGCCGACAGCAGGTTCATAACGTGGCCGGGGCCGCAACCCACATCCAATGCCGTCGGCTTCCTCCCAAACAACCTTCGCTCTTCGATTACCTTGGTTCTGAGTAACCATATCCAATGCTCAGAGAGCCACGCGGCCTGCCTCCGCAGCTGCCTGTCCAACTCCTCTCTCGATGGTGGCATCGGGGATACCTCAGGTGTCCCCTATCACTTGCACCGCGAGCTCTCTATTCCTGGGCTTCACATCAAGCTCGAGGAACACTATCTGCTGCCATGTGCCCAACAACAACTTGCCCTCCACGACCGGCACCGTTAGCGACGGCCCGAGGAATGATGCGCGTATGTGCGAGTGCCCGTTCCCGTCCCCCCAGCGCTTGTGATGTTCATAGTCGATGTCCTTCGGGTACAGCCTGTCCATGGCGTCCTTGATGTCGGAAACCAACCCGGGCTCGTATTCGACCGTGGTGACTGCCGCGGTCGACCCCACCACGAACACGCAGGCGAGGCCGTTCTTGATCCTCGACGAAGTGACTACCTCCTGCACCTTGCCCGTTACGTCTATCACATCGTCTCTAGCGTTCGTCCTGAGCTCGATCGTGCCCGACCTAGTAGTCACCATTCGCACCCTCCTAGGAATCGCTATCAGAAACGATAAAGCATCGTCTGTTCGGGGTTTGTACTAGAGATAGCCTGGATGAGGGGTTGGTAGGTACCATGGCTGATGGGCATTCTCTGAGAAGAGATATATAGGTCGATTCGGCAATAAGCCCTCTCAAGATGAGCCCCGATAACAACTACTACGGCCGTGCCGCGAGGCACCGGGTTGAAGACGAGAGGGTTTGGCTCAATTCCAGTTTCCGGGTAGAACTCATCAAGATGGGAATTGAGAAGGCCGGGAGCATCAACAGGCTCGCTAGGGAGCTAGGCTACCGGTCGAGGATCCACCCGGGATGGAGCATAAGGCAGATATTGGTTGGAGAACAGCCTTTCCCGTTCGAGAGGCTCGTGAGGCTCTCGGACTACATCGGGTTCCCGATCGAGGACGTCCTCAGGTACAGGACGGAGCCCGAAAGGGTCACCCTCAACAACACCAACGATGCCCTATTGAAGCACGGCCTTTGGTGCTACCACGTCGTGAGGATGAGGCTGCGCTAGAGCAGCGCCCCAGCCGAGCAAACTCTTTGCTTTTCATGTGTTCGTGAGCCAAGAGGGCTCTCTCCGGGCCTTCCGTCAAAAGCCATATATAGAATCCACTATGTTGGGCTAATCATGACTGCGGGAATGGAATTGGCGTTAGCTATGGTCATTATCGGGGTCCTCATGCTGCTAGCGGAGGCGGTATCGCCGGGGTCGTTCCTGCTCGTGCCCGCGAGCGTCCTGTTGGTTCTCGGGGGCGTAGGCATGATCTACCCTGACTGGCTGCTCAGCTGGTGGTCGCCTCTGGCTGCGGTGATAATCGTTGTACCGATGACCCTCGTGGCAATAAGGCTGTATCAGAAGCTCGCCCCGCCCGCGCCACCTGAGACGACGGTCGGTACGTCGCTCGTCGGACAGACAGGGGTGGTAGTGAGGATGGTGGAGCCGAACAACCTTCTGGGGAAGGTCAGGATCGCCAACGACTCGTGGAGCGCGACCGCGCCTGAACCCATCCCCGAGGGGACGGCCGTAGTGGTCGTCTCATCCGAGGGCGTGCATGTCACTGTTAAGGAGATCAAGTGAGTTTGAGAGCAGGAGAACAGAGGGAGGAGAGTAAGGAGGAGGATTTGGAATGGCACTAAGCGCGGGAATAATCGCACTGCTGGTGCTCGCGATAATAGCGGCCTTCGCGATCATCACGACCGGTATCAAGATCATCAGCCCCTACGAGCAGGGCATATACATGCGGCTCGGGCGGTTCATGAGGGTCCTCAACCCGGGCTTCAACATGATCACGCCGTTGATCAACGTGGTCTGGAAGGTGGACCTGAGGACGCAGGTCCTGGACGTTCCTCGGCAGGAAGTCATCACCAAGGACAACTCGCCCACGAACGTCGACGCGATCATCTACATCAAGGTCATCGACCCGAAGAAGGCCGTGTTCGAGGTCACGAACTACCGCACGGCGACCATATACCTCGCGCAGACCACCCTGAGGTCGATCATCGGTGACATGGAGCTGGACGAGATCCTGTCCAACCGGCAGAAGATCAACCTGCACCTGAGGGACGTGCTCGACGAGGCCACGGACAAGTGGGGCGTCAAGGTCGAGGGAGTCGAGATAAGGGAGGTCGACCCCGCGGGCAAGGTCAAGGACGCCATGGAGGAGCAGACTTCGGCTGAGAGGCTGAGGAGGGCAGCGATCCTGAAAGCGGACGGCTCAAAGAGGTCCGCGATCCTGAACGCACAGGGTGAGAAGCGCGCGAGGATATTGCAGGCTGAGGGTTTGAGACAGGCCAAGATCCTTGAGGCGGAAGGCGAGAGGCTCGCGATCATATTGCGTGCTCAGGGTGACGCCCAGAAGCTGAGGGTGTTGGCGGTCGGCGCGAACCCCCTGGACTCGAAGGCACTGACCGTGCTCTCCCTGGACACAATGAGAGCGATTGGGAACGGCCAGGCGACCAAGATCATATTCCCGTTCGAGCTCACGAAGCTCGTCGAGGGTGCCTCTGAGTACCTCGGCATCGGAAGACAGACACCTGCGAGGGAGATCGCTAAGGCGGAAGACCTCGAGAGGCTCGTGGGCAAGGCAGAGGACGTGCTCGGGCCGATCCCGACACCTTCCGAGCTCAGGGCCGAGATAAAGGCCCTGGAGAAGGAGAGCGAGTCGGAGAGGATCGAAGCCGAGGAGTTCGCCAACATAGAGGCCGATCTGCAGATGGGCCGTACGAAGAAGAAGCAGGTCTGAGGCAGCTATCGGGAAACCCTGAGAAACCCCTTATCTGGTTTTACTTCGCCTTTCTCATCAGCTCAGCGGCCGCGAGCTGCGCTTCTTCGAGGAAAGCGGCCTCGTCAAGGTTCGATATCTTGCGGTCTCGAAGGACAAATCTACCGTCTACGATAGTGTCCCTGACCGCTCCGCTGGGGCTCGCATAGACTAGATTCGCGACTGCGTTCTCGGTCGTGAGAGGCAGCATCGAGGGCGTGTTGCAGTCGAGCACAACGATGTCAGCCTTCTTGCCGACCTCGATCGAGCCGAGGTCATTCTCCGCCCCGAGCGCCTTCGCTCCATCGATCGTAGCCATGTCGAAGGCCTTCTGGGCGGGTATCACGGAAGCGTCCCATCGGAAGGATTTCTGAAGCAGCGAGGCGAACTTCATCTCGAGGAACATGTCGAGGGAGTTGTTGGACGAGCAGGAGTCCGTGCCCAGTGATACCGTGACGCCGTTCTCGAACATCTCCGGGACGGGCGCCACGCCTCCAGAAGCGAGCTTCATGTTGGAGGTAGGGCAGTGCGCGACGGAGACGCCTGCTTTGGCCAGCTCCCTGACCTCGTTGATCGTTAGCCAGACACTGTGCGCTGCGACCGCGCCCTTCGAGTAGAACCCGATCTCGGTCAAATGGTTCCCCGGCCTCTTTCCGCTCTTCCTTTGGAACTCGTACACTTCATGCCTTGTCTCTGAGAGATGGAAGTGGCAGAAGGTCTTCTCCCTCTCCGCGAGATCCTTTCCGGCCAGGAGCGTCTCATCGGAGCAGACATAGACTCCTTGGAGCGAGACGAGGGGTTTGAGGAGTCTCCGGCCCTTGTGCGACCTGATGAACTTCTCGCAGTTGGCCAGTGGCTTTCCCTTCTGGGTTGTGAACTCCTCGTCCAGGACTGTCCATCCTAGGTATCCCCTAATGCCGATCTGCTCTACGGACTTGGCTATGACGTCCTCATCGTAATACATGTCCAGGAAAGTTGTCGTGCCGGATCTCGCCATCTCGAGGCACCCGAGCGTCGCCCCGATCCCTACATCCTCCGGGGTCCTCTTCGCGTCGATTGCGAAAGTCCTATCCAGGAACTGCTCGAGGTACACATCGTCTGCAACGCTCCTCATGAGCGCCATCGCTACGTGCGTGTGCGCGTTGATAAGCCCGGGGATGACCATGCATCCGGTCGCGTCGATCGTCTCATCGGCCTTCCTCTTGACATCTCCAACAGCAGCTATCCTGTCATCCTCGACCAGGACGTCCCCTTTCAGTACCCTCCTCTTGGGGTCCTGAGTGACGACCAAGCCGCCCCTGACCAGCAAGCTCAGAACAACGCCCCTCCTAGGTTCGGAAGGGTATTAAAGGGACCAGGCATTAAGGTTTGGCTAACATGGTCAGGGTCACATTTCTCGGCACTGGAGGGGGCAGGTTCGCCACGATATATCAGGCAAGAGCAACCGGCGGGATATACATCGAGGACGAGAAGAACCTGCACATAGACCCGGGCCCGGGCGCGCTCGTGCGCATGCGACATGTGGGGCTGGATCCGCTGAAGACCCATGCGATCCTCATCTCTCACTGCCATCCCGACCATTATCTGGATGCAGAGATATTAATCGAGGCGATGACAGAGGGCGGCACGAGGAAGCAGGGGATGCTCATCGCGAGCAAGAGTGTCATAGAGGGAGACGGGGACTTCGGACCCGCGATATCGAGTTTCCATCTCGCGAAGCCGAAGACGGTCAAGGTAATGACGCCTTTCACCAAGATGAGCTTCAAGCCGTTCGAGATATCGGCTACGCCTTCTGCGCACTCCGACACTACCTCCATAGGTTTCAGGATACAGACTTCTGCAGGGGTTGTGTCGTATGTCTCGGACACGCAGCTCCTTGAGCACGTGATAAAGGCCCACAGGCACTGCAGGATACTCATTGCGTCCGTGACCCGGCCGCTCGGACAGCGGATACCACACCATCTTAGCACGGAAGACGCTGGCTACCTGATTGAGAAGATCAAGCCCGAGCTTGCTGTGATAACCCACTTCGGGATGAGGGTGATACAGGAGAACCCCGAGACTCAAGCGAAGTGGATAGAGGAGAGGTCGGGAGTGAAGACCGTGGCTGCCCGTGACTTCATGATGCTCGAGTTCGAGAAGGACGGGATAACAGTATCGGACCGAATCAAGCAGGCGTGAACAAGACGGTCAAGGCCTGACGGTGGTCTGCATCACATTCGCATCGTTGCCAGATGCCTTGACTGAGAAGTCGTATTCCTTCGTGCACGAATCGCACGCTTGAATCATACCCTTGAAAATACGGCAGTCTCGCTCAGAACACATTCGTACCCATCCCCGCGCTTGTAGCATGCATTATCGTCCGGAGTATAAAACATGTTTCGCTGCATGTCATCGATGTCACCTACGTTTCCTGAGGAGAAGTCCCTTTGGATATCGATAGGAATCCTCCCCGGGGTGGCCCATTCGAGGTTGGGGAAGATAACCGCCTGAAAGCAGAAAAGGACTTATCTGCAACCTCCGATTGGTGCCGAGCGAGGTCAACTGCGATCATGGCGAACGTACAGCCGGATCATTCCCAGGCGCCTTCCACTGAGGAACCTGCCACCGCGAGCAGGATTGCCAAGCTGCTGTGGAACGCAGCAGGTACCTTCTTCCTCTGTCTCGGCATAATCGGCAT
>Ga0214474_1001235_pt1 | contig 11857 bp, 8 predicted proteins | sample RVTome_2_FD_187335 | JGI IMG/M metagenome (GOLD analysis project Ga0214474, IMG submission 187335) | Soil microbial communities from uranium-contaminated site in the Upper Colorado River Basin, Wyoming, United States - RVT95D214 HiSeq ...
CCAGATGAACCTGAAGCATGTAGCGGGCTTCATTACTGACATCGGTGGGAAGGTATCCCATACCGCCATCCTCTCCCGCTCCTTAGGCATCCCAGCGGTGTTGGGATTGCAAAGGGCTACCTCCCTAATCAATGGAGGGGACCTCTTGATTATCGATGGGGAGACGGGGGAGGTGGTCATCAATCCTACGGAAGAAGTCTCTCATTCCTTTCTTAAGAGGAAGCGACGGATTAGATCGATGGGGCGAGAGATTTTGAGATATGCTTCTCTGCCCGCAGAAACCCGTGATGGAATTCGTATCCGCCTACAGGCCAATATTGAAATGGTCGAAGAGATCTCCTCTGCCAAGGCTCACGGAGCCGAAGGGATTGGGCTTTATCGAACGGAAATTCTATACCTCAATCGGAAGGATCTCCCCACCGAGGAGGAGCATTACCAAGTCTACCGGCAACTGGCGGAAAGCATTCATCCCACCTCTGCAATCATCCGTACGTTAGACATCGGTGGCGACAAGTTTCTTCCCGATTATTCGAAGAACAATGAAATGAATCCGGCGATGGGCTTGAGAGCCATTCGCTTCAGCCTCAAGGAGACCGATATTTTTAAGACCCAGTTGAGAGGAATCTTACGTGCCAGCGTTCATGGAAAGCTGAAGATTCTTTTTCCCATGATTTCGGGGATTGAAGAGATCCGACAGGCTAAGGCCATCTTGGAAGAGGTGAAGAAAGGGATAGCCAAGGCCAAAATCCCCTTTGATAAGGAAATCGAGGTTGGGGCCATGATCGAGATCCCCTCTGCTTCGGATATTGCTGACATTTTAGCAACAGAGGTTGATTTCTTCAGCATAGGAACGAACGACCTCATTCAGTATGCCTTGGCCGTAGATCGGATCAATGAGCATGTTTCTTATCTGTATGAACCTCTTCATCCGGCCGTTTTGAGAATCATCCGATGGGTCGTCCAAGCGGCCCATCAAGCTGGGATTCCAGTGGCCATTTGCGGAGAGATGGCAGCAGAACCGGCCTATGCAGTCGTCCTTTTAGGCTTGGGCCTGGATGAATTGAGCATGAACCCAGTCTCTATCCCAAAAGTAAAGAAGGTGCTCCGGATGTCGAGATTTGAAGAGACCCGATCCCTCGTGGAAAAGATATTTCAATTCAAAACGGCCTCAGAGATTGAATCTTATGTCCGAAACTGGATGGCTGAGCGATTCCCAGAAGATTTCATCGAAGGCCATACAGCAGAAAACTTAAGGGTATAAACCCTGCTGTTGCATTGATTTATATGTTTGTAATTATAAAGCCTTTGCCAATAGAGAGGGGCTTTTAACTAGTGATTCGACTGTATATTTATGCAACTTCAGGGTAAATTCACCAAAAAAGGAGGAAATGTTTCATGGCAATGACAGACTTTTTATTTACCTCTGAGTCGGTCACCGAAGGACATCCTGATAAGGTGGCGGACCAGATTTCGGATGCCATCTTGGATGCGATCATCGCTCAGGACCCCAATGGCCGAGTAGCCTGTGAGACCATGGTGACGACAGGGATGGCTATCATCGCAGGCGAGATCACCACGACCTGCTATGTTCACATACCGTCCATCGTCCGTGAGACCATCAAGGAGATCGGATACAATGACTCTGCCATGGGGTTTGATTGGGAAACCTGCGCTGTCCTTACCTCGATCGATGAACAATCGCCCGACATCAAGCAGGGAGTGGACGAGTCAAAAGGACATGAGCAGGGGGCTGGTGACCAAGGATTGATGTTTGGTTATGCTTGCGATGAGACACCTGAATTGATGCCTATGCCCATCATCTATGCCCATCGACTGACAGGGCGTCTTGCCCAGGTAAGGAAAGAAGGGATTTTAAACTTCCTGAGGCCGGATGGAAAATCTCAGGTGACGATCCAGTATATCAATGGAAAGCCGGTTCGTGTGGATTCCGTTGTCATTGCCGCTCAACATTCCCCGGACGTCTCTTATCAGACGTTAAGGGAAGGGATCATTGAAGAGGTAATCTTAAAAGTTATTCCTGAGAGACTACGGGATAAGAATACAAAATATTATGTCAACACGACTGGACGATTTGTGGTCGGGGGGCCAAAGGCCGACTGTGGGCTGACAGGGAGGAAGATTATTGTTGATACCTATGGAGGTGTCGGAAGCCACGGAGGAGGCTGCTTTTCAGGAAAGGATCCTTCGAAGATGGACCGGAGCGCATCTTACATGGCCAGGCATGTTGCCAAAAACATTGTCGCTGCTGGGCTGGCAGAGAAATGTGAGGTTCAAATTGCCTATACGATCGGGGTGGCACAACCCGTCTCTGTGATGATCGATACATCGAGGACCTCAAAGATTCCTCCGGACCAGATTGCCAAGATTATTCGAGATCAATTCGACTTGAGGCCGAGGGCTATCGTCCAATACCTCGATCTACTCAAGCCCATCTACAAAAGGACAGCTTGCTGTGGGCATTTTGGCCGCAATGAGCCTGGGTTCATGTGGGAAAGCACCCATCGTGCAGAAGATTTGAAAAAGGCAGCAGGTTTATAAAACAGTTATGAGTCTGGAGGCAAGGGTTTGGAATATTCTTTCTTGTCTCCGAACTCCAAACTATATCGTTATGGGGGAAAAATGGACTACGACATTAAAGATATTTCATTGGCGGAAAAGGGGCGTCTTCGGATGGAATGGGCAGAGATGGCAATGCCTGTTTTGAGGTTGATCCGGAGCCGTTTCGAAAAAGAGAAACCCCTTGAAGGGAAACGTCTTTCTGCTTGTCTCCATGTGACGACCGAAACGGCCGTTTTGATGGAAACCCTTTTGGCTGGAGGAGCTCAAATAACTCTTTGTGCCTCCAATCCATTGAGCACGCAGGATGATGTGGCAGCCTATCTGGTCAAGGAGTTAAATCTTCCTGTCTTCGCCATCAAAGGTGAGAATAGCGAAACTTACTATGCCCATATTCAGAAGGCTTTAGCCTTCTTTCCGAACTTGACCATGGACGATGGGGCAGATCTTGTTTCTTCACTTCACTTCATTGCTTTAGAAAAGTGGGGTGAGCTAGCCCCCGCTGTTCGAAATTGGGTTGGGAGCCTCCCGCATGAGAAGCGGGAGGAGATGATCAAGGGGTTAATAGGGGGGACGGAGGAGACAACGACCGGTGTGATCCGACTTCGATCGATGGAGAAGAGTGGGGTTTTGAAATTCCCTATTCTCGCTGTCAACGATGCTGAGACCAAACACTTTTTTGACAATCGTTACGGTACAGGACAGTCAACCATCGATGGCATCCTCCGGGCGACCAACCGATTGATGGCGGGGTCGGTTTTTGTGGTTTCAGGATATGGATGGTGTGGAAAGGGACTGGCTATGAGGGCCAAAGGAATGGGGGCCCATGTGATCGTCACGGAGGTTAGCCCCCTGAGGGCGCTGGAGGCTGTAATGGATGGATACCGTGTGGCGACCATGGCTCAGGCCGCTCAAGAGGGCGATATATTTTGTACGGTCTCAGGCAATGTTAACGTGATTAGGAAAGAGCATTTCTTAAAAATGAAAAATGGATCAATCGTTGCCAATTCGGGACACTTTAATGTGGAGCTCGACCTTGAAGGCCTCCGTGAGATTACGGTTTCTCGGAGAGCGATCCGCGACTTTGTAGAGGAGTTTCGCTTCAAAGATGATAGAAAGATTTATCTGTTGGGAGAAGGGAGACTAATCAACCTGGCTTCCGCAGAGGGTCATCCCTCCAGTGTCATGGATATGAGTTTTGCCAATCAGGCCCTTGCGACTGAGTATTTAGTAAAATACCACCAAACCTTAACAAAAAGGGTTTACCCCGTTCCTCCTGAGATCGATCAGGAGATTGCAAGGACAAAGCTCCTGTCGATGGGCATCCGGATCGATCAACTCACTGAGGATCAGCAACGTTATTTAAACTCCTGGGAGAAAGGTACATGATGGACGAAAGTCATACAATAGTTCCGGAAAAAAGGACTAGGAAAAACTTGTGGTGGATTGTTCTATCCACTCTGATTTTGGTGGGCGCCTTGATCCTCTATCGGGGATGGGCTTCCAATCAGAAACGGTCCGCTTCTCAGCGCACCGGTCGGCTGGAGATCCCTGTCCAGATCTCTCCTACCGTCCGTAAACACCTGACGTATTCGCTCTATGCCACCGGAGATATTGCTCCCCTGATGCAGGTCGATCTCTACCCAAAGGTGTCAGGATATCTCGAGAAGATCTCGGTGCAGATTGGAGACTCCGTGCGGCAGGGACAGGTGATCGCTCAGATCGATCAGGCCGAATTTCTCCAGAAGGTCAAAGAAGTGGAGGCTAAGGTAGCCCAGGCAAGGGCCCAGTATTCGGAGCTTGAAGCGGGAACTAGAGCAGAGGATGTCCGCCAAGCAGAAGAGGCGGTCAAACAGTCCCAATACCGTTTCAGGAATGCTATGCAGCAGCGTGAGCGGGTGGAGGCCCTCTACAAAAGAGGAGTAATCTCGAAGAAAGAGTTTGACGTCTCTGAGATGGATTACAACGTTACGGAAGCCCAATTGGTCGCGGCTGAGCAACATCTGAAGATGCTCAAAGATGGGGCCCGACCCGAAGTGAAAGCGTCCAGTCAGGCGAAGTTGAAAGAGATGGAGGCCATTCTGGCGCAAGAACAGATACGCCTTAAGAATACACAGATCGTTGCCCCTTTCTCAGGAGAGATCATTCGAAAAAATGTGGATAACGGAGCTCTTGTCTCTTCATCAACACCTTTAGTGACGCTCGTCCACCTGGAAACGCTGAAAGTAGTGGCCAATGTGCTCGAGAAAGATATCGCTTTCGTAAAGCCCGGGATGAAGGCGAAGATTCTGACCGAGGCCTATCCTGAGAAACCATTTGAAGGTACGGTCGTCCGAATCAACAAGGCCCTCGACCTGGCGACACGTACTCTTCAGGCGGAGATCAACATCCCCAATCCGGGTCGTCTGCTGAAGCCGGGGATGTTTGCTAAAGTTGAGCTGGCCCTGGCAGAGAAACCCGAGGCTTTGGCCATCCCGATGGAGGCTGTGCTCGAAGAGGGAGGGAAACGGTCTGTCTTTGTGGTCGAAGGAAATCAGGCCCTTCGAAAACCAATCATCACAGGAATTGAACAGGGCCGGTTGATCGAGGTTATTGAAGGGTTGAAGGATGGAGACAAGATTGTTGTAAGAGGACAGGAATCACTCAGAGACCGTTCCACGATTCGCGTGGTCGAAGGGAGTTAAGGCGCTATGGATATGATTCGAGGATCGTTGAAGAACCCCGTGCCGCGCTACATGTTTGCCATAGCGATCATTCTCTTGGGTCTCATTGCCTTCTCAGATCTCGCCATCGATCTTTTTCCGGATATCTCCTTACCCATCATCACCGTCCAGACCGAATACACCGGAGCGAGCCCGCAAGACATTGAAATCTCCATAACCCGCCTGGTCGAGAAGCGGGTCAGCCGAATTCAAAATGTCCGTTATGTCTCTTCCCGATCGAGGGAAGGTGTTTCGAATGTCACCATCGAGTTCTATTGGGGGACGAATCTCAATGTCGCTTCAGCGGATATTCAGCAGTCCCTTAACCAGATCTTAGACCGTCTCCCTGAAGATTCCAAGCAACCGGTCATCTACAAGTTTGATCCTTCTCAAATGTCTGTGGTAAACCTTTCGGTAACGGGTCCGATGGATGAATACCGGATTCGGGAACTGGCAGAGGACTTTGTTGCACCGAGACTCGAAAGTTTGAAGGGAGTGGCCTCGGCGAGCGTCTCTGGCGGTCGAATACGGGAAATTCAGGTCGTAGTGAAACGGGCTAAACTGGAAGGGAATAATCTTTCCCTGGACAAGATATCGGAGGCTGTGCATTCAGGACATATGGACCTTCCTGGAGGGAGCCTGAAGACGGCACAGAAGAATTACGGAGTGCGGACCCTGGGTCGTACTCCCAATATCAAAGACATCGAGGAGATCGTCGTCAGTAACAACAACGGTGTCCCTGTTCGTTTAAGGGATGTTGCGAAAGTGAAGGATGGTTTTAGGGATAGGGATACCATTGCCAGCATCAATAGGGTAAAAGGTGTGACGGTCGGTGTCCAGAAACAGATCGGCGGCAATACCGTGTCCGTCGTAGATACGGTGTTAAAGGCCCTTCCCCAGATTCAGAAAGACCTCCCGAAGGGGGTCAAGATCCAAGTCGTTTCAGACCAGTCCGAGTTCATCCGTAAATCGATTAGTAACCTTCAGCAAGAAGCAATCATTGGGGCCCTATTGGCTGTGGCCATCATCCTCATCTTCTTGGGAAGCGGGACAAGCACGTTGATCATTGCCTCCTCCATTCCTATTTCTATCATCGCCACGTTTGTGCTTCTTCATTTTGGGAAGTTTACCCTGAACATTATGACCCTGGGAGGACTTGCCCTGGGCGTGGGTCGGTTGGTCGATGATGCCATTGTCGTCCTCGAAAATATCAACCGACATATTGAACGGGGAGAATCTCCTGAAGAGGCATCTTATAAAGGGGCGACAGAGGTGAGCAAACCGGTTATCGCGGCCACTGTTACCAGTATCGTGGTTTTCATCCCTCTTGCTTTCGTCAAAGGGGTGACGGCACTGCTTTTCGTTCAGATGGCCTATACCGTCGCTTTCTCACTGATGGCCTCTCTTTTCGGTTCCCTCACCCTCGTCCCCATTCTCACGGCAAAATTCCTCAAGCCGAAATCTAAAGACGAACGGAAGAAGCTCTCCTTTGCACAGAAGATCTTTAAAAGGACGCAGCCGATCTTTCTCAAGGTCGAAGAACGTTACCAGAATATCGTCCATCTGGCCCTGTCCCATCGAAAGACGGTCGTCTCATCGGTAGTATTGATTTTTCTTGTCACCATGTCCTTTTTTGTCCTCGGCCTCACGAATATCATTCCCTTTATTGGCACTGAATTCTTTCCTGCGACCGATGAAGGTCAATTCAGGGTAAGCATTCGGCTTCCTGTGGCCTCGCCGGTGGAAAAGACCAGCGAGGTTGTGAATCAGGTCGAAGGCATTGTGTTCGAAGAAGTGCCAGAGATCAAGGCGCTCGTCACGAGGTCAGGCGTGGGAGGTATGGGCGGAAGGTTTTCAGGCCCTCACGTCGGGAACGTGCAGGCGATGCTGGTGGATCAGTCGGAGCGGAATCGATCCTCAGAGACTATCGCCCGGACCTTGAGGGAAAAGTTCAGAAGCATTCCCGGAGTCTTTATTACCGTTTCTACAGGTGGCCTTATATCCAGGATCATGACGTTTGGATCAGAAGACCCGATCGATGTGGAAGTCCTCGGATTCGATCTAAGCACGGGAACCCTTCTAGCCAGGGAAGTGGAACAAATTCTAAAGGGAGTTCATGGCGTGACCGATATCCAGGTGGGACGTGAAGAAGGACTTCCGGAATACCAGGTTCGAATCCGCCAGGATCGGGCAGCGACTATGGGGCTGACGACCTCCCGAGTGGCAGGTGTTGTCAAAACCGCCATCGAAGGTAACGAATCCTCTGTCTATGTGGATCCAATAACAGGAAGGGAACATATCGTCAGGGTTCGTCTTTCTGAAGAAGACCGAAGTAAGCTGGAAGACCTGCGTCGATTACCCATTCCTGTCCAGGGGGGTAAAGTTGTTCCCCTGGAAAATGCAGCGGAGTTGGTTCAGGTATTTTCTCCCACCCAGATAGAGCGAAAATATCAGCAGCGGATCATCCATGTAACAGCCAATACAAGTGGCAGGGATCTCGGCTCTATTGCCCAGGAGATCGAAAAGAATATCTCCCAGATGAAAATCCCTGCGGGATTCACGGTCAGTCTGAAGGGGGCACGTCTTGAGCAGCAGGAAGCCTTTCGAATGCTCCTATTCGCCCTGATACTCGCTGTTGTTTTGATCTATATGGTTCTTGCATCCCAATTCGGTTCGCTGCTCCATCCGTTTTTGATCATGTTTTCAGTGCCATTGGGTTTCATCGGCGTTGTCTGGGCCCTCTTTGTGACAGGAAATACCTTAAGTGTGATTTCATTCATCGGGATCATCATGATGGTTGGAGTTGTTGTGAGCAATGCCATCCTTTTGGTTGATTACACCAACCGGCTCCGGGAGGAAGGAGTTGAACTAAGGGAAGCCATTGTGAGGGCGGGCAGGATCCGACTCCGGCCAATTTTAATGACTACTCTCACGACGATTTGTGGATTGATCCCGATGGCCCTGGGATTGGGCGAAGGAGCCGAGGCCAACGCCTCTCTGGCTATTTCTGTCATTGGGGGTCTAGTCGTTTCGACCTTCCTCACCCTTATCTTTGTGCCAACCCTATATATGATTGCTGAAAGCTGGCGTGCCAACCGAAAAAATGAAAGGGTTCAACGGCCAATTTAATTGTGGGATGCAGAATGCGGATTGTGGAATAAAAAATCCGTGTTTGACATTGATGCAATAAGATGACTTCACGTAGAAAGACCCGTCAGATTTCCATTGGTCCTGTTAAGATTGGAGGAGACGCTCCCATATCCGTTCAGTCGATGACCAAGACGGACACACGTGATATTCGAGGCACTGTCAAGCAAATTCGACGTCTCGAAGAGGAGGGCTGTGAAATCGCTCGTGTGGCTGTCATCGATGAAGAGGCTGCCCGTGCAATCACAGAGATAAAAAAAAGGATCCATATCCCTCTGATTGCCGATATCCACTTCCACCATCGTTTGGCACTGATGGCGATGGAGTCAGGGGCTGATGGACTCCGCATCAATCCCGGGAATATCGGAGGAAGGGATCGTCTCAAGGCCATCGTCCTTATGGCGAAGGATCGTTCGATCCCGATCCGTATCGGAGTGAATGCTGGTTCCTTGGAGAAAGACCTCTTAAAACGTTATGGAGGGGCGACACCAGAAGCAATGGTTCTGAGCGCCCTTCGGACGATCGAGTGGATGGAAGATTTTGATTTCCATATGATCAAAGTCTCTTTAAAGGCTTCTGACGTCCAGAGGACAGTGGAGGCCTACCGCCTGATTTCCAAGAAAATAGATTATCCGCTCCACCTCGGCATTACAGAGGCCGGAATGGGTTCTGGGGCTGTTGTCAAATCGTCCATCGGCATAGGACTTCTGCTTCATGAGGGGATCGGGGATACGCTCCGGGTTTCTTTGACTGGAAATCCTGTTGAAGAGGTACGTGTTGGATACGAGATATTGAGGGCGTTAAAAATCCGTGAACGAGGCGTCGAGATTATTTCATGTCCTACCTGTGGTCGATGCGAAATTGATTTGAGTAAGGTTGTAAAAAAGGTTGAAGAGGGTGTCGGAAAAATTTCTACTCCCCTCGTCGTTGCCATTATGGGATGTGTAGTGAATGGCCCAGGCGAGGCTAAAGAGGCGGATTTAGGCATTGCAGGTGGTAAGGGGACAGGGGTCCTTTTTAAAAAAGGAAAAGTACTCAGGAAGGTAAAAGAGAAAGATTTTGCGCCAGTTTTGCTGAGGGAAATCCAGAAGATGAACAAAGAGTTGATATAAGCACCAGATCTCAAGCAATAAGCTCCAATGGTTTAAATTCAAAATCTCAAAAATAGTATAACGTTTCATTAATGTACTTATTCAAGACATTCATTTAGGAGGTCCCATAACCGTCACTCCGGTGAAAACCGGAGTCCAGAACATCCTAAATTCACTGGATTCCGGCTTTCGCCGGAATGACAGACAGAATGGTCGGAGTGGTTTTGAAAAAGGCTCATATGTTTATATTTTTATGAAACGATATAATTGATTGTAGGTTTTTTTGGTCATTTGGAATTGGAGTTTGGAAATTATTTTGGATTTGGAATTTTGGATTTGGAATTTCCGCTCTCCAACGGAGAACGGATTTTCTTCCAAACATGGTAGATTCGTTGAAGGACAGTGAAGTGGGTGAGGATAGCCAGGATCCAAAGGATTGGCTCCATCCAATGAAATAGGGTTCCAGCAGAAAGCAGAATGATCCTTTCTGCCCTCTCCATGAGCCCAATACTACATGGGATATCGAGAGCCTCTGCCTTTGCCCTTACATATGGGATGAGTGAAGTTCCAATGCTTACAAAAGAGGTGAGGATAACGAGAGTTAGATCCCCCTTTCTTAAGTAATGGATGAGAAGGGCCAGAAGGATAAGAAGATCCGAATATCGATCTAAGACGGAATCTAAAAAAGCACCGAAGGTTGTAACCTTCTCTAAATTTCTGGCCAGCGCACCATCGAAGAGGTCAAAGAGTCCCGAGAGGATGATTGCCATCCCTGCCAGAAACCAAAAATCTTTAAGGATGAAGATAGAGGCGGTGAGGGTTGTGAAAAAACCCAGTAAAGTAAAGAGGTTTGGATTACCCTGATCTCTAAAAACTTTTTTGAGGACATAATTGAGATAGGGGTCGAGTCGATGTCCGATTCTGTTGCTAATCATGTCTTAGATCTGCCCATCTCCATTCTATGCCAAAGGGGGAAGGGAAAATAAGATAGAAGGAGTTTTGGAAAAGAAGATAACATTTCTATGGGAAAAGTCAATCAAAAGGCATTCAAAGAATCATAAAATTTTAATTCGATATGCAGATTTCAGATTTATACATGACGACATAAATCTTATGCAGTTTGTCATTCCGGGCTTAACCCGGAATCCAATGTTTTTTTGGATTCCTGTTGGAGTTTATCCCGGTGAAGAACGGGACAGGAATGACGCCCTTTGCTGTGAATAATTCCGCATTCTACAATCTGCAATCAGCAATTTTAAAGTTGGGGTGAAATGATGGGAGATGCAGGCATTCAGAGAGAAGGAGCTGCGAGGTTGATGGAGAAGTATCTTCAAGGTGAGAGCCTTCGGAAGCATTGCTATGCCACCGAAGCCGTCATGAGAGCGATGGCGGAGAGGTTGGGCCATGATCCGGAGCTTTGGGGGATTGTGGGATTGCTTCATGATCTCGATTATGAGGAGACGAAGGATCAGCCTTCCCAACACGGCCTCAAGACGGCAGAGATCTTAAAAGAAAAGGGAGTAGCCAGTGAGGTTATCGAGGGGATCAAGGCCCATAATGCCGAAGCCTTGGGGATAGAACGGAAGTCGGATCTGGACTTTGCGCTCACGTGCTCAGAATGCATCACGGGAATGGTGGTCGCCACGACTCTGGTCTATCCGGACAAAAAGATTTCGAGCGTCAAGCCTTCTTCGATTATCAAGAGGATGAAACAGAAGGAGTTTGCCAGGAGCGTAAACCGGGATTTGATTCGGAAGTGCGAGGATCTCCATGTCCCTCTTGAAGAGTTTGCGGAGATAAGCCTGAAGGCCATGGTAAAGATAAGCGATCTGTTAGGATTATGAATAGGAATGATGGAAAACTGGAATGTTGGAATAGTGGGTTATTAAATAAAAAAATCAGCTTCGAAGCAATAATGATGGTCTCGTAAAAACTCAAAAAACCGTCACTCCGGCCCCGATTTTCATCGGGATAAACTCCAACCGGAGTCAGAATTATTTGAATTCACTGGATTCCCGTTCCCTGTTTTCACAGGGACAAGTTTTACGGGAATGACGAAAGAACGGACATTTATTATGCCGTTCTCATTAAATAGGAAAATCTCCGAACTCTCAATTCCGAATTCATAACTTTTTTAAGGAGGTATCCATGGGATCCAACGTAATTTCAATGACGGAATTCAAAACGCTGTCCTTGAAGGGAAGGGGAAAGGTAAGGGATATCTATGATCTCGGAGATCGACTCCTGATCGTTGCAACTGATCGGATATCTGCCTTCGATGTCGTCATGCCAAACCCGGTGCCTGATAAGGGAAGAATTCTGACCCAATTGTCTAAATTC
>Ga0214474_1001237_pt1 | contig 11842 bp, 14 predicted proteins | sample RVTome_2_FD_187335 | JGI IMG/M metagenome (GOLD analysis project Ga0214474, IMG submission 187335) | Soil microbial communities from uranium-contaminated site in the Upper Colorado River Basin, Wyoming, United States - RVT95D214 HiSeq ...
CCGTGTTTTTGATGTCGATGAGCCAGTGGATAAAAAGATTAATGGCAGAATAGCCCGAAAGACAGGCTTCAGGGTTATATATCATAAGCTGGAGTTTCGTGGAGTATGCCGGGAATGCCGGAATAGCTGATTGTATGGGAGGTGGTTTATGGCAAAAGCGGTAATAACATTGGATGAGCAGCAGGTAACCAGGCTGGAGCAGGTAGTTATTGACCGTGATGAGGAGGGAGCCTGGGAGCTGTTGGCTGAGATAAGGGCGAAGGTCAAGGCAACACAGGATACTCGCTGCGGCATAGAGAAGCTGCGTAAAGGCGTGTAGTGAGTATTGTTCGTATAAATTCCCCCCACCTTGACAATTAGTTTGTACCTCCTTATATTTGTATTAGAATCAATTGTCGACAGTGACTTATAGTCTTTTATTTAGTGGGTGACAGGAGGTGGGGTATTCCGCTTTTAATTAGCTAAACACCTCGATAGAAAATCAAAAGGAGGATTAAATGGCAAAAGAGATTAAAGTCTATTCTACCACTACCTGACCCTGGTGCATTAAAGTCAAGCAGTTGCTGGACGAAAACAAAGTCACTTATAAGGATCTTGATGTTGCTAAGGATAAAGTTGCCCGTGAAGAGATGCTCAACAAGACAGGGCAATTTGCTGTGCCCGTTATTGACATCGATGGTGAGATTTCCGTCGGCTACGACGCAAACTGGCTGAAGCAGAAGCTGAACCTTTAGGTTCAGGTGTCATTGCGAGGAGAGTAGCGACGTGGCAATCTCCAGAGATTGCTTCGCCTTCGGCTCGCAGTGACAGAGGTTGGATAAAATGTATGAGTTGATGATTATCGGCGGTGGTCCCGCCGGCATGACCGCGGCCGTGTATGCGGCGCGAAAAAAGCTGAATGCCCTGTTGCTGAGCAAAGATGTGGGGGGACAGGTCAACTGGACAATGGGGATAGAGAACTACATGGGCTACCAGATAATCGAAGGCCCGGAGCTTATAAAGAAGTTTGAAGAACAGGTAAAGCAGTTTCCTATAGATATGAAAATCGGGGAAGGTGTCAGCAGTTTATCTCGAATAAGCGGCGGCTTTGAGGCTAAGGCCGATGGTGGTAAGACCTATCAGGCTAAGGCAGCCATCATTGTCACCGGCAAGCGCCCCCGGCCGTTGAACGTTCCGGGGGAAGAGAAACTCAGGGGTAGGGGGGTTACTTACTGTGCTACCTGCGATGGGCCTTTGTTTGCTGATATGAAGGTGGCTGTTATCGGGGGTGGCAATTCAGCCCTGGAGGCCGTTGACGACATGGTCAAAGTCGCCGAGCATGTCTATATGGTATCGCTGACTCAGCTCACCGGCGACCAGATATTAATTGACAGAGTGAAGAGGGCAGGTAACCTGACGATGTTTCTGGAGCATGATGTCCTGGAGATAAACGGGGAAAAACTTGTTGACGGGATAAAAATACGAGATCTGAAAACGAAACAGGAAAAGGGGCTCGAGGTTGGCGGTGTTCTTATTGAAGTCGGGCTTATTCCAAACTCTGACCTGGTGAAGGGTATAGTTAATCTTAATCGTATTGGGGAAATCGAAGTTAATTGTAATAATGAGACCAGTGTGCCCGGGCTTTTCGCTGCTGGCGATGTCACCAGTGTCCCGGAAAAACAGATAGTTATTGCTGCCGGTGAGGGGGCTAAGGCAGCACTTCAAGCGCATCGCTATCTGCAGAGGCTCGGCTGATTATATAAAGTCCTGTTGTAATGTTAATGTGAGACAAAAGTCGCAGACGGTGACTTTGATTTAGTCTAAATTAAGAGAATCAAGTGTGGGCAAGGTTTAGCAAATAATCTTCGCATCTTTGCAGAGCGGAGGGAGAGTAATGCAGTTAAAGGGAAGCAAAACAGAGGAAAATTTGCGCAAGGCTTTCGCGAGAGAGCTACATGCCCGGGCTAATTATACATACTTTGCCGAGGCTGCCAGAGAAGCCGGACTGGAGCAGGTAGCCGATATGTTTTTGACTACAGCTCAGAATGAAGCGGAGCATGCCGAGCATGAATTTAAATTACTTGGCCGCCTGGGTGGTACTGCGGAAAATCTGAAGATGGCTAATGGCCTTGAGCATGAGGAGGCGACCAGGTTGTATCCTGAAGCAGCCAGGGTGGCGGAGGAGGAAGGCTTTGGTGAAATCGCTGATTTTTTCCGCAAGATGGGCAAGGTTGAGGCGAGCCATGAAAAGAACTTCCATGAGCTGATGGAAGAACTGGATAAGGGGAAGGAATTTAAGGGTAGGACAGTAGGGCATTCGGCGATTGAGATGGCACAGCTGATGTTGCCGCACCAGACTAACCCTGCCGGTTTTGTTCATGGTGGCGAGTTGATGAAGCTGATGGATAATGCCGCCGGCGTGGTAGCCGCCCGCCATAGTCGGGCTAACCCGGTCACTGCAATGATCGAAGATATCAATTTCCATAACCCGGTGCGCGTCGGGGACCTGGTGCTGGTGCATGGAAAAATCACTTTTACCAGCCGCTCATCAATGGAAATCAGGATAGAAGTTGAGGCGGAGAATCTTCTAACAGGCAAGCGGCTCCCGGCCCTGACTGCCTATTACGTTATGGTGGCTGTGAGCCTTGAGGGGAAATCTGTTGAGGTGCCGCCGCTTATCGTCATTACCGAGGAAGAGGAGAGGCTGTTTAATGAGGGCCTGGACAAATATCAGGCGCGAAAGGCAAAATCTGGTAAGTGAGAGGAGATGTGTGGATGGGAAATGCAAAGCCTGAAAGAAAAGTTTATCTGGATTATATCGCTACCACACCGGTCTTGCCTGAGGTGATTGAGGCGATGCTGCCTTATTTTCGAGAGGTCTACGGGAATCCTCAATCACTGCATGCCTGGGGCGATGAGGCTCGAGAAGCAATAGAGAAAGCTCGGGAGCAGGTAACTGCCCTTATCGGTGGCAGTGTTGAGGAGATAGTCTTCACCTCCAGCGGCAGCGAATCTAATAATCTGGCAATCAAGGGACTGGCTCAAGGCCAGGTTACCAAGGGAAAGCATATAATTGTATCCGCCGTTGAACATTTTTCTGTGCTTCATGCGGCCAGAACCTTAGAGAAGGCTGGTTTTGAGCTTACTGTAGTTCCGGTGGATAAATATGGGCTTGTTGATCCCGATGAGATAGCTAAGAATATCAGGAAGGGCACGATATTGGTGTCCGTAATGCACGCCAATGGAGAGGTGGGTACAATTCAGCCTATCGCTGAAATAGGCAAGATAACCAGGGAGGCTGAGGTGCTATTCCACACCGATGCTGTCGCCAGCACAGGTAATATACCGTTGGATGTGAATAAGCTGGGCGTTGATGCCTTAAGTCTGGCGGGCAACCAATTTTATGGACCCCAAGGCTCGGCTGCTCTGTGGGTGCGCAAAAGGGTCCGTCTTCTGCCGTTAATTGATGGTGGTGTGCAGGAAGGTGGACGCAGGCCGGGTACGGAAAATGTAGCTGCTATTGTTGGTATGGGCAGAGCTGCTGAAATAGCTGTGAAAGATATGCCGTCACGAATGAGCAAATTCTCTCAACTCAGAGACAGGTTAATAAGCGGCTTGCCGGCTGCCGTTGACCATACTATTCTTACCGGGCACCCAACTCACCGTCTTCCCCATCATGCCAGCTTTTGCGTTGAGTTTATTGAAGGTGAAGCCATGCTACTGCTGCTCAACAGCCAGGGCATTGCTGTATCCAGTGGTTCAGCCTGCACCTCCAGGGCTTTGAAAGCTTCCCATGTCCTTATTGCCATGGGTATTTCGCATGAAATTGCTCAGGGCTCTTTGCTATTTAGTCTAGGGGTAGACAATAATGAGGCGGACATAGACTATGTGCTGGAGAAATTGCCTCCTATCGTGGATAGGTTGAGGCAAATGTCGCCGTTGTATGCCAAATTCATGAAAGAAAAGAGGGGGTGAAGTGTTATGCCGATTTATAGCGACAAAGTGATGGACCATTTTATGAATCCCCGCAATGTCGGCGAGATTAAAGACGCCGATGGTATTGGTGAGGAGGGCAACCCGGTCTGCGGGGATATGATGACGTTCTACATCAAGGTGAAGGACAACCGTCTTGAAGACGTTAAATTTCAGACCTTCGGCTGTGGTGCCGCAGTTGCTGTTTCCAGTATGGTCAGCGAGATGGCTAAGGGTAAGACGCTGGAGGAGGCTGTGAAAATCACTCCCAGCCTGGTAGCCCAGCAATTGGAGGGCTTGCCTAAAAACAAATATCATTGCTCTAATCTGGGGGCGCAAGCTCTGCGAAGGGCAATTCGTGATTACGCCCAAAAGAAGGGAATCACCATCGAAGGCCTAGAAGAGAAAGGAGAAGAGGATGAAGAAAGTGAAGAAAACTAAGAAAGAAGAAGGTTGCCTCTGTCCTTACTGCGAAGTGGAACTGGCTGTTGCCAGCTGTCCCTTCTGCGAGGCTTGTGGCTCAATCTTCAGCTATTGTGTCAGCTGCCGGACAACAGTTATGGATGAAAAAGCTACTAAATGCCCTACGTGTGGGGAGCCGTTAAAAACGAAAGAGAAAAAGTAAGATAGCCGTATGATTTAGGAGCTAATTGTGAAAGCAGATGAAACTTTAGATTGCGTTGGACTTTATTGTCCAATGCCTATTGCCCAAACCGCCAAAAAGATGAAGGAATTGAAACCCGGGCAGGTGCTGGAAGTTCTAGCCGATGACAAGGGCATAAAAGAGGATATGCCGAACTGGTGCAAGACGACAGGCAATGAATTCCTGGGCATAGAGGAAGATAAAGAGATATACAGGGTCTTTGTAAGAAAATCAGCAAAGTGAGGGTAAGATGGAAGACGAACGTGGCAAGACATTAGAAGCGATTCAATTTGCTATTCAGATGGAAATCGATGGCAAGGCATACTACCAGAAAGCCAGCGGGGAAACTGGCAACAAGGTAGGCAAAGAGTTTTTTGAGTGGCTGGCTGGTGAGGAAGACAAACACCGGCAGAGATTTGAAGACATATATAATATTATAAAAAAACAAAAAGCCTGGCCTCGGGCTGACATCCAACCTCGGAAGGGTGACATACTAAAAACCCTGTTCTCCGAGGCAATGAGGGCAGTTGGTCCTACTGTGAAGGCGACTAGTACTGAACTTGATACCATAGATAAGGCTATGGAAATGGAGAACATGACTGAGAAATTCTACAGCAGACGGGGTGGAGAAGCTGCCTACCCTGCCGAGAAAAAGCTGTATACGTCACTGGCTGCTGAGGAGAGGGGTCACTTTCTAGCTCTGGTGGACTATCGGGAGTACCTCATTGACCCGGCAGGATGGTTTCGCAAAGCGGAGCACCATTCCCTGGACGGTGGCTAAGGAGATAGTAATATGGAGTCGGATAATGTGTTAGAGATTAAACACCTGAGCGTGGTTGTAGGTGATAGAGAGATATTGCATGATATAAATTTGAGCATTAAAGCTGGTGAGACGCATGTGCTTTTCGGCCCTAATGGTAGTGGAAAGACCACTCTTATTATGGCCATAATGGGCTCTCCCAAGTATCAGGTAACCAAAGGCAGCATTATTTTTAAGGGCAAAGACATAGTCAGGTTGCCTATGGATGAAAGAGCCCGTTTGGGTATAGGCATGTCCCTACAGAGACCACCGGTTGTTCGTGGTGTAAAAACTCGTGATATGGTAACCGCCTGTGCCAAAGGGCGGGTGAGCGCTGAGACTATAGATAGTCTGGCAGAAAAAGCCAACCTTACGGAGCTCATGGACAGGGAAGTGAACTATGGGTTTTCCGGGGGGGAGATAAAACGCTCTGAGCTTCTGCAATTGTTGGCTCAAGACCCGGACATGGTTTTGCTGGATGAGCCTGAATCCGGTGTGGACCTGGTAAATATTGCTCTTATCGGCGAGCTTATAAATGAACTTCTGCAGAAAGAACATCCTATACGTGACCGGAGACATGCCGGACTTGTTATCACCCATACAGGACATATCCTGGACTATGTCAACGCCCGCGGCGGATGCGTACTGCTTGATGGCAGGATAGTTTGTGAGGGAGACCCTCATGAGATTCTGGAGACGATAAAGCGCAAAGGCTACGAGGAGTGCAAAAGATGCGTAGCGTAGAGGCTGATAAGTCATCGAAAAAGACGGCCGAAGCAGCGGCATCCAAGCCGGCGGCTTTCGGTGATGACATAAATTTGGACAATTATGCTCATTCCGGGGATGAATTGCCTTATCAGGACGACCCATCGAAGTTGTCGACTGAAGCCAAGAAACAAATGGTACAGGTTGGCGTCACATTAGACGATGACAGCCAGCGCTCAGGGACAATCATTCAGATGGACCATTCCACAGTACATCGAAGGGCAAAGCAAGAGGGCATAGAGGTTATGAGCACCAATGAAGCCCTGGAGAAACATGACTGGCTGGCCGATTATTTGTGGAAAGCGGTAGCTGTAGACACCGATAAGTATACTGCCAGCGTGGAGCTGAGCCAGAGCAACGGCTATTTTATTAGAGCCTTGCCCGGAAGCAAGACGATACATCCGGTTCAGGCTTGCCTTTATCTGGGCAAACGAAACCTGGCACAAAAGGTGCACAATATCATTATCGCTGAGGAAAATTCTGAATTGCACATTATTACCGGTTGCACTACAGCTCCGAGAGAAGAACCGGGGATGCACATAGGTATTTCCGAGTTCTACATTAAACGAGGGGCTAAGGTTACCTTTACTATGATACACAGCTGGGCACCGGAGATAGCTGTTCGTCCCCGCACCGGGATAATCGTTGAAGAGGGTGGTGTTTTCCTGAGTAACTATGTGATTATGAAGCCGGTTCACTCGCTGCAGATGTATCCTGTGGCAAGATGCATTGGCGAGAATGCCTTAGTCAGATTTAACAGCATTCTGGTAGCGTTGCCCGGCTCGAATATGGATGTGGGCTCTCGGGTTCTGCTAGATGCCAAAGGTGCCAGGACGGAGATAATATCCCGGGCTATAACTACCGGAGGAAACATTTATGCTCGGGGTTATATAGAAGGAAACGCACCTGATGTCAAAGGCCATCTGGAGTGCCGCGGCCTTATACTGCGGGGGGAGGGTGTGATTCATGCCATACCAGAACTCAGGGGAACTCTTGCCGGCGTAGACCTGTCCCACGAGGCGGCTGTGGGCAAGATAGCCGAAGAAGAGGTGGAGTATCTTATGATGCGTGGGTTAACACGCGACGAAGCCACGGCTGCCATCGTCAGAGGTTTTTTGAGGGTGGACATAGAAGGCTTGCCGCCTGAGCTCAATATTGAGATACAACGAGCTGTAGAAGCCAGTGAAAAAGAAGTCATCTAATTTAGGTTGACGGGGGTGAATAGTGAATCTGAAAGCGCTTTACAAATTGGGTTATGGTCTGTATGTAGTGTGTTCTAAGAAGGGGGACAAGCTTAACGGTCAAATTGCCAACACGGTCTTTCAGGTTTGTTCTGAGCCGCCTATTATAGCTGTGGCTCTAAATAAGCAAAATCTGACTAACGAGTTTGTTTCTGCGAGTAAGGTGTTTACTGTCTCAATCATCTCTCAGGACACGCCTTTAAATTTCATCGGTGGTTTCGGCTTCAAATCGGGAAGGGAGGTAGATAAGTTCAAAGGTGTTGGCTATAAACTGGGTGAAACCGGCGCGCCGATAGTGCTCGACAATACTCTAGCTTATCTTGAAGCTAAAGTTATTAATCAGACAGAAGTTGGAACGCATACCATCTTCATAGGGGAGATTGTGGCAGCGGACGTGGTCAAAGAAGGTGAACCGATGACTTATGCTTATTATCATGAGGTTAAGCGAGGCACTACTCCTAAGACTGCCCCTAGTTATATTGAAGAGAAAAAGGAGGCGGCAACGAAAATGGCAAAATACAAGTGCACTGTTTGTGGTTATATTTATGACCCTGAGCTGGGCGACCCCGATGGTGGGATAAAACCGGGTACACCTTTTGAAAAGATACCCGATGACTGGGTATGTCCTGTCTGCGGTGCCAGCAAAGACCAGTTTGAGAAGGTAGAGTGACACTAACTTATGGCGAAAACCATAAGGAGGAGCTAAGGTTATGGCGGAGGACAGGAAGGAACTCCTGAAGGATAGATTGATTTATATTCGGTACTTTGCTGTTCGTCAAGACGGAGAGTACACGGGTTGTTTGGAAGTTACTCAGGATATAATGGATATAAAGAAAATCGAAGGTGAAAAGAGACTGCCGGATTATTAAAGGAGGGGCAAAGTGAAACCGAGAGAGATAAGGCGTGGGATTTACTGTGTAGGGGCAATTGATTGGGACAGGCGGCTTTTTGATTCGCTTATACCGCTTCCTGATGGCACCAGCTACAATTCATATCTGATAAAGGGCAGTGAGAAGATTGTTCTTATAGACACGGTAGACCCGACTATGTGGCAGGTGCTGTTAGATCACCTGGATGAACTTAAGGTCAAAAACATAGATTACGTGGTGGCACATCATGCCGAACAGGACCATTCAGGTAGTATCCCTCTTGTCCTCGAGAAATATCCTGAGGCAAAGGTTATCTGCACGCCCAAATGTAAGGGGATGCTTATAGACCTGCTTTTGATTTCGGAAGACAGGTTCATAACCGTCGAGGATAAAGATACCGTTTCGCTGGGAGACAGGACACTGGAGTTCATTCATACTCCATGGGTTCACTGGCCTGAGACCATGGTGACCTACTTGAGGGAGGAAAGAATTCTGTTTTCTTGTGATTTCTTCGGCTCTCATCTGGCTACAACTGAATTGTATGTGACTGACGAGGGGCAGGTATCCGAGGCAGCTAAGAGGTATTATGCCGAAATTATGATGCCCTTCCGAACGATTATCCAGAAGAACCTGGAGAAAATAAAGGACTACAAGATTGAGCTCATCGCCCCCAGCCATGGCCCTATGCATGATAAGCCGGAGTTTATTGTGAAGGCTTATCATAGCTGGGCCTTCGATGAGCCTAAGAATATCGTAGTTTTGCCCTATGTATCGATGCACGGCAGCACCCGCAAGATGGTGGCATATTTTGTTGAAGCTCTGGCTCAGAAGGGTGTAACGGTGAAACAGTTCGACCTCACTGTTACAGACCTGGGGAAGCTGGCAATGGCGTTAGTGGATGCGGCGACGGTTGTTATTGGTACGCCCACTGTCTTAGCTGGTCCGCATCCCAATGCTGTCTATGTTGCTTTTCTGGCAAACGCCCTTAGACCCAATCTGAAATTTGCCTCAATCATTGGTTCCTACGGCTGGGGAGGCAAGACGGTGGAGCAACTGGCAGCGATGATACCTAACTTGAAGGTGGAGATACTGCAGCCGGTGCTCATCAAGGGATACCCCCGGGAAGCTGACTTTAAGGCTTTGGATAGTTTGGCTGAGGACATTGCTCAGAAGCACAAAGAGCATGGTTTTGAGTAGCTTGTCATTGCGAGCGAAGGGAGGCAATCTCTCTGCCTTCTAATTGCCGGGATTGCCACGATACTTCTTGCCTCGCAGTGACGACGAATAATCTGGGAATAATCAAAGTAACGGAGGTAAAAATGAAGGAAAGATTCAGGGCGGAACTTAAAGTAAATGGGATATCAGTCGAGATGAATCCCTTCGTTGAGGAGTTTTTGGCTCGAACCACGGTGGGTGCTGTTTCTTCACTGAAAGAGGTGGAGGACATAAAGAGTCTGAGAATTCACCAAAAAAAGAGCAATGTTGAAGTCACTGTAAATGGCAGAGACATTCCTCTTACTCCGTTTCCCAATGACATTATATCCAATACCCTGGTTGGGATAGTCTCTTCGCTGAGAGGGGTAGAGGATATAGACAGCATAGATGTCAGTGTTGAGGCGGAATGACGAGGTAATAAGATTTAGGGGTTGCGGAATTGGGCATCAAGAAACCACAAAAGGCTAAAATTCACATAACTGGCATGACCTGCACGACCTGTGCGGCTACTATTGAGAAAGGTCTTGCCCAGACTCCGGGTGTGGAAAAAGCCGGTGTTAGCTTTGCTTCAGAGAATGCATCAGTAGAGTATGATCCTTCTAAGGTTGACCTCGCCAAGATTGCGAATACCATCTCGGGATTGGGTTATAAGGTAGCGACCAGGAAGTCCATATTCCCGGTTAGTGGTATGACCTGCGCATCCTGTGTAGCCCGTGTGGAAGAAGCTCTCTCCAGTGTGCCCGGTGTCGTTTCAGCAAATGTTAACCTGGCTTCTGAAAAAGCCACGGTTGAATATGTAGATGGCACTGATGTGGCTGATATGCGACGGGCAGTTGAAGAGGCAGGTTATGGATTGGGGTCAGAAGCGGCGACGCTGGAAGATGTCACCACAGCTTCTCAGCGAGAGACGAGAAGTCTAAGAAACAGGCTTATCTTCGCTTTAGCTTTCGCTGTGGTGATAATGGCGCTGAGCATGGGACCTGATTTCCCCGGGAAACCATATCTGCTCTGGGCATTAGCTACTCCGGTGCAGTTCTGGATAGGGTGGCGATTCTATAAGGGAATGTGGGGAGCGCTGAAGCATAAGACCACTGATATGAACACCCTTATTGCTGTGGGCACTTCGGCGGCTTATTTCTATAGCGTGGTGGCAGTATTGGCTCCCTCTCTGTTCGCTGCTGCGGATATAGAGCTTGGACTTTATTTCGATACTTCCTCCATGATTATAGCCCTGATTCTACTGGGCCGATTTTTGGAGGCCAGGGCTAAAGGGCAGACTTCGGAGGCAATAAAGAGACTTATTGGCCTTAAGCCAAAGGTTGCCACTGTTATTCGTGATGGCAAAGAGACGGAGATATCCGTAGAGGAAGTGCAGGTCGGCGACCTTATACTGGTGCGGCCGGGTGAGAGGATACCTGTTGATGGTATCGTCCGCCAGGGTTATTCCAGCATTGATGAATCTATGATAACGGGAGAGAGCATCCCGGTAGATAAAAAAGTTGGTGACACGGTCATTGGCGGTACTATCAACAGGATGGGCAGTTTTCAGTTTGAGGCAACCAGGGTGGGTAAGGATACCACTCTAGCCCGTATTGTAAGACTGGTGGAGGAAGCGCAGGGAAGCAAAGCACCTATACAGCGCCTGGCTGATGTCATTGCCAGCTACTTCGTGCCGGTGGTGATAGGCATTGCCATTGTGACTTTCATTGTCTGGTTTTTCCTTGGGCCACCACCATCACTGACTTACGCTCTGCTTAATTTTGTGGCCGTATTGATTATCGCCTGCCCCTGTGCTCTGGGCCTGGCTACGCCGACAGCTATCATCGTCGGCACTGGCAAAGGAGCAGAAAACGGTGTTCTCATTAGAAGTGGTGAGGCGTTGGAAAGGGCACATAAGATAAATGCTGTGCTGCTGGATAAGACTGGCACACTGACGCGGGGCGAACCCAAAGTAACTGACGTAGTTGCCGCACCATCCATCTCGGAAGAGGAGATTTTGCGGTTAGCAGCTTCAGTTGAACATGGTTCAGAGCATCCGCTGGCGGAGGCTATAGTCAAAGCATTTTCAGAAAAGAAACTGAAGCCACTTAAGGTCTCAGATTTCAAGGCTATGCCGGGACACGGTGTGGAAGCTGTAGCTGGGGGAAAGCAGCTTTTGCTGGGCAACCTTGCCCTGATGAAGGAAAGGAAGTTTTCTCTGAATGACATGCAGAAAGAAGCTGAACGCCTGTTAAGCCAGGGTAAGACAGCGTTGTTTCTCGGTGTCAATGGCAGGGTGGCGGGCATAATTGCTCTGGCAGATACTATTAAGCCGAATGCCAGGGAAGCAGTGGAGGCATTGCACAGGTTAAATGCTGAG
>Ga0214474_1001238_pt1 | contig 11837 bp, 13 predicted proteins | sample RVTome_2_FD_187335 | JGI IMG/M metagenome (GOLD analysis project Ga0214474, IMG submission 187335) | Soil microbial communities from uranium-contaminated site in the Upper Colorado River Basin, Wyoming, United States - RVT95D214 HiSeq ...
TTGAAGACCGTGCGGGAGTACTGCTGCAGACTCCAGTTGTTGGCGGTGCTGACGGTCAGCAGGTCGTAGAGAATCTGCGGATCAATGCCGGCTTTGACCCCCAGGACAAATCCCTCCGCGCATGCGGAATTGCAGGTCAGCCCGATCATGTTGTTCACCAGTTTGGCCACGTTGCCGCAGCCCACCGCGCCCAGGTGGAAGATCTTATTGGCCATGGGCTCCAGGACAGGCCGAACCCGCTCAAGCGCTGCCGCGTCGCCCCCGACCATTATCGTGAGTGTGCCGGCCTCGGCCCCTCTCGTGCCCCCGCTCACCGGGGCGTCCAGGACCGCAACACCCATTGCTCCCGCATCTTCGGCAATGCGCCGGACAAGGGACGGTGAGTTGGTGCTCATGTCGATGTAGATGTCCCCGTGCTTCCATCCTGACCTGAGACCCTGATCCCCGTATACCACCTCTTCAACAATCTGCGGCGTGGGAAGGCACGTGATGACCGTGCCGCATGCCCTTGCCACCTCTCCGGGGCTCCCGGCCCATTGGGCGCCCGCTTTAAGAAGCGGGGCGGCGCTGTCCCTGTTCACGTCACGAATCACCAAGCTGTGTCCGGCCTCCTGAATGTGCCGGGCCATGTGGATGCCCATCTGTCCTGTGCCGATGAATCCTACCTTCATGTGTTATACCTCGAATTACAGGCCTAATCCGGCCTAAGCCGCCTGAATACTGGCTAGAATCCCTTTTCCAAATTTATTGACACACATGTCTATTTTAATATACCTTCTTGCTTTAAAAGCAAGTTCAAACAATGAAATTAATGTCTCCATAGCCTATGTGGATTCATATAATATCCAACAGACTGACGCAACTGTATTTTGTAATCCTGTTTCCGGCTATTTTCCTGTCGGCTGCTTTTGGAGAACAATCCAGCGGCAGTCCTCAGGCCGGTACGCCAAAGATAGCGGCAGATGCTGCCTCGCAGGAAGAAAAATTAGAGGACAAATCCCAAAAGGAACAGGCTTTCGAAGATGTCTATTGGGGCCTCGAGGTCAATCTCAATGAGATGATAGCAATGGCGAAGAAAGGCCAGATTGTGGAGATACAGTGGCACATAATGCCCAACATCCTTCGCGCGCAGGCCTCCGATGGCAGAATATACCACATCAGAAACGAGAATAAAGGGGTCGACCTTCGCAACACGCTCATAAACGCGGGCGTTAAAGTCGGAAAGGAAGGAATCCTGTTTCGATATCTATTCTGAGATTGAAAAGGCCCCGGCGAATAGTCCTGGTTCAGGACTGGAAACAAATAAAATACAACAGAAAGGACGGACCTGATAAATACCATGGTGACATTGGCGGTTAACGGAATATCCATATTGCTGGCCGCGGTAGTTGTGGGCATCGCGATTAAGAAATGGCATATCATTCAGGATCGTCAGCAGATCCTTTCGGTTATAAAAAACGCCCTGAAGGAGCGAAAGGCCCTCTTAAGCGGAATTCTCATAGCCTTGTTCTATCTGGCGGTATTCATGATCCTGGGCGGAAAAGGCGGCCGTATTCATGTTTTGTTCGGCCGGTTGATATGGAACACTACACCTATAGAGGTGTTGACAGGACTCCTGCTGGCGATGCTGGTGATGATATCAATGGCCCTGTTTGTTTTCGGTGTACGCTTAATGGGCGCAAGACAATCCGGGAACCAAAGCGGGATGGGATTTTTCGGATCCCTGCTGGCGCTGCTGGTTGCCTTCTGTCCCTGATGACTGCCCTTATTATCAGCTCTGGGCGGAGCTGCGGGCGCGCTGTTTTTAAGCTATTTTTGGAATGTGTTGGCGGTTTTTTCGGCAGCAATATTAATCCTGAGTATTTTATACACGGCAACTTTCCTGAAAGCCGCCAAAGGCTGAGGCTGACCATCAACTTCGTCCTAGTTTAGGGCGTTTGTCATAATCCGCGAAACCGCGGCTGAATTCAATTTTAAAAAAACTGCAGCCGCGACACCATGATAATTACTAACAAGGAGGAGGAAACATGAAAAGGAGAGCGACATGGATTACCGCCGCGTTGCTGGTCTTGCCGGCAATGCTTTCGACATTCACCAGCTCATCGGCGCTTTCCGCCGGAACGACTCAGGATTACACTTTGACTGTATTGAATCCGCAGGGTTCCGTTAAAAAAGACCGGCTCCTGGCCCCCCGGCTGGATACCCTTGAAGGCAAAAAGGTTGCCATGTGGCTTTCGGCTACACCGGATCAGATATACGCGGGAAAGGGAGCCGAGCTCTATGTTTTGCTGGAGGAGATGCTAAGAGGAAAATACGCCGATATCCAGATCGTACGTTTTGTCGACCTGCCGATGAAGTTCATGCCCGAAAATGAGGTAGTGCAAGCGATTGTCGCGACTCAACCCGATGCCGTCGTGGCCGGCTTCGGCGGCTGATGAGGATGCCTAAGCGCGATGGGGTCCATCGCAATCGCCCTTGAAGAAAAAGGTATCCCCACCGTTACCCTTTACAATGAGCGTCATGAGAAACGCTTTATGGGAACTATCCTTCCCAGGGGATACATAGATTATCCGGCCATCAACTTTGATGAATACGACACCTTTACATCAGAAGGCATCAGGGCCCTGACCCCTGAGGCCTTTCAATTTCTTGTCAAGGGTCTGACTGCGTGGAAACCTGAATACATGAAGCTGCAGGGCGACAAATGGATTCCAGATGAAGATGAATTTTCTTACACCGCCGCTTCTTATCAGGAGGCCCAGGATCAGTTCAACAGCTCTTACCTGAAAATGGGCTGGGGCGATGGATTGCCTCTTGTGCCGCCCACGCGCAGGCGTGTGGATACACTACTGGGAGGCACACCGATTTCTCCGGAGACAGTAATCAATACCTGGGGGCCTTCCAATGCCGAGTTCACGGTGGAGAAGATTACGATCGTATCGGCCATGGCAGGCGCCAGGCCTGAATATATGCCGGTGATTATCGCGGCCCTGAAAGCCATCACCTCAGTTCAATGGGACAGCTACTGGCCGGTCATGAGATCCGCGGTTCCGCTGGTGATTGTGAATGGTCCCTATGCAAAGGAAATAGGAATTAACTCATCCTCGAATGCCTTTGGCCCGAATCCCAGGTATCACGCCAACGGCGCGATCGGCCGCGCAATCAACCTTGCCATGGCCGTAATTCCAGGAAACGGCAGAGGCTTAAAGCCCTCTAACCTGGCGGGCAATCCGGCGACATATGCAGGCATCGTCATTGCCGAAGCGGAAGATGTGGCATCGCTGGACAAAGGCTGGCAACCGGTCAGTGTTCAGCTTGGTTATCCGGCGGGAACAAACCTGGTGACGGTACTCGGTATTGATCAGATGGATATGAGTATCATGGGATCGATAGCGAACGTCGCAGCCTGTGTAGCACCCAACAAGGAAATCTGGCCCGGGAGCAGGAAGGTCTGGGAGTCCCAGTATGCAGGCGTACTGGCAGTCACCGAACTGCAGATGGTCACCGCGGGCTGGATGGGGGGTGCAACCAAGGCAGGTTACGCCCGGGAGCTATGGGAATCAGCCCGTATCCCGATAGACAAATTCAAGAGCCTTGTTTTGACGAATGAATTTGGCAGCCCAACAGATCCCAGCGAATTTGTTGAATCTCTATTGGCGGAACCGGAAGTTATTGAAAAAGGAGTGCCTGTGGCGGCCGCACCGGACAGGTTTCTGGTCGTGGTCACAGGCGGGCATTGAGGCTGAGCGCCTTTTTCGTGGCTCGGTTCGAGCCGCTGGATGAGCGTTCCTGTTTCAGTAAAGATTGAGCTTCCGTAGTTTTGCGGAAGACTATCATGGAGGAGACGTCACCGTGAAGGAAATCACCGGAAAAACCGCCTTTATTACCGGGGGCGGCAGTGGTATCGGGCTGGGCATGGCCAAGGCATTTGCCAAGGCCGGTATGCAGGTGGTGATCGCCGATCTGCGGCAGGACCACCTGGATGAGGCCATGGCCTTTTTCAACAAGGCCCGTCAACCGGTACACCCCATTGTTCTGGATGTGGCCGACCGAAACGCCATGTCCCGGGCGGCCCGGGAAGCCGAAAAGGCATACGGCTCTCTTCATGTGCTTTGCAACAACGCCGGCATTAATATCATCGGCCCATTGGATCAGGCGGGGTACGAAGACTGGGACTGGCTGCTCAATGTAAATCTGGGCGGTGTGATCAACGGCCTGGTCACCTTTATTCCGCGTATAAAGGAGCACGGGCAGGGCGGCCACATTGTTAACACATCTTCCATCGCCGGTATCGTGGCCGGACCGGGCAACGGCATTTATTCTGCGACGAAATTTGCCATCCGGGGGCTGTCGGAGTCATTACGTTATGATCTGGCCCCTTACAATATAGGCGTCTCCGTGCTTTGTCCCGGGACCGTCGCCACCAACCTGCACCAGAGCGAAGAACATCGTCCCAGCCGCTATGAAGGAGCGGTCGATGATGTTGCCCGGAAAAATCGGGCATTAACCGGCCGGCTCTTCAGGGAGGTGCTGCCCACCGGCATGGATCCTCTTGAAGTGGGAGAAAAGGTCCTGGCCGGGATTCGGAACAACGATTTCTACATATTGCCCCATCCCGAGTTCAAGGAAGAGTTTCAGGAATCCTTTGATGAAATCATCGCCGCCCTGCCCGACGAGCCGCTGGACCCCAGGCGCGAGGTCCATGAAGAGCGGCGCAGGCGCCATAGAAGAGATGCCCGTGAAAAGGCCGCGGCAATAAAATAGGGTAAGGAGGAGAAAGAGATGTCAAACATCAGATATTTTGCGCTGGCCGGACAGGGAAATCCGGGTCATGCGCCCGATAAGTCCAATAAGGCCCGCGTAGACGCGGTATGGATGGATGGGAGTGTGGTCAATGGGTGCATGTTCAATAAGGCATGCTGGTACATAATGTCATGCAAGGAACCCGGGCTGGTGAAGCATAACTCCGACGAGGTCATGTTTTTTATCGGCGGCGATATGGAGAATCCTGAAGATTTAAACGCGACAATTGATATCCGGATAGAGAACGACAAACTCACTCTCACAAAGACCTGCGCGGTGTATGTCCCCGGCGGCGCCGCCCATGGCGACTTTGAGGTCATGAATCTCGCAAGACCTTTTTTCCATTACACCTGTCATCTCAATACAAGTTATTACGAGACCTTGCCGGCAGAAGCGAAGGCGGCTCCCGGAACCTATGACAAAAACTGGGTAGAAAGATACGCACCTGTTAACGGCAAAATCCCTGAGGCGCCCGAGGGTTTTATAAAGTTTCTGCTTTTCCTGGACGACAACAGACTGAAAGGCGCACCTTACGCCGAGGCAGTCTGGTTCTGTACAACAAATGATACCGGTCCCGCGCCTCATGCCCATGATGATTTTGACGAATTTATAGGCTTTATAGGATCTGATCCAAACCATCCGGAAGAATTAAACGGTGAAATTGATTTTTACATGGAGGATGAAAAGATATCCGTGACAAAAAGCTGCCTTGTCTATATCCCCAGAGGTCTCATACACAGCCCCCTGTATGTACCAAGGCTTGAACGCCCCATAATACATTTCTCCGGCGGCAACGGAGGAGAATATGCCCGGAAGGGTGACCACGCTGATAACAATATGTTTAGAATGTAAGATAAGGACTCAATGAGGTGTTTAGGCTGAAGACTGAAGACTATATAAAGAAAGGCGCAGAGAGTAAGAGGAGGGATTTAAAAAAGGATCAGGTCTGCCCTTGGCTCATGTCTATCTGGAGTGCTCCCTGGCCGTTTGTCGGATTTGCTCGATCGCTTTGAAAACTACATGGTCTTCCTTCAGCGACTTGCGGAAATTCATTTCGGCCTCGTCTATGGTTTTTAATGCCATAGCGCCATCACCGATATGGTTATAGAACACGGACAGGTGATATAAGGCGTTACCGACCGCTGCAGGGTTACCGGAGTATTTCGCGGCCAGTCCGTTGAAGATGCCGGGCAATTCACCTTTAAGAGAAGAATAGCCGAAGTTGTCAAGGAACACCCGAGCCATAGCGGGATTAGCAGGGTCCATTTCGAAGATCCGCCCGCCTACGATCTTTGCTTCTTCACCTCGCCCCAACTTGACATAGAGCCCCATCAACCGCCTTAAGTTTTCATGCTTCTTCGGATCGAGCTTGTCACAAATGAGAAAATAGTTCAGCGCCTCTTCCATATTTCCGTATTCCATGTAAGCCTGGCCTGCCAGCATCGCGGCGTCGGCTTTAAGGGGAATGATATCGTATATTTCATATGCAGCAACGGCATGGGGAGCCGCCTCGGCGGGCCTGTCCTGAAAAAGATAGGCATAAGCCAGGTTGTATCGAGCAGGGGCATAGCTATCTGATTTTTGCACGGATCTTTCGAGCAGTTTGGCCGCACCGGCCAGATCATTCATGTATATGGCCGTTTTCCCAGCGCGGAAATAGTTTCTGGAATCCAGGTCTCCGAGGGCAATAGCCTTGTCGTAATTCGACCGGGCATCTTTTAACACAACCTCTTCGGTTTTACTCAATACCCTCCTGCAACATTCGTATGCGTCGAGGTGATAACCTGCCAGGGCCACATAAAGCCGCTGATCCTCGGGATAATTATTTATCAGAGGGGTAAATACCTGCTCTATGTCGAAATTGACAATTATGGACGAACCAGGCTTCCCGCGAACGTCAATGATTTCCTCATCCTCTTTTAGGTCCGCGAGAGTGAACACCCTGTGCTCGATGGAATTCACGAAATATCTCAAAACCAGTTCCGCTTTTTTCAGGGCTATATCGGGATTGGAATCTCCATTTTCCTGCACCTCAAGAAGTCTGAAGGCGCTCAGATATTTCTTTTCAGTCACCATGCGGTCGACGTCCGCAAGCACATCAGCCTTTGCCGAAGCTGAGAAGACGACAGCTACAAGCATGAGTCCACATAAAAGCAATGCATATTTGGCCTTCATTTATATATCCTTTTGTTTGTCCCGAAATGAATATTAAAGTGGAATCAGCAGCAATTCGTTAGATTAAAAGGTATACCTTATGCCCACATAAAAATTATGGCTTATAAATTCAGCCTCTGTTGTGCCAAATTCCGGATCTGATCCTACTAAATAGCGGTATTTTAAATCGATGATGACTTTGCTGCTTATTACATAACCAACCCCTCCGCCCATATGGAAGACGAATATCGTATCATCATAGCTTTCGGGAGTTGTCGGCAGCCCCGGTATAGACATGTTTTTAAACTCAATTTTATCATATCCAATTCCGCCGGATAAAAATGATACAAAATTACTGCTATTTATAAGATCACAGTAAGCATTTAGCAGCAGACCGAAATTAGTTACATCACCATTTAAAGGGACACTCGCGTTCCCGTAAGTTATATTTTTAAATGGATTTCTTTGGTGTAATATCTCACCCTCAAGCCTTAGATTGTTGCTAAAACTATATCCCCCTGCCACTCCGGCTGCCCATCCTTTATCCAAATCAAATACAAAAGATACCCCTGGCAGATCAGAATCAACTACATCGGGATCAGACGGGGCTGCTATACCAATGTTGCCGCTCATGTAAAAACCATCGGCGCTGTAAGTGAAGGCAGGGATTGAAACCAGAATAGCACAACATAAAATGATGATAATATTCCTGTTCATTTTCCCCTCCTTGCACTTAATGAGTTAGTAAAAAAGTATTACTTAAATAATGAATCTGATAACATTTTTTGTCAATGGATATATTAAGGAAACTGTTATCAAAAGAAGCGAGTTAAAAGGTCAAATTTTATAGGGACATGAGAGGGAAAAAACAAAAGAATTTGTAATCCATCTCCGTTTAAAGTAAAATTATCCAAAGGACAATTTAAAGGAGGCGGGATATGAAATTGGAAGGCAAAGTGGCTATAATTACAGGCGCGGCCCAGGGGATCGGATCAGCGTTGGCCGTAGGTTTTGCTAAGGAGGGGGCAAAACTGGTGATCGCCGATATCCTGGACGGGAAACAGGCCGTGGCAGAGGTAAAAAAGGCGGGAAGTGAGGCAATCTTTGTCAAGACGGACGTGACCAGACAGGAAGAGTGTGATGCCATGGTCCGGGCGGCCGTTAACCGGTTTGGGGCCATTGATATCCTTGTGAACAATGCGGCAATCTTCGGTGATATTGTGATGAAGCCTTTTACCGATGTGACCGATGAAGAGTGGGACAGACTGATGGCCGTCAATGTCAAAGGGCCCTTTCATTGCTGCAAGGCCGTTTTTCCATATATGAAAGAAAGGGGAGGCAAGATCATCAACATGTCCTCAGCTTCATTTATGGAAGGTGTGCCGTTCATGCCCCACTATGTCGCCTCAAAAGGGGCGATCATGGCCTTTACCCGTGCCATGGCAAGAGAGCTGGGGGATTATAAGATCAACGTCAATTCCATTGCCCCGGGTTTCACACATTCGGCGGGCGGAGACAGATTTGACCGGAGCAAGGCGGTCCCGGTCCCGCCGCTTGAAGAGATTCAGCTTAATCAGAGATGCATAAAGAGGGCAGCGGTTCCTGAAGACCTTGTGGGGACAGCTGTTTTTCTAGCCAGTAATATGAGTGACTTTATATCCGGACAACTCATCGTGCATGACGGCGGCATATCTTTGTATTAGCGACTTTATTCACATTTGATGTATTTATGCCAAATTTATCCCGATCTTTTTTGAATTATTTTTTATGGCGCTGCTTATTTTATTATAAACTATTTGGTTATTTATGGCACGAAAACTTACCTATAAAGAAATGGAACAAAGGATTAAGGAGCTAGAGGAACAATCCATTAAGCACGAACAAGCTGAGAATGCCTTGATGGAATCCGAGGGCAAACTCAAGAGTGTTTTATCGTCCATGGCGGATTTAGTCTTTATGTTCGACAAGGATGGCAGATATATTTACTACCATGCTCCTTCCCCCGGTCAACTATATATCCCACCCGAAGAATTTATGGGGAAGAAACATTCACAGGTTATGCATCCCGATAATGCTAAGCTGTTTGTCGATGCCTTTAAAAAAAATAAAAAAGGTGAAAATGCTGAATTTGATTATTGTCGGGAGATAGGAGGCAAAATCAGGTGGTTCTCTGTCAAAATGTCTCCGGTGCTCCTGAATGGCAAGTTCAATGGATCAGTGGCTGTAGTAAGGGATATTTCTGCCCGTAAACAGTTAGAACTATCTCTTCGCGAGTCTGAAGAAAAATACAGGACTCTTTTTGATAATACTGGCGAAGCGATCTGTATTGCTGATGCAAAAACCGGCATAGTCATAGAGGCTAACAAGCAGGCGGAGAAGCTTTTCGGTCTCCCTAGGGAGGAAATAATAGGGGCATACCACAGCGATGTCAGTCATTATAAGAAGGCTGAATATTATGAAAAGAGATTTCGCGAGTTTATAGAAAAGGGCAATGCTTTCGTATTAGAGGCAGAGCTTATGAAAAAGGATGGAAGCATTGTTCCTGTTATTATAAGTTCACATATAATAAACCTTGGCGGGAAAGAGGTTATTCAAGGATTATTTAAGGATATCTCAAATGAGAAAATGGCGTTAGAATTAAAAAAAGAGATAATAGCCAAAGGGCTTGTGGAACAGGCGAAAGGGATTCTTATGGATCGTTATAAAATAAGCGAAAAGGAGGCCAGGAGGCGACTGCAGAAAGAGAGCCGAAGGCAAAGAAAGAAGATAAGAGAAATAGCACAGGCTGTTATTTCATCTGAATTAATCCTAGGGTAACCTATTTTCTTGACTTTTGATTGATTATTCAATTAGATTATACACAGTTTAAACATCCTAAGTCCGATATAGCATAATGCTTGAGGCAGATGTCTTTGGGACCATGACTGTCCCACGCACACAAATAATACTATCACTTTTGGATTATCCTAAGTCCGCTCTATTGACCTGCTAAAAAGGGAAAATATAGAGGGCTGATAATCAAAAAGGAAGGCTATATATGAGAAAGGCCTCCAAAGGATACCATGACTGTGTCCATTGGATGCCTTTTTTATTTTAATACATCCGCATATATAGCATCCATTAGAAAAAGGCTTGATTTTACAGACTGGATATCGGAGGTTTTTCTCTTGGAAATAAAAAATTGGGTCTCCAATGAAGATCTTCAAATCCTGTTTGAGATTGTCAATAACAGCTTTTTATGCAAGTCGGATGAGGATTATAATAAACTCATTGAACAATTGAAAAGGCTAATCCCGTTTAATCAGTCTATAAGCGCATTGCTGGATCTGCGACACGTCTCTTATAAAGATTTTGTCGATAAATCTATTAATAGCGGATACCCACTTGAGTACCTTAAGATATATGCGGAAAATAACTACCATTTGAAGGACCCCTTATTTTTGAGATTTTTTGAAACCGGTGAAATTCAAAATTCCAATGATATTGATGGGATCTATAATTACGGCCCTGAAAATCCTGTGTTTAGATTACGTGAGGACTTTGGAATCAGAAATTCGTTTCTGTATGGCTATGGGAATCACACTATTGGTCTTTTCACAATCATTAGCATGAGTGGTCAGCAAATAAAAAATGATCAGCGCACAAGGATGATCATGAAATATTGCTTCCCGTTTCTGGTGCCTAGATTATTAGATCTGGTCCCCCACAATAAAGATAGAGATATATTAACCCTTACACCCGCAGAATTGGAGATCCTGAATTGGATTAAAGAAGGGAAATCCTCCTGGGAAATATCTTTGATCCTTCATAAGAGCGAAAGGTGCATAAATTTTCATATCTCAAATATCCTGAAAAACCTCGATGCCATGAACAGGACGCACGCCGTGGTAAAAGCGCTCGAGAACAATCTTATCACTATATAACCTGTCTTTCCTTCCTGATTTATAAAGCCATAATCTTTAACTCGCGCGCTTTCCATTCTGGCAACACTTAAGGGACATACAATACTATTGACATACAACACGAAAATCCATATGCTCAAATCCTCAAAAAGGGCATTCTTATCAAATCAAACAAATTATTATAGGAGGGGAAAAGAGATGAAATATGCCAAATTTATTATCCTGTTAGGCGTATCTCTGATCGCCGGGTGTGCGGTCGCAGCCACACAGCCGTCCGCAGGCATTTCGACAGAGAAATCCCAGGCGCAGTGGAAGGTAGTCCTGCCCAATACAAACTTCGGGGATAAGTGGAGAATGGCCGCATTCCTCGACGAGAACTTTGGCATCACGGGAGGGGCTGGAGACGTTGGCAAGGCTCGCTATACCTCAGATGGCGGCAAAACCTGGACTACAGCCGATAGCAGTGGGGGCTGACTGTACTACCTGGACATCGTGGATGTCCAAACGATCTGGCAATGTGGCATGAAAAGCTTCAGTATGAGCACAGACGGCGGCAAAACATGGGACGCCATCCCGGATAAAGTGGGCGGCATGGGATGTATCCTGACCTTTGCAGATGCTAAGACAGGGTGGCTCGGCTTTGGGACCAAATTCCAGACGACCGCTGATAGCGGCATGACCTGGGAAGAACTGGCTTTGCCCAAGGATATAAGTAAGGTCGCCGCAATATCACTCCGCACGCCGACAGACGGGTATCTGGTAGATGGGGATGGTATCCTGCACATCACTCAGGATGGAGGCAGGACCTGGTCATCCCGATCGTTAGGGCTTGACACCCCGAGTATAATGGGCTTCAGCAGTGGACCATTTGTCAACGAGACTCCGCAGGCTGCCGTACGTTTCCTGGACGCCGACCACGGACTGGTCGTCCTGGGTCTCGCTGGCAAGACCAGTATGGTCGCCCTGCGCACGGCAGAT
>Ga0214474_1001239_pt1 | contig 11826 bp, 4 predicted proteins | sample RVTome_2_FD_187335 | JGI IMG/M metagenome (GOLD analysis project Ga0214474, IMG submission 187335) | Soil microbial communities from uranium-contaminated site in the Upper Colorado River Basin, Wyoming, United States - RVT95D214 HiSeq ...
TATCCTGGCGGCCTCGACGGCGTAGTTGAATCCCGCTCCGCTCGTTATGATCCCGAGCTCCGATCCAGTGTCTTTGAGAATATTCAGGTCGGAGCCGTTGAACTCCTCCTCGAGCTTCTTCGTGCGCTCCAGGAGCTGCAGTTTGAACTTCCTGGCAGTGTCCGCCACCGTCGTGAATCTCGCAGGAGGATGCGACCATTCGAGTTTCTCGAAAGGCTTCCTCTCGATCTTCTCAAGCTCGACGATGCCGCTCTGATGATTGACGCGCGTTGTCGTCCTCATGAGCACGGGTACGCCGTACTTCTCTGAAAGCTCGAATGCGCGCTTGACCATCTTCTTCGCTTCTGCGGGGTCAGAGGGCTCCAGCATTGGGACATACGCGTTCGGCCCGAACGCCCGACCGTCCTGTTCAGTCTGGGAGGAATGTGCCTGCGGGTCATCGGCCATGACGATTACCATGCCGCCCTTGACGCCGGTGTATGACAGAGAGAAGAAGGAGTCCGAGGCCACGTTCATGCCGACGCTCTTCATGCTCGACATCGACCTGTGACCCACCATCGCTGCTCCCGCGCAGGTCTCAAGGGCAACCTTCTCGTTGGAGGCGATTTCCATCCGGTAGTCGAAGTTCGGCTTCACGTCGGAGAATGTGTCGAGTATCTCCGTGGTGGGGGACCCCGGATAGGCGGATACCACCTTCACATCAGCCTCTATCGCGCCCCTCACAATGGCTTCGTTGCACAACATGAATGCTTTCGCCGGACCATCACGTACCACATCCGCAGATCCCAATCTCTACACCTCCCATTCGCTCAGGACACCCCGAGCGCAGCGCAAGCTAATGGTACCTGTCATTGAGCCGGAGGGGATTGCAGTTCTCCCGAACGGATGAGGTCTGCCTCCAGGTCAGTCCTTCGGCTTCGTCCTGATGTCCATGACTTCCTGGATCTTCCTTCGGACATCGAATGGGTTGGGCACAGCCTCCCATACGATGTCGGCCTTCCTGCCGCCAGACATGCCTTGGGTCGAAAACACCATGGTGCCATATCCGAGCGCGCGCTTCCCCAGGGACTGCGCGAGGTCGATATTGGTGATCATCGTGACTGGGATGTCCTCATAGGTCTTGTTGAATATGCCCTTCTGAGTGATGATCCTCTCGTCTGTGGCTGCGTAGACCGTGCTGCCCCATTTCATCCTGCGGTATGAGAAGAAGAGCATGCAGATGACGAATACACCCAAGAACCCGTACTGCAAATAATCCCCGTAGTCTCCGTTGAGGTAGTCGCTGAGATAGGGGATGTCGGGTGCGTCCGGAATCCATTCCCACAGGAACACCACGAGACATATCAGTCCGATCATCAGGACAAGCGCGGCGGCCTTCATGTACAACCACGCGCTGGGCCTCGTCTCGAAAATCATGCGCTCGTCGCTCGACAGCATCTTCCTGGGAATAAGCCTCGCTTTGTTGGCCATAGCAGAGCCCGGGTCGTGAATATGCGGTTCCGGGATATTTAGAACTGACTGGGCCTTTGGCTGTTCAGGGCTGTTTTCAGCGCTTGAGGGTCCGTGACTGGTTTCGAGCACCCGCCGGGGCCACAAATGACGGCGAACGGAAGGTCAGCGCTACCCTCGGTTCCGGCCTTGTCCTCCGAGAGGAGGACAACAGCGCGGGGGTTCGAAGCCTCCTTCGCGACTAACCACATCGGAACAGTCAATGGGTCTTGGCTCGCACTGCCATGAACCTCGACGACTATCGGACCTTGCTCGAGCGTCCACCACGCGGAGACGTAGGATGCTGCGAAGACGCCGTGTGCGTAGACATCCTTCTGAGTGAACGCCGTAATGATGCCTCTCGCTCTCTCGATTAAATCCGGCCGATGCGTCGCTGCCCCGAACATCGCTATAACCTTTGCCCATTTCGCGTTCGTGACCAGGGGACGCCTGCTCGTTCCTAGCTCACCGATCGCGTCCTCTTCCTTGACTATGTCAGCATATCCGCCTTCTGAATGTCTAAATTCATTCTCGACCGCATCGACCAGCTTGTTACCTACCTCAATTAACTCGTTCGCATTTGACAGCTCGAGCATCGAGATCAGTGATTCCATGAATGAGACCTGGTCCTCGAAGAGATACAGCTCCTTCCCGTCTGTATGTCTCACGAGGCCCAAGCGTTCGTTCCAAAGCTTATCCAGGTTATACTCGAACGCCTTCTTCCCGGCCTCAAGCAATACCCCATCCCTCAACAGCGCCCCCGCCTCGATGAGGGCCGACGCCGCCTCAGAGTTCCAGCCGGCATATACGACCTTAATCACCTCTGGCCGATGCGCATTCTTGCGCTGCGGGCCGGAGAGTTTGTAGTACTCTTCATCGGCGTCTTGGCTTCCGAAGAAGCTCCCGGACCCGGCGTCTCGAAGCGAGTCAATCATGTACGTCGCCACTCCATGAGCGGTCTCCGCAAGCTTGCCCTTCCTCAACACGACATGCGCCCGAACCAGATTCCTCAGGAAACCCGCATTCCCGTCCAGCATCTTCTCGTAGTGAGGGGTCTTCCAGTCCTTGGTCACAGAGTATCTGAAGAGGCCGCCCTCGACCTTGTCGTATAGACCCTCGGTCATGCTGCTGAGAGTGTGATCCACCGCATCAGCCAGCTCCTTGTCCCCCGTCTCGAGGTACCTCTGAAGGAGCATGTCGATCACGTCGGGCTGGGGGAATTTCGGCTCGATCCCGAAACCTCCATTCTGAACGTCGTAGACTGAGAAGATGTCTTCGAATACTGTGTCGACTATGGCAGAATCCAACGGAGGCTGTGTCTGGAGGCCCTTGGATAGGTCTAGGTACTGCATCCTGCTCCTATCAAGGGCCTGGTCGATTTCGCCCGAGCCCTTCGCGCTCATTATCGCTTTCAATATCCTCTTCATGTCCTGCGGTGGGACGTAGGTCGCTCCCCACACGGACTCCCCCATGTCTGAGAGAAATGCAGTGGTCGGGAACCCGCCTCGGTTATATCGCTCTGAAATGTCCGGACGATCGTCAATATCCACCCGAACGGGAACGAAGTTGGCGTTGATCGTCTCTATGACGGTTGGGTCCGAGTAGGTGGTCTTGTCCATGACATGACACCAGTGACACCATCCAGCGGAGAGGTCGAGTAGCACGAGTTTCTTTGTGGTCTTCGCCTCTTCGAAAGTACCTTTAGACCACTCGCGCCAGCGTATCTCATTGGCTCTTCCCAGGGGCCTGCTCATTATTCGATTTCATTGACAGCCTCTGGAATCAACCCTGTCCCGAACATGTCTAGCCTCCGCGTCTCCTGTCAGTGGTTCTGTGCACAAATGAGAAATACTGGCGACTCGATTCTTCGCGGGGGAAAGTGAAGGACCAATATTCCTCATGTGGGTGGTTTTGATGAAGAGGCGCTGGATCTCGTTGTCGCGGGTTGCCGCCGTTGTGTTTGTGACTGTCTCAGTTGTTGTCGGAGGGCTCGTTCTACCGACTGATCGAGCTTCCGCTCAATCCCCTGGCCCGGGCACGTTGAGGATCGGACTCATTCAGGACATGCCGGATTTCAACATATGGAATCTAGCGTCCAACAGCGCGTGGAAATCTTACATCATCAACTGGGGTTTCGAGTCACTGGTAGGATACGACTATGATGGTCTGCCGATGCCTATGCTTGCGCAAGGCTGGACCTACAACTCTGTGTCTCTTACCTGGACCTTCGATATCCGGCCGGGCGTGACATTCCACGACGGCTCATCTTTGACAGCGGACGATGTCGTGTTCATTTACACGGCTGCAAGACAAGGTACGATCTATTCCTCAAACATCATAAACGCATTTGACGCCGACCATGACGGTGTGGTCAGCTACACGGAAATCACTACAGCCGTCGTTAAGGTGGATTCGGACACGGTTACGATGAAGATGGCATGGCCGTACGCGCAATTCTTGTCAACAACGGCTTCGGTTCCGATATTGCCGAAGGCGATATGGCAGAACCATCTCAATGGAGGCGGCCTGATAGATGTATTGTGGAACGATCCCTTGGCCGCAATCGGGACTGGACCGTACAAGTATGCCGGCGGCGTGGACAATGAGTACAGGATAATGGAGAAGTACACCGGTTACTGGGGAGTCGGCCGCTACACTCCTCTGGGGTATCCGTTGTTCCCTCCCCATGTGGACGAGCTTAGATTCGATATATTCCCGAACCTCGACGCTGCAGTGAATGCCCTCCAAGCTGGTGCTATCGACCACGTGCCAATGTCCATACCCTCAACCCGCGTGCCCGATCTCCAGGCCGATCCATCGGTCAGGCTGAACTACCTCTCCGACAACGGCTATTTCTACTTGGCATTCAACCAGAAGTTCGACCCGATGGGCGACCTATCCTTCAGAAGGGCAATCTCTCACGTCATCGACAAGGACCAGATCGTCAATGTGTACATGGGCGGTTTCGGCACCAAGGGGGACGCCGTTGAACCGCCGTTTTGGGGCCAAGATGCTTGGTACAACGCCTCAGTCGCGAAGTACCCGTTCGACGCCGACTTCAGCACCTCGAACGCCCTCCTTACCGCAGCAGGGTTCGACGATGCGAACGGAGACGGCTGGAGAGACCTGCCAGATGGATCCCCGATGCAGAAGATCACCATCCTGACGCCTCCCGCAGACTACGACCCGATAAGGATCAGGGCAGGCCAGATGATAGCCAAGAACATGAGAGACGGCCTGAACATTAACGCGGAGGCGAAGGCCCTTTCCTTCGACACCCTCGTCGCGAGGCTGCAGTCGATGGACTACCAGATGCTCATCATCGGCTGGTCCCTGGGCGGAGACCCCGTCGGCAACGTGTTCGATGTCATGGGTCCGAGGGCATACTCTAACACATTCGGGTTCTGGTCAGAGGCGAACCCGAACCCGTACTACAGCGACCTGTTCGGTGTTGTGACGCGCGCAGACGCCGAGACACAGGCCCTCGCAGACGAGGTCCTGAGACTCGACGATCTCGCGAGGACGAGTCTCGACGTCAGCGACCAGATGATGTACACCAGATGGGCCGAGGGAGTCATAGCATCCGCTGTCCCGGTGAACGTCCTGTACTATCGTGTGAATGTGCTAGCGTCCAGCAATGAATGGTCAGGTTGGCTCGCGTATGGCGGGATTCTGTTCAATATCTACTCGCTAAGCAACCTCGTCTACCAAGGAGACTGGACCGGGTACAGAGAAGTCACACAGGGCCTGAACGCTGGGCTTTCAGTTCCCAACGAACTCCCGATTTGGGACACCGCTCCGGCTTGTGTCATGGCGATCGACAACCTTGGGAGGCCGGTCAATGGCGCCTCTGTTGCCATCTCGATTCTCGGATATGGCGGAGGAAGTGCGACTGTCAGCGCAACGCCATCTAGCGGAACCACCAATGCAAAGGGCCTGTTCTCGTTCTCGTTGATGGGCATCGCTCAGGGCTTCTCTACTGTGATCGCGACCGTCAGCTTCGGCCCTCTCGTGTCCTCTGAGTCAGATCTAGTGGAGACCGTGCTACCGGCGCCCAGCACGCTTGCGCTCAGCATTTCTTCGGACAAGATGGTAGTCAGACCCGGGGAGACAGCCAATGCTGTGATAGAGGTCGTCGACGGATCGGGCCTGGGAGTTGCTGGCGCGAATGTGTATGTAGATCTGAATCTGGTCGGTTACGGTTCGGTCAACTGGTCTGCCGGTACAGCTGTCACGGACGCCAGCGGGAAGGCGTACATGTTGTACACCGCACCCTCGAGCATCGCCCAATACAAGAATTCGCATCTGACGTTGACGCTGTCATTCACGGCGACCAAGACAGGCTATGAATGGCCGGCCGCCGGAGCTGCGAACCTGTTGATCTACATTGACGCCGCGCCCGACTGGACGATGGCTCAGGTGGACGCAGCTTCGACAGGTACGGTTTCTCTCACGAGGGCCGCGAACTCGACATCGATAGTCGTGACGGTCACGGATGATGACGGAAATGCACTGGGGAACCATAGATTGAGTGTAAGCTACGGTGACCGGTCTCTCGTACTTGATCCCGTGGATTGGGTCTTCACCGATCCTACTGGACAGGCCACGGTGGATGTCCAGTTCAAAGACAGTGCAGTCAGTTCCGCACTGAGGGTAACCATAGGGAACACCACGGTGCTGAATGCGGTCCCGGCGACCGTGACGCTGACCTACGCGGGCGATGGACCCGTGCCGACGATGTACGGCGGGTACATGATATGGGACCTTGACGGGGACACTGCCACTCAGGAGCCCCAGTATATGAGCCCGTTCGACATGATCACCGCGACGGCTTACGTTTGGGACGAGACCGGGACACCAGCTGATGGCATCGACTCTGCCCTTGTAGTCTCGGGAACACCCTATGGCTCATTGGTCTGGAACGACTACATCATGTGGGACTCGACCTGGGACGGGTCGGGGATAGACATCGTTACAACCGAGGACGAAGCCAACCTTGTCACATCCGGGCCTTTCAACACGCCTTTCGACTACGCTAATTGGGACTACTGGTACAACATTGCGGAGTATATCTATTGGGACTGGGGGACCATGACCGGTGTGCCGATATCAGGCGGCCAGTTGGAGATAGCGATCTACGCCCAAGATGTAGCCCCGGTCGACCTCATGGGCCAGGTCTTCCTGATACCCGGCGGGAATTGCATCTTCAGCGACACAACCTTGGCGTACGAGCTCACCGGTCCGACTGTGATTTCCTCAGACTACGTGATCGGCAGGACATACAGCATATTGGCCACGGAGCTCGTGATCGAAGACCCGATCCTGGAAGCGAGGAACTCGTCATACGACGAGACCAACGTCGATGTCCTGGTCACTGATGAGAACAACGCGCCTGTCGAGGGCGTGAATGCACGCGTCTATCAGAACGTCATACGAGGTAACCTCGACTACAAGGTCGATCCGTGGCAAGGAACCAGTGAATGGACTTCGGCTTGGGTGACCACCGATGTCTCAGGTTACGCGCACGCAGTGATCAGCGCTATAGGGAAGAATTGGGTCGTCACCGAGTCGAGCCTGAAGGCCGATGTGTTTGCGACGGCTGGTTCATATGGTTCGTTCTCGCTGTTCAGCCAATCGCAGGTCGTGATCCATACACGGCCCAGCTTCGTCGCCATCGACCCGATGTCAGAAGTTCTGCTGCTCGGGGACCTGGTGCAGGTCAACGCAACGGTGACGGACTCCACAGGCATGCCGCTCCAGAACATGTCAGTGTCCCTAGTTGCCGGAGAGGCCACTGTGCTTGATCCGATGAATACCACGGATGCAAGCGGCAGCGTGGTGTTCTTAGTGGACACATCGACAATAACCAACGATACTGCGGGTTACATGATGGTGATCGCGACCGCGGACGGGGTTGGGTTCGACATCTCACAGGCACGCGCAGATGTTCCGATGAGGAACGGGTCAGTTGACATCGAGTATCCATCTGCGGACGCCGGACCCGACCAAAACGTGATGGCAGGGGTGGCAGTGGTCTTCAACGGCAGTGGGTCCTCGGACAATGTTGAGGTCGCGAATTGGGTTTGGACATTCACTGTCGACAGCGTGGACTACACGTTGTACGGGGAGGTCGTGAGCTTCACGTTCCTCTCGGAGCCGCACACTGTAGTCGTGACCCTGACCGTCTACGATGCCCAGGGGAGCTCGGATACCGACACGATGATCGTCAATGTGTCAGGGATGATCCCGGAGTTTGCCACCGTGTTGCTCCCGGTTGTCGGCATCCTCGGCATCCTTCTGTTCTGGCGGGAGCGACGGCGATTGCGTACCGGGGGATGAAGACCCCGGGATCCCCAAACCCCTTTTTCCTTTCGTTTCCCATCCGTGACCGGTGAGATTTGGCCCTTGCTGGCCAGAGTTGGTGTCTCTCTCGTCGGCGCGACGGTTACTGGCGCCTGCTGATAATCAGCGTCTGGAACGACAGGGCTATATACCCAGCATAGCGGTATTAAGGCGGACCTAGACACCCTTGCCCCCCTTGGGTGCTGCTGGGTTGATCTTTGCAAGGAGGATTCTGAAAATGGCTGAGCTAGTGCGCCGCATGAACAGTCTTGCGGCCTTGTTGTTGTGCGCTTCGATGCTGACAGGATTCCTGGTGCTCGCTCCGGAGAACTCGGAGGCACAGGGCCTGGAGGGATGGATAGTAGGTACCGTCACGGACGAATCGTCGAATCCGGTCGAGGCCTACATACTCGCCATGATGACCATGTCCGGAGGTGACCCATCAGGCGGTTTCTGGACCGACCCGAGTGGCAACTTCAATATCACCGTGTATGGCGGGTTCGAATTCATGATTCTCGCAGCCAACGGATCGTACTACTTGAACAGTACGGCCGTGACGTCCGTCGCAGATGAGGAGGTCCGGGCAGACATCACTCTGACCCCGATCACCCCGTTGGTTGCGGATGTCGTGATAAACGGGTATGTCAGAGACACAGCCGGGGACCCGGTAACGGGTGGCAACGTCATCGCATATGTGATCGACCCGGCGAACATGGGCGAGGGCATGCCTCTCTACGCCAACATGACGCAGCCCGATGTGACCGGCAGGTTCTCGGTCAACGTTATCGAGGACGCGTATGGTGGAGGGGTCGGCGCTTTCGATTTCGTGGGGTACGACAGCTCTGAGAACATGACACACGACCCTCTGGTTTCGGGAATGACTTACTGGATGAACCTGACTCTCGAAGCCCCTGTCGTCACGGACGACGCGAGAATCAGCGGCCATGTCTTTGACGCCAGCACGGGCGACCCACTCCCCGACGCAGCTGTCCAGTTCAGCTCCGACAACGAATGGAACGAGCCGAGCGGGTATTCGAACTTCACCTTCACTGATTCCAATGGATACTACGAGATGAACGTCACGAACGGCACCGCCGATGTATGGATCTCCAGATCCGGTTACAGCATGAACATGTTCGAAGAGATCGAAGTCAACCCGAGTGACGATATCGTTCTGGACGCCTGGCTAACGCCACTCACTGCGACGATAATGGGGAATGTAACTGACGGCAAGACAGGTCTGGGCATCAACACGGCCAGGGTCTTCGTACTCGACTTCATGGGCAACGTTTCGATGGCAATCACGAATTCATTCGGAGAATACACCCTCGACACGTTCGACGGCATGGGAATTGCGATCGGGGCAGAGGCTGAGGGGTATTCGAGGAGCTGGATCATGATAGACATCGCTCCCGGGGAAACACTGTGGATGGACTTCATCATCTGGCCGGTCGACGCGTACTTGAACGGCACGGTCATCGACAAGTACAGCCGCATGCCGATCCCCTTCGCCAACCTTCAGATCAACTCAGCGGTCTACAACGATTGGGCCAACTCGGACATGAGCGGCGAATACAACTTCACTACGCTCGTATCGGGAGACTACTCGCTGATGGTCTGGGCGATGGACTACCAGGAGTATAACGAGCCGGTGACGGTCGTCGCTGGCGCGAACACCTGGGTGGTCGAGATGACGCCTTGGGATATCCCGGACACGTGCATGCTTTACGGCTGGATCAACGATAGCGATTCTGGCAGCCCGATCGATGGGGCGCAGATGCAGGTCGGGATAGGCCCAGAGGATCACTCCGAGACCAATTCCACAATGACTGACGGAGCGGGCTACTACGAGATGTGGATTCCTCCGATTCCGCTTATCTGGGTGGCAAGCGCGGGCGAACACGAACACGCGACCGGGGCCATCGATGCGACTGGACTCACAGAGATCGAGGTCAGCACAGAGCTGGTTCCGGACACTTGGGGGCCCAACATAACTCGATGGGATCAGATCCCGCTTGAGAACGTCTCCACGGTCAGGCCCACGGTCACGGACATCGAGTTCGATGAGGAGGATGTCTCCTCGATGCAACTGTGGAACTTCGGTTTCTGGTACAACGACGGTATGTGGGACTATTTCGTCAACGTGCAGGCCATGTACACGAACTTCGATCCTCTTGCCTGGCCGAGCGACAGTATCCCCTACTCGGTCGCGGGCGACCATTACACCATCCACTACGAATGGTCGGCCCAGACTACGGGTGGGATGCTCTGGAACGGCACTGAAAGTGTGTATTTGCCGTGTTGGAGCATCACATTCGGTCCCGACACATACGATGCGCTGAGGGGACAGTACATGAACGCGACATCGCCCTTCTGGCAGAGCGGGACCATGTACTTCGACAGGGCCACCGGCCTCCCCTACACCTACCAGTTCGACATGGGCGGGGACCAGGCGGACCTGTCGGATCCGACTGGCGTATTCGCGCCCGAGGGCATGGTCGCGCAGAAGGACCCTGGTAGCGGCTGGATAACGGGGCTGAGCAACATGCAGATAGGCCAGTGGAGCGTGACGGACCTGCATTACACATTCGACCCGACCGTGCCCAGCGGGGAATACCTGATGATGTTCGGTGTCAGCGACTGGGGCAACCACGGCACGGGTGACTTGAGGCTGCTAACGGTCGACACGGACCCGCCGACGGCGAACGCAGGTTCTGACCAGACCGTGGCTGTCGGGATACCAACGCTACTCGATGGGACTGGCTCCACTGACAACTTCGGTATCGTAGCTTACACTTGGGAGTACATTGACGACCTAGGAGCGACTGTGGTTCTGAGCGGCGACGTGGTTTCCACGACATTCAACGCACCCGGCACTTACAACGTCACGCTGACCGTGAGGGACGCTGCGTGGAATGAGGCCACCGACACTATGACCGTGACCGTTGAGGACAACGAGCCTCCAGTTGCTGATGCAGGCCCGGATCAGAATGTGATGGGCGGAGAGGTCGTGTACTTCGACGCCTTCGCCTCGACTGACAATGTCGGGATAGTCAACTGGACCTGGATGTTCACATACGACGGTGTGGACTACACCCTATGGGGCGAGAACGTCTCCTTCATCTTCGGGCTCGTCCCAGAGACGGTCGTGGTTACGCTGACTGTGATGGATGCGTCGAGCAACTCCGACACGGACGTTCTGACAGTCAATGTTTCCGGCTGGATACCAGAGTTCCCGACTCTGGCGATCCCGGTGATGATCATCGCGGGCGTTGTGGTCGTCGTGTCCAGAAGGAAGAGATAGGCGAGACTGCTCAGGAAAACCCTTTCCCAAACCTCTAGTTTTCACTTCTTCAATGTGCTGACGAGCTCGTCGAGGCTGAGAGGCTTCTTCGCCCTTTTCGCCTTGAGCCCGAGGTCGCGGTACAGTCTAGCCACATCAGGGAGTTCGAGGCCTGCGGACTGCAGGAGCTTCTCGTCGTATAGGATGTCCTCTGGCTTCCCCTCCGCTATCACTGCCCCCTCCCTGATTATGCATATCCTGTCGGCGAGACGCGCGGCCATGTCCATGTCGTGGAGCGCGATCACTATGCTTATCCCGTGCTTGTCTCTCAGTTCCCTCAGCAGCCTCTCGATCTTGCGCGCGTTAGACGGGTCGAGGTCTCCTGTTGGTTCATCTACTACGAGTATCTTCGGATCCATCGCGAGGACTCCGGCGATCGCCACGAGCCGCTGCTGCCCGCCGCTCAGGTAGTGCGGTATCTTGTTGACTTCCGTGAACCCGACGACGCCCAGCGCCCACTCGGCCTTCTTCTTTGCCTCCTCGGGAGACATACCAAGGTTCAGAGGACCGAACATCACATCCTCCAACACGGTGGGCGAGAACAGCTGCGAATCGGCGTTTTGGAAGACCAGCCCGACCATCTTGCGGATGGTCGACACATTCTTCTTGTCGATATCGTACCCCAGGACTCTGACTCTCCCAACGTCAGGCAT
>Ga0214474_1001240_pt1 | contig 11822 bp, 8 predicted proteins | sample RVTome_2_FD_187335 | JGI IMG/M metagenome (GOLD analysis project Ga0214474, IMG submission 187335) | Soil microbial communities from uranium-contaminated site in the Upper Colorado River Basin, Wyoming, United States - RVT95D214 HiSeq ...
GTGGTCAGCACCACGACAGGAATCCGCTTCAGGTCCTTGTCAACCTTAATCTCGGCAAGAACATCGCGACCATCCTTCTTGGGAAGGTTAAGGTCAAGCAAAATAAGGTCCGGCCGAGGGGCGTTGGTGTAGTGGCCTTCCTGATGTAAGAAGGTGAGGGCCTCGACCCCATCACCGACCACGCTCATATGGTGGCATATCTTTCCCTCTTTGAAAGCCTCTATCGTGAGGCGAACGTCACCCGGATTGTCCTCCACGAGTAAAATTTCTATAGGGCGACATCCCTTTTCCCCTCCCATTCTTTCTCTCCTATCCAATATCACCTAAATTGACCTCCGTAATTCACTGCCCTCCTTTGAGACCTGATGAGAAAGCAGCTCTCCCTTGCTTGCCGGAAGAGTGAAATAAAAGGTAGCCCCATTCCCAACCTCTGACTCCACCCAAATGTGTCCTCCATGTCGTTCCACAATCTTTTTGCAGATCGCCAGACCGATGCCGGTGCCAGCATATTCCTTTCGACTGTGAAGCCGCTGGAAGATGATGAAAATGCGCTCGGCATACTCTGGAGCAATACCAATTCCGTTGTCGTGCACGGAGAAGGTCCACCCACTGCCATTTCGGCTGGCCGAGATGTGAATGCGTGGAGGTTCGTTCCCCTGGAACTTGATTGCGTTTCCGATCAGGTTTTGGAACAACTGTTCCAATTGCGGATTATCGGCCATCACCGTCGGAAGGGGGTCATGGGTCACGACAGCACCCTTCTCCTCAATGGGCATCTTCAGATTGTTGAGGGATTGGTTGAGGACCGTTTCACAGTCGATGGGCTCTAATTCCTTGCCCCGCATCCCTACCCGGGAGTAGGTCAGCAGGTCATTGATCAGCTTCCACATGCGAATGGCCCCATCCACTGCAAAACCAATGAACTCGTCGGCATCGGAGTCGAGCTTGCCTTGGTAGCGTCGGGCCAGCAACTGCACATAATTCGTCACCATGCGCAACGGTTCCTGAAGGTCGTGGGAGGCCACATAGGCAAATTGTTCCAAGTCTTTATTTGACCGGGCCAGTTCCTCGGTCTTCTCCTTCAGGACCTCTTCTGCCTGCTTCCGCTCGGTGATGTCCCGCACAATCCCTCTAAACCCTATCGGGTTACCTGATGAATCTTTTTGTAACGATATGGATGCCTCCATACATCTTTTAGTCCCATCTTTTCTTATAATCTCCCAATCCAATGCTCTACGGGGTTCCCCTGTTCGATAGACTTGATTAAAGGTTTGAAATAATTTCTTTGCATTCTCTGGATCTGTATACTCCAGGTTATTCATGCCCATCAATTCCTCTTTTGTGCGCCCCGATATTCGGCAAATTGAATCGTTGAAAAAGGTGAAGTTACCGGCAAGGTCTACTTCATAATAACCATCTTCGATGTTTTCAAGAATGGTTCGATATTTCTCCTCGCTTTGGCGCAGGGCCTCTTCTGCCCGCTTTCGCTCTTGGAAGAGCCGTGCGTTGGCAATCGCGCCCGCAATCTGAATACCAATGCTTTCAGCTATCTTCAGATCCCTTTCTGTGTAGGCGTTCAGTTTAATGCATCGCAGATGCAATCCCCCAATGACCTGATCTTTTGAGATCAGGGGCACCGATATCATGGATCGCAATCCTGCCTGAAAGGTGGATAGAAAAGATGGGTGCTGCTCTGCCATTTCACGAATATCCTCCGTCTGAACCAAGATGCTCGATCGAGCCCTCGCGAAATCTTCATAGTGCGACCCAATGATGGAAAAAACATCTCCGGGCCTCCGGTCCGCGACTTCAGTTCCCATCGCATAGGCGATCATAGTAACACCGCGTTCCAAATCGATAATGCTAATTGAAATTCGATCGAATTGGATGAGACGACGAACGGCCGCTGCAAAACGCTCATACACTTGTCCAATGTCGAGTGTAGAGCTAATGATCCGGCCAATCTCGGCCTTAACGATATTCTCTTTATCTCTCTCCTCGATCTGTGTGAGCATTTCGTTGAATCCGTCGATCAGAATTCCCAGTTCGTCGTTACTCTCTTTTTTCTCCCGGATGGAATAGTCTTTCCGTTCCGAAACCGTCTTCATCGTCTGGGTCAAACGGAGAAGGGGCCTGGAGATGATATACTGAAGCCTTGTAGAGAGGACGTACGCGACGAAGACGGTCCCTACCATAATCAGGGCGACAACGGATAATAGCGATTTCAGCCTGGAGGTTAGCTCCCCAAAATTAGATTGGATGACCACCGTGCCCATCATCTGATTATCCAGCAGGATCGGCTTTGCCACTTCGAGATCGAAATCCAGATCTTCGAAAAAAGAATCATTCGCTTCACGAATCAGGTCGGTGTGGGTTTTCAATCCCTGGCTCGGCTTGTTCTCTTCTTCTTTCCCAAGGTACTGGGCAAATACCTTATCGTCTCTCGTTACGATGTAGGCAGCCAGGATGTAAGGATTGGCGTTAAGTCCAGAGAGCGTCTGTTCAGCAGCTTTCTGGTCGTTAAAGGCAATGGCGGCTGAGGTGTTGTTTCCGATGATATCTGCCAGGGCCAAGAGTTTTCCTTTCTCTACCTTCCAGAAAGTGATGACTTCATTGATCATAAACGCCATAGAAGACAAAAGGAGCACGGTAACGCTGGTCACCATGATGATCAGTCTTAGTTTTCGCCGAATGGGCATATCCCGGAAGATGTTCTTCATTTCTTCTCCTATCGAGATTCGGGAGTTACAATTTTAGCCAGCTTCAGAAGCTGGGAGCTGATTTTAAGCCCACTTTGCTGCGCCGCATCTGGGTTAATCTCGAAATGAATCTTATTCTCCACCAGAATGAAATTGATGATGCCCCCTCGTTGGCCAAATCTCTCTATTTCGCTGACCGTTAGGATGGTCGAATTCTTGAGAGCCCTCAAGATGGACCTCAAATTCTCCTTCTCCGAGGCGCTGATAAAAAGGATGTGACATCCGGAGATCTCTTCGATATGATTCACGTGTTTGATGTTGAGCCTTCTTCCTTGAACCATCCTATTCTTGATGGAATCGAGGGTTACACCAAAGGGGTCCGCCCCGAGAATATAGAGGTTAATTGGGGAGAGATTGTCCTTGAATGCCTCAGGGGGCCATTCGACAAATTTTGTGAAGTTATACAAGTAGGCCGCCTTGATCAGATATTCAGGAGAGTCGGGGGGATTGGCATTCACGATGGAACTGCCTCCAGTCAGAACCGATAGGCAGAAGATCATCGTGATGAGAATTCGCCCAAGCCTTGACCCTTTTCCAGGCATCAAACGAAGAAGAAGAAACATTTTCCCCAAGGTGTGACTACCTAACCTTGAATGGCCCCTCAAAATCGACACGTCATTCTCCCATAGACACCCCGCTCGACCTCAATCGTAGGAGCAGGCAATAAAGACTCTGTTTTATATTCGGTATGGCGGCGATCGAGCAGGTTCTGACCCACAATGGATAGTTCCAGATTCTTATGGGGTTTCCAAACCAGCTGGGCATCCAAACCGACATAACTCTTTACTTGAAGATCGGGAAGCTTATCCACAAAACGGATGTTTAGGTTAAACTCCAGATCCCTGCGCAGATCCATCCAAGATCGAAGGCCAATCTGGTGGCGCGGATTTCTCCCTTCCCCAAACTCTACAAAAGTGGAACTCATCGCTTCGGTGCTTGGCACCTTGACCTTCATATAAGTGTAAGAGGCTTGCAGTCGCCACCAATCCAGAGCACGCCAGTCAATCCCCATCTCAAGCCCATAGGTGGTCGCTTTTAATTTGTTGCTGAGTGTTATGGGAATAAGGAGATGCAGAGGCCCAGGCGATGTTTCAAGACGAGGTATACCGGACTCAGCAAAGCGGAGATGGTTGTAGTCATTATAAAATGTTGCAATATCCATCGTGAGTCGGTTCGTTGCCTGCACACGGTACCCCAGTTCATAAGCAATCAATTTTTCAGATTCAACATAGTGATTCCCGAACGCTGCAATCAAGACAGGGAGCATGGACGGATTGATCATCGTGCCCGGAGGGAGGACTGAGACATTGTATCGCACATCCTCGTCTGCACGAGCAGGGGTTCTGACTGCTCGGGAGACAGCTCCCCAGAAAGAATGCCTTGACCCAGGGGTCCAGAGCATCCTCACGTTAGGCTGTATTTCGTAACCGGTATAGCTATTGTGTTCGAACTTTGATCCCAGTGTCAGACGCAATCGATCTTTGACAAGGGTGAGGTCATCCTGGACAAAAGCGCTGAACAAATGGTCGGTGCGATGATCCGGACTAAACGCGACGGAAAAACTGTTCCGAATGTCATCTTGGGTTAATCGATAGCCTAGACCCCATACGATTTCTTGCCACTCGACTAAGGGGAATTTGTGTTGAAAGTCTATGTCAAAGGTATCCCGCCTCTCCCTAAGCGCTGACTCCTGATGTTCCGTCCAGTCATAATACATTTGAAGGAGCATATCAGAAGAATTTGAAAAGGTGTGTCTCCATCGGCCCAGAATATTTCCGCCAACGCTGTGGATCTCTTCATTTAATGTTTGGGTGAAAGGGGGACGTAGGAGGGCAAATGAGCTCGTCAGCCCTGATTCCGTTCTGTAGATGTCTCCTTGCGCAGTGATTGAATCTTGGAGTGATAACTGGCTGTCTACCCGAAACCCACCACGTAGTGCATCCCAGCCATCATGAGCGGTTTGTCCGAATGTATCCACCGCATCGTCTCTATCGAAATATTTTGCATAAGCCCGATAATATGTTTCTTCCCCAATTTTTCCGCCGTATCGGATTTCGCCAAAGCCCCTTTCTTCCGTGCCTCCTCCTACGCTGATCAAACCCCCTTGAGTATCTTTGGCTTGTTTGGTGATGATGTTAATGACCCCATTGACCGCATTGGCACCCCATAAAGTGGCTCCAGGCCCCCGGATCACTTCAATGCGCTCGATATCTTCGAGCAGGGTATCCTGGACGTCCCAGAACACTCCAGAATAAAGAGGGGAATAGACGCTGCGCCCGTCAATCAGGACGAGAAGTTTATTGGCGAATAGGCTGTTGAATCCCCGGATGGTGATGGCCCATTGGTTTGCACTGATATGCGCCACCTCCACTCCAGGTGCCATGCGAAGCGCCTCTGGAATACTTGTTACACCTGAGCGTCGAATATCCTCCTGGGTGATTACAAAGATTGCGGCGGCGGCATCGAAGACCTTCTGATGTTTCTTTGACACCGAGGTAATCTCGATTTTCATCAGATCTTCAATGGCCAGTTCGGTCAGATCTGTGGGATTCTCATAAGCCCAGCCAAGGGATGCAATAAACGTAAATAACAATATCCAAATGAACCTCATCATGACTCCTCCGTTGAAAAACGACGTCTTTTCCCATGCCCATCTCTAAATAGCAACTCCTAACTTATTGGGCATAGAGTCTGTCAAAATAAATACCCGGGTGGAAAATTAATGTAACACTATGATTTCTCAAGTATTTTGTTTTAATTTTCAATCCATTCGATAATTCTCCTGTCAGTTATTTAAGACTTATCAGAGCAATTTCTTTGCCAATTTAACTATTTCTTCTCAAGAAAAACAATAACTCATTGAAATTATAATAGAATATTCCTTCAAGCTAAGATTTTTTGATAAAATCAATTTTCTTGGTGCTAACAATTTTTTTGCACCTAAAGTTGAAGACTTCAAAATTTACTCAATGAAAGTCAATGTCAAAGTTTAGAAGGAATTTAGGTAAACGAAGTAACATAGTAGTTCGTTTCAAGAAATAATTCATCAACACAGAAAGACTTTATTCTAAAAATATATATATAAAACAACGTATTACATTTAAATAAATGGAGGCAGATTATTGAAAAATTTTAGATTTTTTATTTGAGCAATAGGACATATTGTCACATTATGGCCTTTGTCAAAAAACGCTACCCGCTGAAAAGTATCACTAAAAAAGATTTCACATTAGGTGACAAATAACGGCAAATAGAATAAAATCCATTAAACTGGATGTTCAATTGATATTAATGAAGCTTCGTCCTGAACCCAAATTCCGATTTAGAGAATGAATCCCTTTGCCCGTTCTGTCTTTGCGAGTCCCGCTAAAAGCGGGACAAGGTGCGTGCCTGCACGCCGTAGTGCCTTCATCGGTGCGTTTTTAAAGGTAAGCGTTTCGGCACGCAGGCGTGGCAATCTCATGGAATAAGGCGAGATTGCTTCGGTCCCCTCGCAATGACAATTTCTAAATCGGAATTTAACACGAATTAATTTCTTGACAAGAACTCCCTTATTTTCTAATTTAAAAATGATTTTTCTCTCTATTGAAGGCAGGGGGTGATGGAAAAGGTAAATTAAAAAAAAACGAATGGGATGGAGTATCGAAGAGAAATCTGCAAGAGTCAAAAAGAATTTCCATCCAGATGATTGGTCATGAATATGAGGAGGAAAATAGTATAAAAAGAAGATTGAATGGATTTGTTATGGTAATAATTGAAATCTGAAAGGACTGTTTTATGAAACTGTTCAGCAACCGTTATGTTGTCCTGTCTTTCCGCCTGATTCTGGCAGGGTTTTTCATAGTTTCCGCTTATGGGAAGCTGGTGGACATTGAGCGCTATTCGGTGGATGCGGTGTATAACTTTGGTATTTTGCCAATGGTTTTAGCACGCCCATTTGGACTGCTCATGCCTTTCATTGAACTTCTCTGTGGATTAGGTTTGCTCTTCGGAGTCTTAACACGATTGTCGGCTTTAGGTGTTGGACTTATGAGCTTGTCTTTCTTTATTGCCAAGGCGATCGTGCTTTCTCAGGGTCGTAGCATTGAATGCGGCTGTTTTGGAGCGGTCATTGACACATTGGCTTCCGTAACAATTTTCCTTGACCTTCCTATGACATTTTTTGCACTGGTAGTGATGTGTGCGCCTTCTGAGGCCCGTCACTGGAAAACGATGGCTAACCTTTTGCCGGAAAAATGGAAGAAAAGGTTTCAGATCATTTGGTGAACGGGATAAGATCGCCGATCTTCACTTAGGCATTTCAATTGGAAAAGCATTTCAAATGGAATAGAGGGTGGGTATGCTGAGCTGCCAAGTTTTTGAGCTCAAAGGATATGAGAAACTAGCCGGTGAGGCGAACCATAAATTCTCGAGGAAGGCTCTTCGCTTTGCCGCTTAAATCGAGGCAGAGGTGCCGGGTCTCCCCTTCAGCGATCACCTCTTCCTTATCTCTGTCTTTGCGCAGAACCTGATACCCAAATGTAATCATCCGTCGATTCACTCCCTTCAATCGTGTTCGCACAATGATTTTTTCATCATATCGGGCCGAGTTGCGGTATTCGCAGTGGACATCTGTCACAACGAGTCGGTATCCCAAAGCCTCCAAATCCCCATAACAGAACTCTCTTTTCCGGCAAAATTCCGACCGTCCCACTTCAAACCAGACAAGGTAGTTTGCATAATAAGCCACCCCCATTTGGTCCGTTTCTGCGTACCTCACCCGAATCTCACAATCCACCACATCCTTCATTGTAACACCCCTCACGAATGATCCAAATGATAGCGAATTGATCGAATAACAATACGTGTGTCACAAGGCCCTTAAATATTCTGGCCGGAGTAAAGTCGAATCTTTCCTCCGTAGGACTTCTCGGATTCGTCGAAGGGCCTCCTCTTTCTCCTCCGGCATTCGGATTCGTAGCGGAAGATAGTTGGAAGCATGATTCGAAGCAAAAAAACAATCAGTGAATTGGCAATTTTCGATCATTATCTCCAGTTCTTGGATCAGGCCAAAGGGGGTCGGCAGCTCCAGTTTCCCTGCCTCGATCTCTCTTTCGATAGGCGTCCCCGGGACAACCATCAGCGAAAGGGCGCCCACATAGTCAGGGTCCATCTCTGAGAGGACCTTTCCCGTCTCTTCGGCATGAGTTTGGCTGCGCTCCGTACCACCGATGCCCAAAAGCACGGTCACGGAAAGAAGGATCCCTGATTCCTTCACCCTTCTGGCAGCTCGGACCAGTTGGTCTACGGTCGCATTCTTCTTGATACGCTTCAATACCTCTCGATCTCCCGACTCCACTCCAAGATACAGGATACCCAAACCCAGGTCTTTCAGCCTTTTCAGCTCCTCGACCTCCTTCCGAAGGATATCCTTTGCATTGGCATAGATCCCTATTCTCTCAAGCCTCTTCAATCTTGCCTTTAGATATTCTAAGATTCGAAGAAGTTCTTTCTGAGGCAGGATTAAAGCATCCCCATCAGCTAAAAAGACTCTCCGAATCTGCGGGTTACAGGAACTCACTTCATCAATATCCTCCTTCACCTCCTCAAAACTCTTTATCCGAAAAGACTTCCCTTGATAGGCTCCACAAAAGGTGCATCGATTATAGGAACAACCCACCGTCACTTGAAGGATCAGACTCTCGGCTTCGCTGGGTGGTCGAAAGATCATGCCCTCATATTTCATTTCGAACTCCCTTCCCCCTTGATGGGGAGATCAAATAGGTAAATAATTTCTCCTTCTTTGACCATCCCCAACTCCTTTCGGGCGATCTCTTCAATATAGCGCTTTTCATGCTCCAGCCGTCTCACCTCTTCTTTCAACTTCTGATTTTCTTCTTCCATATTCATATTCGTCTCTTTGATTCGGTCCAACTCCTTTTGGAGGCGTAGAAGGTGGAGAACCCCCTTTTCACCGAAGAAGGTGAAGAATCCCAGAATTAAAAAAGAGATAAGAATCAAAAGGAGAACGCGCTTTTTCTTCATTTCGCTACATACCTTTATGCTGAACTAAAATAACAATATCAAACCATCCAATTTTTTGAAATTTGAACTTTGACATTTGGAGCTTAGATCAATTCTTATTGCAGTTTAAATTTAATAGGGATTGTTCCCCATTGTTCCACTTGAGGTTGGTCTTTTGGCAGTGGAGCAAACCGCCACTGTCTCAAGTATTGAATGGCGACCCGCTCTAATTCTGCATCCCCTTTGACCGTTGGAATGACTCGATCTACCATGCCATTCGGCAATACATAGAGCGCCAACTCGACTTCCGCCTCCACCCTCACTTTGACCACAGGGAGATTTGGCCTTTCCAGGATTTTTCGAGTAGAAAGAAGCCCCTTGATTCCCAGCAGAATGTTCTCATCTAAGGGTTTTTCTTGAGATGCCCTTTCCTTTACGCTCAGAAGTTTTTCGACCACCTTCTCAGCTGCCTTATCCTTTAAGCGAGTCAAGTCGATAGGGTCCTTCACCGAAGGGAGCGGAGGCTCTCGATTAAGAAGACCCTCCTTTTTCCTCAAATGCTCTATCAATTCCTTCTCCATCTCCTTAAACTCCGGAGAATCCATAAGGGCTTTGCCTCTCTCCTTCTCCGGAAGAGAATCTAACTTTTTGGGTCGTGGGTATTCAGGGGCGAGGGTCCTCCAATCTTGTTTGGCGCTTGCCTCCTCCATCTTCTTGAGAATGACCTCCTCCCGTATTCGTTTCTCTTCTGGAGGGATTTCTATTCTCTTCCACCCCAAGATTCGCTGGCTCTCCTTAGTGAGTGTTTTCCACCCCTGCTCAAAACGGATTTTTATCGAAGGGGTGAAGTAGAAATTCCAGCACAGAAACCCAACGAATACCAGGGAAAGAATGATGATCAGAATAGTGAACAGCCGTCCCCTCTTCAATTCTCTTCCCATCAGCGGAGAATTCCTTTATCCAGTTGATCGAGCATCCTTTTTGCCACTTCTCGTCGATCTTCCCTCCTGGTTTTCTCCAACAGTTTTTGATAGACCTGTCTGGCCTCAGAGACTCTGTTTTCTTCCATATAAAGGGATCCCAGTTTGAGAAGGGCCTCCTCCATCACCTCTGATTGATTAGGATAGAGGTAGAGGACCTTCGAAAATTGAAGGAGCGCCAGTCCCTTATCTTCCGCTCCTATGTAGGCTTCTCCCAATTTAAATTGGGCCTGACTGGCCACTTGCTCGTCAGGACTACGAAGGGCAAAAGAAAGTTGAGTGATGGCATCCTTCATTCTCTTCTGCGCCAGGTAGAGCAGTCCCAATCTCAAATGGACTTCGAACCGGACGTCATCTTGAGGGAGATTGGTCAATAATTCTTTCAAGACCTTTTCTGCCAGATCCGTCCTTCCTAAATTCCGGTATCCCTCTTCCATCCCCAAATAGACCTTTTTCATCAGAGGATGTTGCGGGAAATCGTGGATCGCTCTCTCAAATCGTTCTAATGCCTTAGGGTAATCTTTAAGAAGCAAGTACAGATCTCCCAATTCCACTAAGGCCTCCGTCATGAGGGGATTCTTCGGATATTGCTTGATGAACTTCTCCATCTCTTCGATCATTTCACTCCACTTTTTCTCCTGCTTGAAAAGGAGGGCAATTCGAAATTGGGCCTCTTCAGTCGATCCGCTGTTCGGATAGAGGTGGATTAATTCTCGATATGTTTTTACCGCCTTGTCTCTCATTTGGTACTGTTGGTAGTAGTTTCCCAATTGCATGAGGGCCTGGCTGGCTGAGGGATGTTGAGGGTACCGTTTTAAGAAGGTCTCCACTTGGGCAATAAAGGCATCATACCTATTTTCCTGATAGAGAGAGAGAATAATTCCAAAATCGGCCTCGGCCGCCTCTTTCGATTTTGGAAATTTGTTCACCACCTTCTGATAGGTTTGGCGGGCTCCCGAATACTGTTTGAGATTATAATAGGCATCTCCTGCCTTCAGGAGGGAGGAAGAGAGCAACGGACTTTCAGGGTAGTATTGGACAAGGTCTTGAAATGCCTCAATCGCCTGAGCAAACTCTTTCTTCCTGAAATGGGAATCTGCGATCCAGTATTGGGATTCATCACTATAGGGACTCTGAGGATAGGATTGCAGAAGCATTTGAAATTGACGAATCGCCTCATCAAATTTCTCCTCTCTGTAAGCAATCCATCCGAGGAGGTAAACTCCCTTTCCCCCGTCCCCACTCTCTCCGGGCATCGATGTCAACTGCATTAAATAGGCCTTTGCCTGATTGTAATCGTTCTGGTTCAAATAACATTGACCCACCATGAGGGAGACCGGCGGGTTGGTGTGATATTGAGGAAATTCTTCCACCAACTTGAGGAAGTAATCATTGGCCTCCTTCCACTCACTCCTTTCAAAATGATACCAACCCAAACTATTCAACCCTTTGGGATACAAGGCTGGATCTCCCTTCAATCGATCCACGTATTTGACCCCTCTCGGATAATCCTGTTTTAAAAGCGAGGCCTCTGCCAACCAGTAAAGGACTTCGTTCTTCTCCGGCCGGTCTGGAAAATCATTCAGCAACCTCTTCCAGTAATCGATCGCTTTATCATAATCCTTTTTATAGTAGTGGGCATACCCCAACCTTGATAAGACCTCGGGTTCCAGTCTCGCCTCTCTCTTCTCTTCCAAAACCTGATCATAGGCGGCGATTGCCCCCGAATAATCTTTCTGGTTGAATAGACACTCTCCCAGCGCAAAACGGACCCACTCCTGAAGGTCGCTGCTCGGATAGGTTCTGAGGAACTCGCGAAAGGTGGCTGCTGCGCTTGAAAATTCCTTCTTTTCAAAATAGTATTGGCCGATATCAAAGAGGCTCTGCTCCACCCATGGGGCGGAAAGGAAATGAGAGAGAAATCTCTGATAGAGGTGAGTCGCCTTTTCCTCTTCATTGCTTCCGAGGTAGGTCTTCAGAATTCCCCAGAAGATAGGATCCGAGAGGTTCGTCCCTGGATAGTCTAGAAGGATTTTCTCAAAGAGATCTCTCCCCTCAGAATATTTCCCAAGAGAGACCA
>Ga0214474_1001241_pt1 | contig 11820 bp, 8 predicted proteins | sample RVTome_2_FD_187335 | JGI IMG/M metagenome (GOLD analysis project Ga0214474, IMG submission 187335) | Soil microbial communities from uranium-contaminated site in the Upper Colorado River Basin, Wyoming, United States - RVT95D214 HiSeq ...
AGAGATCAAAGCCGCCGGGCTCACTCCTCTCCAATTAAAGGAAGTTCTGACGACAAGGTTTAAGGAATTTATCGAGAACCCAATCGTTTCAGTAACAGTCATGGAGGCAAACAGCTGCAAGGTGTATGTCATGGGTCAGGTTAAAAATCCAGGCGTTTACCGTCTTCGGAGCGAAACCACTGTGGTCCAGATCATTCCCTTGGCAGGTGGGTTCACGGATTGGGCAAACCAGAAAAAGATCATGATCGTCCGGAAAGAAGCCGGAAAGGAGAAGCGAATTATGGTTAATTATAAAAAAATTATGGGCGGCAAAGACCCGGGTTCAAACGTTATTCTAAAAGCAGACGATACGATTATCGTTCCGTAAATAATAAAAAATAATAAAAATGATTCAGTGCAAAGTCCTGAATGGGATATCGTGGAATGAAAGGAGATGTTATGAAAAGTGAGAAAATTTTCAAAGCAAAGAGAAGAGCCTGGATTATCTGGACATTGTTTACGCTATTTTTTATCGGGATTCCTTCCTTTGTCCATGCGGATATCAGTGATATTCTGTTAAAATTCCACCCTTATATCACGGCCCAAGAAGAATACAGCACTAATATTTTCCTAAGTCCCAATTCGACCAAAATAGACGATTGGATTACCACTGTTATCCCGGGATTGAGATTTTCCACGTTACAGGCAGGGGCTTATGGGATTGATCTGGATGTTAGTGGGGGATATACCTATTACGCCAAAAATCACGATTTCAGCTATTGGAGTCCCACAGGGAGCCTTCACGCCTGGTATGCGGTGACCCCAAAGCTGACTTTTCGGGTCAGGGATTATTTAGTCCGTTCGGATGCAGCGAGAGAGGATCGATACGAGAATGAATTAACTGGCACTGCCGAAACCCAACCAGATCAATATGTACTTTCTACGCAGAGAGGGGTCCATGCGATCTATCTCCGAAACGTGGTTGAGCCATCGGTAGAGTATCGTTTTGGAAGAGAAAACCTCGCCTCCCTCCTTTATCGATACAACGTCTATGAAAACAAGAACCCTAATTACGAAGACAGTACAGAACATACGATCAACCCAATGCTCAACTTCTGGTTCGATATTAAAAACGGTATCACTCTAGAATATCTCCTTACTTTCGGGCATTTTCAAGTTTCTGACGATCTGGTGACCCATCAGGCGAGGAGTCGTTATACTCACCGTGTTGATCCGAAGCTCTCGTTTTTTGGAGAATATACTTTTATAAGGACGAATTTTAAAGGGGATAGCGTCGATTATGATGTTCATAATCCAAGCCTGGGTATGGAATACAAATTCAGTCAGACACTGACCGGTACGGCCCAAGGAGGTTATTTCTGGGAATTGTCAGATGATGATTCAAAAACGAGGGGCCCCTTTTTCCTCGTAAGCCTTGTGCAGACAGCAGAAAAGACGAGCTATGCCCTCATCGGGGAAGGAGGATATACCCGGGACTATTTTTCATCTGAGAATTTGGGGTTTGCAAAGTACTACAGGGCCTATGGGACGATCAACCATAAGTTAACGCAGAAGATGAGTGTCCGCGTTACTGGGTCCATGGAAAGACCCTGGTACGATGACGGCCGGAAAGACTGGATCTGGGACGGGCGGGTAACTGCCTCCTATATACTCTTTCGATGGTTGACCGTTGCATTGGAGGGGGGGCACAGGGAGGCTCGTTCAAACGTTGATGGTCAAGGTTACAGCGAATACAGTGGAATATTTAGAATAACAGCAACCCTTAATTAATCTAAAGAATGCCAAGCGCCACGCCCTTTGCGCAACGCGTTCTTAATATTTAGAGGAGAAAATCCAACATGATTAACACCGGTAAACATTTCGACATTCAAGATTATTTGGAAATAGGTCTTCGACGGAGGTGGTATATCATCATTCCCTTTGTCTTCTCTATCATCTTGGCTTTTGCTGTTTATAAGTATCTACCAAAAGTCTATAAAACTACCACTTTAATCTTAGTTCAAAGTCAAAGAATCCCAGAAAATTATGTTCGGGCTACCTTAACTGACTCTGTGACCGATCGGTTAAACACGATTAGCCAGGAAATTCTCAGCCGTACAAGATTGGAAAAGGTTATTAGCGAATTTAACCTCTATTCGGATATGTTAAATAAATTCCGTATGGAAGAGATTATAGACATGATGAGGACAAAGATTGGGATTAGGGTCGAGCAAGAAAGTGCATTTTCAATATCCTTTGAGGGAAGCGACCCGCAAACGGTGATGACGGTAACAAATAAGCTGGCCTCGATGTTCATCGAAGAGAATTTAAGATCTAGAGAGTCACGAGCAGAAGGGACATCTGAGTTTATCAGCAAAGAGCTACAGACAATAGAGGGAAGGCTAAAAAAGAGTGAACATGAGGTCCGACGGTATAAAGAAAGAAATATGGGACAATTACCTGAGCAAATAGAAGCAAATCTATCTATCCTTGGACGATTACAGGAACAATATAAGACAACAAGCGAAAACCTCAGGGCTGCGGAATATAGAATGGTACTCATCCAGAATCAGATTGAACAGTTAATGGATCGGCAGGTTCTAAAAGGGACTTCTCCAAAATCGCTATCAGGCCAGAAAGGTTCTGCTCAAAGGGAAGATATTCGTATAGAACCGGTGTCCGAAAATCCATTAGTGACAGAGTTAAATGGTCTAAAAAGGGATCTGAACGATTCTAAATCTAAATATACAGGAAGTCATCCTGACGTGGTTGATTTAAAAAGAAAAATAGCGAGTCTTGAAGCCACACTGAGGGAACGGCTGAAAAAACAGGCAGAACTTCGGGGACAACAGGGGGAGGCCGTTGCAGAAGTTAATTTGTCCGACCCTTCATCTGTGCTCGATACTACCAACCAAGGACTCATCACCCAGTATAACGAAAACTTTAGAGACACCCAGTCAGAAGCACAACGATTGAAGGAAGAGGTGATAAACTTAAAAGAGCAAATCGCAATGTATCGGAAAAGGGTTGAAGAAACACCTAAAAGGGAGCAGGAGATGGTTCATATTAGCAGAGATTATGACCTCTTTAAAATCAATTATCAATCCCTTTTGGATAAAAAAATTCAGGCCCAAATGGCTGAGAATCTTGAGCGGAAACAGCAAAGTGAGCAATTCAAGATTTTAGATCCGGCTCGTCTCCCTGAAAAACCGTTTAAACCGAACCGCGACGGTATTTTGGCCCTGGGGGCTTTGTTGGGACTTGGAATAGGGTTGGGTTTAGCCTGGTTTCGAGAATCCATGGATCGATCCTTTTACGAACTGTCAGATTTGGAAACTTATTTAGGACTACCAGTGCTGGCTTCCATACCGAATCTGAAAGAAGAAAAGAAAGCAGCATAAAGGCAAAGGGTTCTAGTGGTCAAGGATTCAAGGAGTCAAGTGAAATGCTCAAAGATTACAAAGAATTTAAAAGGTGCTTAAAAAATTTAAATGAGTCTTTAGATGGCAATACTTGAACCCATGAACCCTTGAATTCTTGAACTCTATGGTTTTTGGAATACACTATGTATGAACAATTTTACGGCTTAAGAGAAAATCCTTTTAATGTGACACCCAACCCCGAATATATCTATCTGGGGGAGCACCATCGAGAGGCCCTGGCGCAGTTGCTTTATGGGGTGAGGGAGAAAAAAGGATTTATCGTCATTACCGGGGAAGTGGGCACTGGGAAAACAACCCTGATCCGCTATCTTCTTGATAAATTGGATGGCAATGGTCACACAAAGACAGCCTTCCTATTTAACCCAAAATTGGCCGTAAACGATTTCATTCAATACATATTGAAAGATCTGGGGATAAGGGTTCAGGGACAAACGAAGGGTGAGCATCTTTATAACTTGCATCGATACTTACTCAAGGCTTACCACAGGGATGAAAGAGTGATTTTAATCGTAGACGAAGCCCAGGGGTTGAAACCGGAGCTGCTTGAAGAGATCAGGCTACTCTCAAACCTCGAGACATCAAGATCGAAGTTACTCCAAATCGTCTTGCTCGGGCAGCCAGAATTGGACAAAACCCTTTCCCAGCCCGAATTTCGTCAGCTAAGACAGCGGATTAATTTACGATACCATTTGGTACCTCTTTCTGAGAAAGAGACAAAAGAGTATATCGGGAAGAGATTGAGAATTGCAGGTGCAAGAGAGCCCATTTTTACGGAAAAGGGAATTAAGGAAATTTATTTGAAATCTGGAGGGGTTCCCAGATTAATTAACATCTTATGTGACAATGCATTATTAGATGGATACGCCTTGGACCAAAGGACAGTTGATGAGAAATCTGTAAGAGGGGTTGCTAAGGATTTAAATCTAAATGAAAAGCCTCGGAGAATTTGGTTTTGGTTTGTTATCAACCTTTGGATTGCTGTCTGCACTCTATTATTCGTTTACTTGAAGAAAAGCGGTTATCTGTTGATCCTTTATAAGGAAGTTTTCCGAGGTTTCCAATATATTAAAGAGATTTTAAACAAGGGAGTTTCAGCATTTTTAAATTTTCTTTAAATAAAAACACGATAGGAGCATAACATGAGTCGAATTTATCGCGCCCTTGAAAAGGCAGAAGAAGAAAAAAGGCAGGAGGTAAAAGAAGAACCCTCTCTTAAGGTATTTGAAGAGAAAAGTCTTCTAAAGAAGGAACCACCCGCATTGAAATTTCCTGAGGAGAAGATGGAGAAGTGGGGGCTTCCTTCAAAAGAAGAAGTTCCTGTTTTGACTTTTCCACCCAATTCTTTTGGAGAAGAGGAATTCCGTAAACTGAAAACTCAGATTTTTCTTCGTTCACCGAATCCTCCTCACTCGATCCTCGTTACGAGTGCGGCGCCTGAGGAGGGGAAAACAATGGTGGCTGTAAATTTATCGAGAGCCATTTCACGGGAAATTCACAAAAATGCCATACTCATTGATGGAGACCTCCGGAAGCCGGGTATTCATCTTGAAAAAAGTCAGAATACAAAGGGGCTCTCAAATTATCTTTCAGACGGGACTCCCTTATCAGAGATTCTGATAAATTCTGAGATAGAAAACCTCCAGGTCATCATGGCAGGGCCTTCCACTTCTAAATCCTCAGAGCTAATCGGATCAAAAAGAATGGCAGAACTTCTGAAATCCTTGAGAGAATATGGAGATAACACGTATATTATTATTGATTCCCCACCTATCCTGTCAACTTCCGAGCCAAGCTTACTCTCCAAAATGGCAGATGGGATCATCCTGGTGGTAAGATCTGGCCATACGTCGAGGGAATCCGTCCAAAGAGCAATCAAGTACATTGATCACCAGAAGATTATCGGAGTTGTTTTTAATCGAATAGATATAAAACCATCTGGTTATTATTCGGAGTATTATCGCTACTATCAATACTATAAAAAATGAAGTTAAATAGTATTGGAAAAACATGATTTAATAAGGGGGCAGCAAGAGCAACTTAGAATATTTCGCAATTGATTCAAAACAGACTTAATTTCCCATGTGAAGCCGTAAATCGCCCCTTACCCCTTACGAGGTAATATGGAAAACTGGTATGTGATCCAAACTAAACCCAAGAAGGAAGCAGAAGCTGAATCATACCTATCGACAAAAGGGGTTGAAATCTTTAACCCTCTTATGGAAACCTTTGCATTAAGAAATGGAAGGATGAACAAAGAGTTAAAGCCGCTTTTTGTAGGATATATATTTGGAAAGTTCGATCTTGATCAAAATTATCCCCTGGTCAGATGGGCGAGGGGAGTTAAAAAAATACTGGGCTTTGGGGAATATCCCACCCCAATTTCTGAAGAAGTGGTGGAGATCATTAAAGAAAGAACAGATACTCAGGGTATTGTGAGAATCAGGCATCATTTTAAAGCCAATGACGTGATTAGGATTAAAGCAGGCCCTTTAAAGGATCTTTTTGGTATCTTTGAAAGATGGATTTCTGATAGCGAGCGGGCTAGGATTCTTTTAAATCTAATTGGATATCAACCAGCCGTGGAGATTCATTATTCAATGATAGAAAAAGTAGCGTAAAAAGCGATACGGTGTCGCAGTGCTGCAGTTATTAAAGGTCTTAAAATTGAATTGACATAGTCATTAGAAAATCTCCCCTCGCCCCTCTTTGCCAAAGAGGGGTAATTCCTCCCTTTGGAAAAGGGAGGTTAGGAGGGATTTTACACATCAACGGCGTTATTATTATGAGACTGTTAATAAAGAGGGTAAGGGGAGGGTTTCGACAAGCAATCGGAAAAGGAGTTCAGTAAATTATTGAATTATGCCTCCGCTTCAGCTTCAGAAGCCAGAGCTATCTCTATGTAGCCTTAGATCAAAAATGTATTTTAGCTGGGGATTTCCTGGACAGTTATAACCAAGCAAGAAAGACCAAAAGTTTGATAAATGGTTTCATTGCGTATTTAAAGGTTAAGAAGTAGTTTTAAGCGTTGACCAAAGCACGGCAGCGCAGCAGCACTTACCCTATAACCCACATCATGTGGCCTAAACAATCCAACATCGAAACTTTTTTATCGGAAATACACCAAATCCGAAACGGCGGGAGCCTATCTTCCGCTTAACCAATTGGCGTAAACCTCTCTTATCCTTAACCCTTTAAGCCCAACGATTTACGACTTAATCATCGATTTTTTTTCGGGAGGTGAGTTAATCATGATTATCAAATCTTGTTCCTATTGTGAATTTCATGAGATTAAACAGGCCGGAAAAGAAGAGGCGAGTCACTGCCGAAGGGAAAACTGTTGGTCTCGATTCTCCAAGTGTGTCCTTGCAAAAGCCCTCGAGAAATTTTTGAAAGAAGAATCCTCTCGACATGACCAACCCTTCTCCGCCTTTTAATATGTCTATTCTGTTGTTGAATAAACATTCATTTTGCTTATTTACTAACACTATGCTCAACGCCTGCCACAGCAGTACTTAATAACTTATTATCTCAATAACCCATCCAAAGGAGGCCGAACTTGCCAGAATATTCATACACCCCAACCGGTGAAAAATTTCCATTACCAGAGCCGGAAGACTATATTAAAGAGTTTGAACGTTTACAAGAAGTAGTAAGTAGCCAGCGTGCCTTAGGACGGGAGATCGTTTTAGTAATGGGATTGGGGTTTGTAGGGGCTGTTATGGCAGCGGTGGTTGCTGACGCAAAAAATGGAAAAGGCAATCCTGCAAAGTTTGTTATTGGGATGCAGCGACCCAGTCCTCGGAGTTATTGGAAGACACCTTTGCTCAACCGCGGAATATCACCGGTCAGTTCAGAGGATCCTGAGGTTCCATTGATGATCAACCGCTGCGTGAATGAAAAAAAGACACTGGTTGCTACGTACACATACGATGCACTCAAACTCGCAGATGTTGTGGTAGTGGATGTCCAGTGCGATTATCTGAAACAGTCGCTTGGCAATGTAAGGGATGGTCGGGCAGACATGGATGCATTAGAAGAATCTCTGGAGATCATAGGGCAACATATCAATCCAGAGACGTTGGTTTTGATTGAAACGACCGTGGCTCCGGGTACAACAGAGCAGGTGGCCTACCCGATCATAAAGAAGATGTTTCGGAAACGTGGCATCCAAACTGATCCGCTCCTGGCTCATAGTTTTGAGAGAGTGATGCCTGGTAAAAATTATGTGTCGAGTATCCGCGATTTCTGGAGGGTTTGCAGTGGAGTAAATGAAGAATCCACACAGAGAGTTGTCAAGTTCTTGAACGAAGTGCTGAACACGGAGAAGTTTCCGTTGACAGTACTCGATAGACCTATCGAGTCCGAGACAACAAAAATCGTTGAGAATAGTTTTCGGGCGACCATTCTTGCTTTTCTTGACGAGTGGAGCCTTTTTGCAGAACAGAATGGTGTGGACTTAATCAAGGTGATTAACGCCATCAAGGTGCGACCTACGCATAGCAACATCATATTTCCAGGACCGGGCATCGGTGGTTATTGCCTTCCGAAAGACGGGGGCTTAGGGCTTTGGGCATACCGACACATCCACGGGTTTGAGGAAAATATTTTCAAGATGACACCACTTGCGATCGACATCAATGATACCAGATCACTTCATGTGGCACAGCTTGCCCGTGACGCACTCCGGAACATGGGACGACCTATTGCCTCTGCAGAGATTCTGGTGCTGGGAGCTTCTTATAGGGAAGATGTAGGAGATACAAGATACAGCGGCTCTGAGTTGATTGTCAGGCGGTTAACAGAAATGGGTGCGGAATTAAGGATCCATGATCCTTATGTGCTCCACTGGTGGGAGTTTGAAAAACAGGATGAGTATCCTGCATCCTCACATAGTTTGAAGAGATTTTTCCGTGGACAGGAAAGGCTAAAGGACCTCCGGATTGAGCAAAATCTTGAGAAGGCACTATATGGAATAGATGCACTTATTCTTGCCGTAAGTCACAAACATTACTTGAATCTTGATCCGGACGAAGTAGTGAAAAGCGCTGGGGGTCCAATCGCCGTTATTGACTGCTTCGGCATCCTCAACGATGAAAAAATTAAACGGTACTTTGAACTTGGATGTGAGGTTAAGGGTTTAGGCCGTGGACATGTGAAACGGATCAAGGATCAAGTAAGAGAAAGAAGAGAGCAAATGCTTCTCAACATACCGATACAGCATGCAGATCGAAAAAGGTAACATTACAACCTGCCGCACCTTAATAACTCATTCACATAATAACTTGATAACCCAAGTAACTCAACGAACTCAACAAACTCATTAACATATGACTCCATTACTCAATGACGTTTATGCCGTAATCCTCGCAGGGGGATCTGGGACCCGTTTCTGGCCCTTAAGTCGTGAAACCTGTCCCAAACAAATGCTGCAAATTGTGGGAGAAGACACACTTCTCAGGCAGACCGTCAAGCGAATCAATGGTTTGGTTCCCCCAGAGAATATCTGGCTTGTCACAACCGAAGACATGGCTTTAGATATTCGTTTCCATTTGGAATCATTCGGGGAATTAGCACAAAGGTTTAAGTTTATCAAAGAACCTATAGGGAGAAACACAGCTCCAGCAATCGGTTTGGCTGCTATTTATCTCAATCATTTATTCCCTCAATCAGTGATGATTGTGATGCCTTCTGATCATGCTATTCCTAATAAAGAAAAGTTCTTAAGTGACCTTGAACTCGCAATCCAAGGAGCGAGGGAAGATCATCTTGTCACTTTTGGAATTAAACCCAGCCGTCCCGAAACGGGTTACGGATATATCAAAGTTGAGAGCACTTCAAATATCGGAAGAAAAGGTCTTCGCAAGGTTGAATGCTTTGTTGAAAAACCTGACCTTGAAACTGCAAAGAAGTACCTTTCTAACGGGAGCTATTACTGGAACTCTGGGATCTTCATCTGGAAGACCTCCAAAATCCTCTCTGAATTTAAAAAATATCTTCCTGACCTTTACAAAGGTTTAAAAGGAATCGAGTCACTTCTATTTGAACCCAATCAACCCAATAAACCCAACGAACTCAATAAACTCAACGAACTCTATTCTCATTTAGAACCCATTTCAATCGATTATGGCATTATGGAACGAAGTCAGGATGTGTTGATGGTTCCTGCCACTTTCCAGTGGTCTGATTTGGGGAGTTGGAGCGCTCTGGATGAAATCGTTGAGAAAGATGAGGCTGGAAATATCGTCAAGGGGAATGCGATTGATATTGGGAGCCAGAACTCAACCATCTATGCTGATAAAAGGATTGTTGCCACGATTGGTCTAAAAGATATGGTGGTGGTTGACACCCCGGATGCGACGCTGATAACTCCCAAGGAGAGAGTTCAAGAAGTTAGAAAGATTGTTGAGGCGTTGAAGCAAAATGGTCGAGAGGAGTATTTACTCCATAAGACCGTTGAAAGGCCTTGGGGGAATTATACGGTTTTGGAGAAGGGAGAGGGATATAAAATTAAAAGAGTTGTTCTTAAGCCAGGCGCAAAACTGAGTTTGCAACTTCACAAAAAAAGAAGTGAGCACTGGATTGTGGTAACGGGAACAGCCAGAGTAACGAGAGAAGATGATAAATACTTGGTCCATACTAATGAAAGCACTTATATCCCTATTAACATAAAACATCGCCTTGAAAACCCGGGGGAAATTCCTCTTCAGGTTATCGAAGTTCAAAACGGAGAATACCTCGAAGAAGATGATATCGAACGCTTTGACGATGATTATGGAAGAACTTAATGTTATCCCCCAGTAACTTAATAACCTATTAACTCATACTCGTTAGAAAGACATACGATGAAGCCCCTGCTGGGATTGTGCTTCCGATAATTAACGGTGCGATTAACAACAATCCAAAAGGATAAAGGGATATTTAAAAGCCTCATCCAGATATTACTCTGTCCAATCATCATTTGTAGCCTCTCTTGCACTAAGAATACGGTAAATATACAGTCGTATATCCTTCGTAACAGGGTCGTCGTATTGGATCAAGTATTGATGAAAAAAGCTCTCTATGTTTCCTTTTCATTCACGAAGAGTATAAAAAAATATGGAAATGTGAATGTTTATGGATTTCTTCTAAACGGTGATAAGGTCATCGGCGAAACCTCCCTGAAGGCTCTTAGCGAAAATAAGGGAAACCTCGTTTTTGATCTCCCGTACCAAATCCCGGAAGGCCAGTATAAAATCAAAATTGATACCTTTGTTGAAAAAGGAGACTTAGTAGCAACAGGTTCTGTCGTTGTGGAAAGATCCGACTTTAAGAGGATTTTCGATCCCAAAAGCAAAAATACTATATATGTTTTTAAAGAAATCCCTGCTCAAAGAAAAGCTGAAGTCGTCAAGCCGACGGACCAGGATAAATCCATCGGGTATATGCTCTTCTCTCGATCACCCCTTGAGTATGTTTCCTCAGAAAGTCGACCCCAAAAATCTGAGATTATTGATCATCTTGCCATTCGGGTTGTACTGAATGAATTTGAACCCATTACATTTTCCCTTTATCCTCTTGGCAATTTGGGAAAGGTAAAAATATCGGTAACGGACTTAGTGGGTGCTGAAGGGTCCATATCCAGAGACAAAATAGAAGTTGCGTATGTTGAAATGGTTAAGGAGACCATCGGATTGCCAGAAGGGAGATTCGAAAATGTGCCAATGCTCATCAGAGCGGGCAATCAAGTTAGTACGGAGGCAGGTAAGTGCCAGAGATTTTGGTTGACCATCAGAATAGACGATAACGTTTTGCCAGGAGTATACAAAGGTAAAGTAACCATATCCCCTCAGAGCGGATTAGAAACATCACTTCCTCTCGAAGTAACGGTGACGCCTATATCCCTTGAGGACATACCAGGTATAGATTATTTCATGTTAATGACCTACGAGTTTACAGAATTGACTATGCCTTGGAGCAGGGAAAAGAAGGAGAAAATCTATCAATCAGCTTGTAACATTCTCAAGGATTACAAAGAGCACGGGATAACCACCCTTTGTTTGCATTCACCTTTCGTACTCATCACAAAGGAAAACGGCACGCCTGACCTTGAGGATATCTTTGCGGCTTTAAGAGCGGCAAAAGAAATCGGGTTTAAAGGACGGATTATCTGGTATATGGGGCATCTCATTCAAACATCTAAGCCTAAACATCCAGGGAACATCATGAGTTTTGATAAGGGGATTCATTTGCCGCGACTAAAATATATCGTGGAAACCGTATCTAAGTATGCGAAGAAGCATGGTTGCCCTGATGTTATCTTTTTACCGATTGATGAACCGGGTGATTCGTATCAGGACTTTCAAAATAAGCGTCAGACTATCACCCCTCTTTTACTCAGAACAATAAAAGACTTAGGTGC
>Ga0214474_1001242_pt1 | contig 11815 bp, 9 predicted proteins | sample RVTome_2_FD_187335 | JGI IMG/M metagenome (GOLD analysis project Ga0214474, IMG submission 187335) | Soil microbial communities from uranium-contaminated site in the Upper Colorado River Basin, Wyoming, United States - RVT95D214 HiSeq ...
AAAGACGAAGAACTGGAGGAGCGGTTGAAAGCCCTCCAAAACCTTCATGCCAACTTAAAGAACATTTCAGAGGCCAGACCCATCCAGGCGGGAGATTATGTCATCCTCGATTATGAGGCGAGCCTGGGTGGGAAACCTTTGGAGGGAGGGAAGGCCATCGATTTTACGGTGGAGGTGGGAAGTGGACAGTTCATCCCGACACTCGAGGAGAAGTTGATTGGGTTGAAGCCGGAAGAGGAGAGAGAGATCGAAGTCTCTTTTCCTGAGGATTATGGATATCAGAAATGGGCTGGGAAGACCCTTTCATTTCAGGTTAAGATTAAAGAGATTAAGGAGAAGATCCTTCCCCCGCTCGATGATGAATTTGCGAAAGATTTGGGTGATTATTCATCCTTCGAGGAATTAAGGGCGAAATTAAAAGGGGAGATCGAAAAGGAAAAGGAGCTGGCATTAGAACGACAGTTAAAAGATCGGGTGGTGGATCAATTGCTTGAAGCAAACCCCTTCGAGGTTCCCGAAAGTTTGGTGGAGGAGCAGGCCAAAGCCCTGGTCTCGGACACAAAGTTGAGACTGGCTGCTCAGGGGGTGGATCTCAAAAATTTAGGTGTCTCCGAGGAGAAACTCCAGGGGGATTATCGGGCCGTGGCCCAGAGGCAGGTCAAGACGTTTCTCATTCTTGAAAGGATTGCGGGTCAGGAAGGGATTCTGGCCACCGACGAAGAAGCAGAGGCTCGTCTCCAAGAGATGGCAGAGAGGATGCGTCAAAAACTCGATGTGGTGAAACGATATTACGAGAAGAATGGTCTCCTCCCCGAAGTGAAGGCCGGGATCATCCGGGATAAGACTCTGAATTTTTTGCTTGAAAAAGCAAATATCACCTATGCTTGAGGGAAAAAACGATGACACTGATACCGATTGTAATTGAAAAGGATGGAAGGGGCGAACGGGCCTATGATATCTATTCCCGTCTTTTAAAGGAGCGGATCATCTTTGTCGGAACGGCGATTGATGACGATGTCGCCAACCTGGTGATCGCCCAGATGCTTTTTCTGGAATCGGAAGATCCTGACAAAGATGTCCATCTCTATATCAATTCCCCAGGAGGGATTGTGACCTCCGGGCTTGCTATTTATGATACGATGCTATATATTCGACCCAAGGTTTCCACGTTATGTATGGGACAGGCCGCCAGCATTGCGGCTCTGCTTCTGGCGGCAGGGGAGAAGGGAAAACGATTTGCTCTTCCCCATTCGAGGATCCTGATCCATCAACCCATGGGAGGTTTTCAGGGACAGGCCTCGGATGTGGACATTCAAGCCAGGGAGATCCTGCGGCTTCGAGAAGAACTGAATCGGATTATGGTCAGACACACTTCTCAGCCCGTGGAACGGATCCAGGCGGATACGGATCGAGATTTTTATATGACTGGCCATCAGGCGAAGGAATACGGTATTGTTGATGAAGTGGTCATCCAGCGTCCCGTCCGGTCTGTCGGGTAGTCCTCAAGGGGGGGCAGAAAGGAGAAGAGCATGAAGGCGAACGGAGGGAATTACGGGACCGTCTTACATTGTTCTTTCTGCGGAAAGAGTCAGGATGAAGTCAGAAAGCTCATCGCTGGCCCTACGGTCTACATCTGTGATGAATGTATCGAGCTTTGTAATGAGATCATTGCAGAAGAGGCCGAGGAACGGTTTGTTCCGGGAAGACTGACCGTTCCCAAACCGATAGAGATCAAGGCCAAATTAGATGAATACGTTATCGGGCAGGAGAATGCTAAGAGGATCTTATCGGTGGCGGTCCACAATCACTATAAGCGGATCGATTCTCGGGTTGCATCAGGAGATGTCGAGCTCCAGAAATCGAATATCATTCTCATTGGTCCCACCGGGTCTGGGAAAACCCTCCTGGCCCAGACGCTGGCCCGAATCCTCGATGTTCCCTTCACGATTGCCGATGCCACCTGTCTGACCGAAGCAGGGTATGTGGGTGAGGATGTGGAGAATATCATTCTAAGTCTTCTTCAGTCGGCCGATTACGATATCGAACGGACTCAGAAAGGAATCGTCTATATTGACGAGATCGATAAGATCTCGAGAAAATCGGATAGCCCTTCCATCACACGAGATGTTTCAGGCGAGGGGGTGCAACAGGCCCTTCTGAAAATCATCGAGGGGACTGTTGCGAGTGTCCCACCCAAGGGGGGTCGCAAACACCCTCAGCAGGAATTCATCCAGATCGACACGACCAACATTCTCTTTGTCTGCGGCGGGGCCTTTGTCGGGCTGGACAAATTAGTTGAACAAAGGGTCGGAGGAAAGACGCTTGGGTTTGGAGCAGACATCAAAAGCCAGTTTGAGCGGGACATGGGAGAATTGCTGAGAGAGGTTCAACCCGAGGATCTTTTGAAGTTTGGATTGATCCCAGAGTTCATCGGAAGGCTTCCCGTGATTGCCACCCTGGACGAGCTGAGCATCGATGCCCTGGTGGATATTTTGAAAAAACCAAAGAATGCGTTGATGAAACAGTATCAGAAACTCTTCGAATTCGAAAATGTGAAACTCCGATTTACCGAAGGGGCGTTGATGTCCATAGCCAAAGAGGCCATCAAACGAAAATCTGGAGCCCGGGGTCTTCGTGCCATCATGGAGAACACGATGTTGGATGTGATGTATGAGATTCCTTCCCAGTCCAACATCCGGGAATGTATTATCAGTGAAGAGGTGGTTCTTCGCCACGAAAGCCCGATCCTCCTTTATGAGAAAGAGGCCGAGGTGGCCTGAGCTTGACCCTTCGACTCCTGTTGACAACTACTCTTTAGAGTGGGGAGAAAGGCATGCTCAGGGTCAACCCTGAGCAAGTACCGAAGGGCTGACATCGGAAGGGTGATTTCATAGGCTCAGTTCTGCAGGGGAGGGCGGATAGCTCAGTTGGGAGAGCGCCCCGACTTTCGGTCGGGAAGGTCACAGTAAATAAAAAGGATGAGATAAGGGCGGATAGCTCAGTTGGGAGAGCGCCGGCCTTACAAGCCGGAGGTCGCAGGTTCAATCCCTGTTCCGCCTACCATTTGCGTTTTGATAAAAGCAAAACGAATTATAAGTTTAGAGTTAAGATTGATGAGTTCAAGGAATTATTCTTATCTTTGAGAATTTAACTAAGAACTCCGAACTTATCACTCCGAACTTGAATACTGGGGGCGTAGTTCAATTGGTTAGAGCGTCCCGAGAGTGACTCGGGAAGGTTGCGAGAACAAATCTTTAGCGGTATATGCATAGTGGTTTAAGTAAAGAGTGGGGGCGTAGTTCAATTGGTTAGAGCGCCGGCCTGTCACGCCGGAGGTTGCGGGTTCAAGCCCCGTCGCTCCCGCCATTTTGGAAGCCCCGTCCAATGGACGGGGCTTTTGTGTATAGGCGTATGGCATACGCGGTCTACGTCCTACAGAGTGACAGAGACGGTAGCTTTTACATCGGGCACACTGCCCGTCTGGACGAGAGACTTCGCCGACATAATGAAGGACGAAGTCCTTATACGAAAGCTAAGATTCCATGGAGGGTGGTATATCAGGTGGAATATCTCACACGGTCTCAAGCGGTTGCGAGAGAACGGGAACTAAAGAGCAAGAAGAGCCGTACTTACATCGAGCAATTGGTTAGAGCGTCCCGAGTGTAACTCGGGAAGGTTGTCCCGACCTAAGGTCGGGATCGCTCCCGCCAGAGGGAAAGGGGTTAGCTAAAAAGCTAATCCCTTTTTTATTTGAATCCTGAAAGGACTAAAATCAGGGATGTGGAAGCAACCTCTGGCTTGACAACGCCTTCATTTCAAACTATTTTCTTGGTAATCTTTAGTAGCCCGGAGCCAGCGCTAAGAAAAGATATAAGAATTGAACCATTTCATCTTTCGAGGCCACTCCTTACTTAGGAAGGAGGTGGAAAAAGTCAAATAAGCGTTATTATTGAAATAATTCTAAACCAAATTAATAGGAGGAATTTATGAAAAGATCAGTGAGCTTGATGGGATTGGTTATTTTTCTGTCGTTGATATTGACCGGAGCGGTGGTTTTCGCGACAGGAGGGACATCCACCGTTACAACCAAAACAGGAACGACTGTCGGCGCCCCACAACCCCCAGGAAAATGCTGCATCGCTGGAAAATACAATGGGTTTCATAAGAGGATACCGTCAAAAACCTGCCCCAAGCCAGATGAAGGAAAGTTTATCATGGAGATCTTCCAGGATAAGGGGTGCGGCTCAAAGATTTGGGGAACCGTTACAGATCCGAAAGATGGCTCCAAACAGAATTTTGAAGGAAAGGTTACGGCGAGGGGAGCATGTTGCTATATCGAGGGGACAATGAAGAAAGTCGGTGCGGCAGCGCCTGTGCCCGTAGAAGAGACAAAATTTTGGGGAACCTTATGCAAGAAAGGTGCTAAGTGGAGTGGAAATGGAGAATATGTTGATTCAAAAGGCTGTAAAGGAACTTGGAGCATGACACAAATGTAACGGTGCTCGATTTTCTCGCGAAAAAAGAAAGGGGTTAGCAGATAATGTTAATCCCTTTTTTAATTTCTCTCGATCCACTCGTAGAAAAGAAGGAGGAACCCAAAAGGAGTAAACCCCGTTAGAAATTGCAGTCGTTGCGACTCGAAACCGAGCGGGGCATTATTTCTAACGGGGTAAAGGGAGGGGTTGATTTGGCCTGGGAAATCATATAAATTACCATTCATGGATAAAGTTGCCTTCCTTTTGAAATGGATAAAACCCATGCCCATCGGAATTGGAGTTAGAAGGAGAATTTCGGGTTAGCCTTGATTCAGGAATTTATCCTTTGTAGGTGAAGCAAACGAATGACTCGAATGAAAGCGAATTTGGCGAATGATACCCGTTCAATGATGAGATTCGATTTATTCGTTATCATTTGGTCCATTCGTTAATCAATTTAGATGAGGAGGAAATAGGAATGGAAAAGAAAGAGAAGCCCTTAGAGAAGATGACTGCCAAAGAATTGAGGGAGATGGCTCTCGGGTTGCCCGGGATCCAAGGCGTCCACGCTATGAAAAAGGAAGAATTGCTTACAGCCATCCGTGCCGCCAAAGGGATTACCGAGCCGGAACCCAAGAAAGAAAAGAAAATTGTTGGTAAGAAAGAGAAAATTGTTCTCACCGTGGCTCAATTGAAACAGAAGGTGAAAGAATTAAGAGCCAAAAGAGAGGAACTCCTCCAGCAGAAAAGTGTAAAGATGGCTGAAATTTTAAGAAAACGAATCAGCCGATTGAAGAAGAGGACGCGGCGGGCCGCGTAATTGACAATAAAGTTCAGAGTTCGGAGTTAGGAGTTCGGAGATTTAAAAGCTTTGGGTCATTTTTTTCTGTCTTTACTCCGAACTCCGAACTAAATACTCCGAACTATTCCTTTGTACAATGCCTAAGGTTTCCGTTATTATTCCCACCTATGACCGTCTCCCCATGCTGAAAGAGGCGGTGGACTCAGTTCTTGCTCAAGATTTTGAAGATATTGAGCTCATCGTTGTCGATGACGGCTCCACCGATGGAACGGCAGAGAGGATGAAGCGATATGGGGGAAGAGTCAAGCTGCTTCAACATTCTGTGAACAAAGGGGTGAGCGCAGCCAGAAATAAAGGGTTTCTTCATGCCCGGGGCAAATATGTCGCCTTTTTGGACTCGGATGATCTTTGGGTGAAGGGGAAACTGAAGATTCAAGTGGCTTTCCTGGACGAGAACCCCCATTATCCCCTTTGCTACACGGATGAAATCTGGATTCGCAAAGGGAAGAGAGTCAACCCCATGCTCAAACATGCGAAATATTCTGGCTGGATATTTGAAAAATGCCTTCCGCTCTGCATCATCAGCCCCTCCTCGGCGATGATGCGAAAGGCGCTTTTTTCAAAGGTTGGTCTCTTTGATGAAGCCCTTCCGGTATGTGAGGATTACGACTTTTGGCTCAGGGTTTCTGCCCGCTTTCCTATCTTTTTTATCAATCGCAAACTCATCATCAAGCGGGGAGGGCATCCTGACCAACTCTCGCAGAGATCATGGGGAAATGACCGCTACCGGGTGATGGCTCTGGAAAAACTTTTATCGGAACCCTATATTGGCTCAGAAGAAAGGGAGATGATTCTTAAAGAAATGAAGAAGAAATGCTCTGTCCTTTATAAAGGGTTCTTGAAAAGAGGGAATGAGATGGAGGGAAGGCGATATCAAGAGATCATGAAGCGATATGGAATCAATATATAAATAAATTCCAAATGTCAAAGTTCAAATGTCAAATCAAATCCAAAGGTCAATGAGATGCCGAAACAAGCGGCATGACCAGGGTGTCATTCTGAATTCATTTTAGAATCCCATTTAGGAATTTGACATTCCTTTGGTATTTGAGTTTTGACATTTGACATTTCTTTTTTACTCAATGAGATGATCCATATGAAAACAATTCAAAGGATACCTCTTCAACAAATTGACTTATTGGATGATACCTTTTCCGTCAATTATTTGCCCGATCTTCAAAAACTTCGATCTTCCATTCAAGAAATAGGATTAATCCAGCCTGTGCTCTTAAGGAAGAAGTTGGATGCATATCAGATCGTCTGCGGATTTAGAAGAGTTTCAGCGATGAAGGTATTGGGGAAATCGGAGATTGAGGCAAGAGTGTTTGAGGAGAAAGAGATGGATGAATTCCAATTGTTTTCTCTTTCACTCCATGAGAATTTAGCGACCCGGGGATTCAATGCCGTTGAAAAGGCCGTTGCCCTGGACAAGCTGATTCATCGTTATCAAATCCATCCTACCGCCGTCATCAAAACCTTCCTCCCCAGCTTCTCTCTGGAGCCTAATGAAAAGATTTTGAAGACCTACCTCTCCCTTGCTCAGATGGAGGATGAAATCAAAACGTATGTATTGAAAGAGGAGGTCTCCCGCTCGAACATACGAAGACTGTCGGCACTGACCTCCGACGACCGGTTGGCCGTCCTTTCCCTTATTTCTCCCCTCAAATTGGGGGAGAATCGTTTGAGAGAGCTGCTCACCCTTTTGGAAGAAATTTCCCGAAGAAATCAATCGTCAGCCAAAGAGATGATCAGGCAGCCTGAAATTCAGGCCATCCTTTCTCAAAAAGAACTTACCCCATCTCAGAAAGCGGAGCGCGTGAAGAAAGTTCTTCTTATCCTCCGATACCCCAAGATGCATCAAATGGAAAAAGAGTTTGAGAAAAAAAGAAAGGGCTTAAATTTACCTTCCAATGTTTCGCTTCACCATTCCCCCTTTTTTGAAGGAAGGGAATTGAAGATCGAATTTCAATTTGAAACCATAGAAGAGTATCAGAGCGCCCTTAACGGGTTATCTATCCTTGCAGAGAAAAAGGAGTTTCGAGAGATGGTCAACCCCCTCACCCTTCCCCTCTCCCCCGGGGGGAGAGGGGAAGGGTGAGGGGCTCTCATTTGGGATTTAAAATTGTTTCCTTTTGAAATTGAACGAATTTTTCTCGATGAAAAGGCTGAAAGAGATTCGGTTTCGGAAACCATTCTTAAAGCCCTATCCCATGTTCCCGTCGAAAGGGTTCAGGACAAAAGAACCCTGATCAAGCAGTTTTTTTCTATGCCCGATCCGATCGGGATCGGCAAAAAACATCTCTTCGTTACGCATTTTTATGGAAGGCGTTTGAAGCCCTGTCCGGGAACCTCCAATCATATCTGCTGCGGGTACTATGTGATTAACGCGATCACCAATTGCCCGATGGATTGCTCCTACTGTGTGCTTCAAGGATACCTTAATAATCCCTTCCTCACTCTATACACCAACTGGGATGATCTGCTTCAAGAAATAGACGCATTTCTGTCCAATGATCGTCAATCTTTCCTTCGGCTGGGAACCGGGGAACTCTCTGACAGCTTAGCGCTGGAATCTATCTTCCCGTTCTCGCAATTTCTCATCCCATTTTTTGCTGAGAGACATAATGGAATTCTGGAACTGAAAACGAAGTCAGCGAATGTCGACCCTCTTCTTGGTTTCAAGCACCGAGGGAAGACCGTTGTCTCCTGGTCGCTTAATCCTCCCAGAATGATTGAACAGGAAGAAAAGAGGACGGCTCCATTGATGAAGCGGATAGAGGCCGCGAGAAAATGTCAGGAAAAGGATTACCCATTGGGATTTCATTTTGACCCACTCATCTGCCATGAAGGCTGGGAGAAAGAATATGAAGAAACCGTCATTCAACTTTTCAAACAGATCGATCCCCAAAGAGTAGTCTGGGTCAGTCTGGGAGGGTTTCGTTATCCGCCTAAGCTCAAAGCCATTGCAGAGGAACGTTTTCCCCAAACCGAAGTGTTTCTGGGAGAATTATTTCCGGGAAGAGATGCCAAGTTCCGCTATTTGAAAGAGATTCGTGTGGAGATGTATCGAAAGATGGCAGGATGGTTGAAAGAGGCAGACCCGGATCTTTTTATCTATCTTTGCATGGAAAGCAAGGAGGTCTGGGAAAAGGTGTTTGGCTGGGCACCCGAGAATAGCCTTCATTTGAATCAATTGTTCGAAAAAAGACTAAAAGAATTTGCGAAATGAACCGATTGAAAAGGTAAGTGAACCCCGTTAGAAATTCCAGCGGGGCATCAAACCCTGCCGGAATTATTCCGGGACCTAACCTCGCTGCAGAGCCCTGCACCGCATGGTGTACAGGGCAGAGCAGCGGGGCATCATTTCTAACGGGGTGAAGGTACGTGATGGGGTTGAGTTTCTGAAATCCCGTGAGGGCAAGAATAGTAAAGCTATTCGGGTAAAGGACTATGATTATTCGCAAGTTTTTACTTGACAAGGCGTACTGACTTTGAGAATATAGGGCATCTTCATTATGGGGAAGCCTATTTCCAAGTCATCCATAGGAAGGAGATAAAAGAAAGAAGTTTAAGATAAATCAATACGACGATGCGTTGAAGGGGGTAAAATAAAATGAAAGGGGGTAAAATAAAATGAAAAGGATAGTTTCCGTTTTTACATTCATGGTAGTGCTTTTAGCTACGCTGTTTATTTTCTATTCCACCCGTGCTGAAGCTCAGCGCATGATCAAGGTTGGGATACTTGACCCCTACACTGGACCAGCGGCGGTTTTTGCCAATGACGCCCTGAACAGCTTTAAATTGGAATTAAATGAGATTAACAAGAAAGGCGTTTTAGGGACGAAGATCGAATTTACTACCCGTGACACTAAATTTAAGGTGGATGTTGGCCTGAGTGCAGCAAAAGAGCTCGTCATGATGGAGAAGGTGGACCTACTCGTAGGTACTATCAATAGCGCTGTTTCTTTGGCTGTATCCGACTATGCAAAAGCGGAGAAAATACCCTTTATCGTTTGGATTTCGAAGAGCGAGAAGATCACCGGGGAGAAGGGGCATCGTTACGTTTTTTCGACAGCTGAAAACACCTTTATGGCTGGCAAAGCCGGAGGAGTGGCTTTGAGCAAGAAACCCTTTATTAAATACTGGATTGCAGGTGATGATTATGAGTATGGTCATGCCATTGCGGATGGTATTTGGCGAAATCTAAAGAGACTAAAGCCTAAGGTGGAGCTGATAGGACAATCATGGTGGAAAGTGGGTGAGCCTGATCTCGTACCGTATTTAACGTCTATCTTGGCGGCAAAACCCGACGCAGTGATTATATGTGGGGGAGGAGCTACCATGACCAATTCCCTTAAAGCATGTAAGGCCACCGGGTTTCACGAAAAGGTCCCAGTTTATATGCACACAGCCACAGATCACGCCGTCCTCAAACCATTGGGTCGGGAGGCTCCCGAGGGTGTGATGGGCACTATGGACTATCACTTTTATCATCCTGATACTCCAGCCAATAGGGCGTTTGTAAAAGCCTTTCAAGATACCTATGGAAATCCGCCGGGATTTCCCGCTTTGCATGCTTATATTACTGCCCATTTTGTTGCCAATGCATTCAGGAAAGCAGGTGCTATAGACAGGGAGAAATTTATTGATGCCCTGGAGGGAATGATTGTGGACAGTCCAGCAGGTAAAATTGAGATGAGAGCCTGTGACCATCAAGCGGTACTGCCTATGTTCTTGGGTATCACCAAAAAAGTCCCCCAATATGATTTTCTCATTTCTTCTGATATCGTCACTTTTAGCGGGAAAGAGATTATGCCTACTTGTGAAGAGATTAAGAAAGTTCGAGGAGGATCATAATTTTGAAAATGGAGCAGGGGCTGTGACTCTTGCCCCTGTAACCCAAACCACACAAATAAACGAAGGAGGTAGGATAAAATGGAACGAATCGTTAGCAAGAGAGGTTTTGTAGTGTTCGCAGTCCTTTTTACCATATTGTTTTTTCTCCATCCTGCCCATGTGAGAGCGGAGGCCCCTATTAAAATAGGGATTGTTGATTCTTATTCCGGACCAGCCACAACCTTCACTTACGATGTTCGCGACGCTTTTAAGTTGTTCATCGATGAAGTGAATGCGAAGGGGGGTGTTGTTGGAAGGAAAATAGAGTTTACGACAAGAGACGACAAGTTCAAGGTCGATCTCGCTCTAAGCATGGCCAAAGAACTGGTCATGATGGAGAAGGTAGACATCCTGATGGGTACGATTAATAGCGCGGGTAGTTTAGCGGTATCTGAATATTGTAAAACCGAGAAGATACCCTTCCTCGTCACATTTTCCAAGAGTGAGAAGATCACCGGAGAGAAAGGCCATCGATATGTCTTCGAAGTGTCCGAAAATACAGTGATGATCGGTAAGGCTGCAGCGGCTGGCTTAGCTAAGAAACCCTATATCAAATACTGGATCGCTGGTGATGATTATGAGTATGGGCATGCCTGTGCTGATGCTACCTGGAACACTCTCAAGAAACTAAAGCCAAAGATAGAGCTGATGGGGCAGTCATGGTGGAAGGTCGGAGAGCCGGAGTTGACGGCTTACCTGACTGCCATTTCGGCACAGAAGCCCGACGCTGTCATTTTTTCTCCGGGTGGCGCAACAATTACGAATCTCATGAAGGTCTCCAAGACGACTGGATTTGCAGAGAAGTTTCCAATATACTTACACACTGCCACAGAGCATAGTAACCTTGCGCCTCTGGGTCTGGATGCACCTGAGAGGGTGATTGGCACTTCAAACTATCATTTTTACTATCCGGATACTCCAAAGAACAAGGCATTCGCTAAGGCTTTTAAAGACGCTTATGGAAGGGATCCCAAGGTGGGGGCTCTCTACGGTTATCTCGCTGGGCAGTTCATTACCAGGGCGCTGGAGAAAGCAGGCAAGATGGATCGGGAGAAATTTATTGATGCTTTAGAGGGGACGAAGGTAGATAGCCCCATTGGCGAGATAGAGATGCGAGCCTTTGATCACCAGGCCATGTTGCCGATGTTCATGGGGGTGACCAAGAAGGTGCCGCAATATCCTTTCCTTATTGCGAGTGATATTGTGACGATCCCTGCTAAGGATTTGATGCCGAGCATCGACGAGATCAAAAAGGCTCGGGGGCAGTAGGTCCCACAGCTTTTCATGAGAAATATTAGCTATGGGTCCCCGATCCCTCCATGGAGAGGGGACCCTGGTTTTTACAACAATCTTCTTTGATTTAGAAAGGTGATCCAGAGGGAATCGAGATGACGTTTGGCCCAGCAGAGCTCATCTGCCAATTGTTGGTAGGAATTAGCAGATCGATGATTTTGTTCATCGTTTGCGCCGGATTAAGTTTCGTCCTGGGTGTGCTTCGGATCCCCAATATCGCCCATGGGACGCTCTACATGATTGGAGCTTTCGCCACCTTCAGCATCACAATCATGTTTGCCGGATCTGC
>Ga0214474_1001244_pt1 | contig 11802 bp, 10 predicted proteins | sample RVTome_2_FD_187335 | JGI IMG/M metagenome (GOLD analysis project Ga0214474, IMG submission 187335) | Soil microbial communities from uranium-contaminated site in the Upper Colorado River Basin, Wyoming, United States - RVT95D214 HiSeq ...
CCCTTCACATCAGTCACGGCGGAAGCGGCGCTCAAATCGTTCTTCTGCAGGTAGTAACGATAGTTCTCGGCGCGCTCGGTGTATTCCTTCTTGCCCATCATCTTGGCGGTGATGTTGACCGCATTCAGAGTATCGGCTCCGATATCGTGGATGAATGGAATCACGCTGCCGCCGAGCCGCGTAGCCGCCACCATCAACTCGTGTCGTTTCATCAGGTCTTCCGCGTTCTGCGGCGTGTAATAGTAGCGGCTTATCAATTCACCCGTTTTCGGCAGCGTGACCGTAGCTAAATCCTTATACTCGGGCATCTCCGCCATCTGATAATCAAGGGCCGCCGTCTCCACGCAGACCTTCAGCGCCGGATGCGTGGTAACGTCCTCGACCTTCTCGCCTTCGTAGTAGACGACTCTGCCGTCCTTCAAACTTTTCTTGTATTCCTCTGGTGTAATCAGTCCCATGTCTAGCTCCTCAATTTATTTCTGGTTATTCTACAATAGGCCTCATCCTTTTAATAGTGGCTAGAGGCTCTATTTTGCATCACTGCTGGCTATTTTGATATAGACCCACAAGTTGCGCCTGACCGAGTATATGGCCCTCAGCGGCTTGAAGCACCTGGTCTTTAGTAGCGCCGGCTTCCAGGCTCAAAGTTATGTCAAGCGCATACAATGTAAAGGTGTAGTGGTGAGGACCGCCTTTGGGGGGACAGGGACCCACGTAACCTATTCTTCGGGCTCCGCTGTTTCCCTGCAATGTTCCACCGGCCAGCACCGTGTCCTTGATTATACCTTCAGGCAATCCGGCCGAATCTTTCGGCAGATTAAATACGACCCAGTGGGTAAATGTACCCACTGTGGCATCCGGGTCATCCATTATTAAGGCCAGCGAAGCGGTACCGGCCGGCAAGCCGGCCCAGCTGAGCTCCGGCGATTTGTTTTCCCCCTTGCAGGTATACACCTCAGGAATATTCGCTCCGTCCGTAAAAGCGCTACTCGTCAGGGCCAAGGTTGTTTCGCCGGTTCCTGCCGGCGTAGTTTCTTCCGGCGGCGTCTGCTGAGCACAACCGGCTAGAGTCAGTAACACCAGTAACAAACAGACAAAGATCAGTCCACTCCTTCTCATTATGGCACCTCCTATTACCATCGTATTTGTTTACTTTTGCCCAGTCAAGTCTTATGGTTGGCGCTGATATACGCCTATTAGTTGGCCCTGGGCCAGTATGTGCCCCGGCATGACCTGCATAACTTCATCTTTAGATGCGCCTGCAGCCAAATCCAGCGACGCGTCCAGCGCATACAAAGTGAATCGATAGTGATGCAGGGAGTCCTGCGGCGGACAGGGACCAAAATAACCGGTCGGATAGCCAATGCCACCGGAACCGATCTTGCCCTGCAGGCCTCCATTAGCCAACTCCTCGTCTTTAGGCACGGCTTCCGGCAGACCGTTAAGGTCCCCCGGCAGATTGTAGACCACCCAATGCGTATAGGCGGCATCAGGGTCATCCATTATCAGGGCGAACGAGGCGGTGTCGGTAGGGCTTCCCGACCAATCGAGAGCCGGTGATATATTCTGTCCGTGGCAGGTATATTTGACCGGAATACTCCCCCAGTCTGCAAAAGCAGTGCTGGTTAGGGCCAATGAATCCTGCTCTGTTTCCGACGGCGCTAATTCCTCTGCTGGTCGGCTCTGGGCACAGCCGATCATACAGGCAGATAGTATAAAAATAACAAGAAAAGTCAGGGTTCTTAACATGATATACCCCATTGATCAAATCCCATTCGCTTCTTGCCCCACATGTCAAGGAGGTAGAATATTTATTAAGCCACCATATCCTTCACCAGGACAAATGGACATCTTTTACTCTTGGATTCTAACTTGTGAGTTTAAGTCTATCTAGGAATCCTCCGGCAATTTTCTGGCGAAAATCGGAATTCCTATTGCCGATATCAACACGGTGGTTACCACCACGACAATAATAATATCCGGATACATTGCAGAATTAGCAATGCCCGCCGCAAAAACGATTTGAGCCAGTACAGCTGCAGATTCCCCTCTAGCCAACATCACCGTTAATATACCGGTATTAGCCATCAAGCTACGGCTACCTACGGAACTAAGAAGCACCGCTATATATCTGGTTAATAAAAGAAGGGTTGATAGTATAACCGCTATAAGGACCAGACTTAATTTATCAAAAGTGACAATCAATCCAAGATAGATGAAGAAGAAGGTTTTGACAAAGAAAAATATCTGGGAATGAAATCTTTGCATTATTTCAGTAGCTTCTTTCGTTCTTTTTAGTTTCATCGAGCTAGCCACTTTGATACCGTTCCCCAGCATAAGGCCGAAAACCAGAGCAAAAATTACCCCGCTACCATTCATTAACTCGACTGCGTAATAGAGGGTAAAAACAACCGCCAACGTCAAAATGTCACTATAGACTTCGTTTTCCATCCGGGTGAGCACCCATAACCAGAAGAAGCCTACAGCAGCTCCGATGGCCAAACCAAGTAAGAACCTCAAACCTATAGCCAGGCCGACAGCCGAAATTTCTACCCCCGACTGGCCACTGGTAATAACCTCTAATAAAACTAGAGCTAATACAATTATTACAGGACTGTTCAGTACTGATTCAAGACATAATATAGTTGAGACTTCATGGGTTACCCTGGCGCGACTTATCAGAGGCATAACTATGGCGGCGCTGGTGCCGCCTAAAATGGAACCCAGTAACAGACTATCTAGTAGTTCCCACTTTAAGACATAATAGGCAAATGTCGTGGTTGTGGCCACGGCGACACCTACGCCCAGTATTACGAGTACAATGGCTCTGGGCGCGTTCGACAGGACTTCAGCAAAATCAAAATGCAATCCACCGTTAAATAGGATGATAACCAGCGCTAAGGTGGCGATAAGCGCTGAAGCCGAAGCTATGTCAGTCGGATTTACTAAGTTGAATACAGGGCCGATCAGGTAACCTATTGTCAATAATATAAGAATATCCGGAAAATTTGTCTTCCGGAAAAGGAAATCTGCTAAAAAACCGACAACAAGCAGAATCCCAATGAATCCGAGTATCTGTGCGGCTGTCATTTAAATGTAGCTGAACCTGTGGATAAATTATAAAGTTGACATTTGGTTATAGATTAACTACATCAGACTGATAGTCCAGCGCCAAAAACAGAAGTAGATAATTTTTTAGATGTCCGGTTATCAGAAAATTCTGCTTGACATGTTCTCTGCCATTCCGTCCCAGCCAGCCGGCAAATTCCGGATTGGTAAGCAACTGCCTCAGGGCATAAGAGGCGCCCTCAACCGTATAACAGAGTAACCCCGTCAGCTGGTTCTTGACTTGGAGGGGTATACCACCCACTGCCGAAGCTACTACCGGTTTAGATTTCCATAGTGCCTCGCTAATTGTTAGTCCGAAACCTTCCTTCAACGATTTTTGAATAATAACGGTAGCCGCTCGCTGCAAAGCGTTAATTTCGATATCACTTTCGGCTGGAATGAGCAATACATGAATATCCGGATTGCCTTCAGCCTGTTTCATGACCTCACTGTATACCTCGGTGCATTCGGGATCATCGGTGGCTGTTCCGCCGGCGAGTATTAGCTGGCAATCCAGATTCTTTCTTACCATCTTGAACGCCTCTATTACCCCGATCGGATCCTTTAGACGGTCGAACCGGGAGATTTGAACTATCATCGGCTTGTCCGAAACCAGGTGGTACTTAGCCAGCACGCCGGCAATAGTTGCCGGTTCCAGCTCCTTATTTTTATCGCTCAGAGGGTCTATTGACGGCGTAATCAAGAACTGACGTATAGGTAATTGACGTGTGAAGTTTGGTGCTGAAAATACGGCGCCATCGTATTGCACGACAAATTTGCGCATGAAGTTCCACAGCTTCTTATCAGGGGCTGAGACATCGATGTGACAGCGCCACAGCCATTTCTTACCTATCTCTTTTTTCATTGCTATCAAACCCACCGGCTGGGGGTCATGGATAAACATGATATCGCCGTAAAACTTGAGTTGTTTCAGATTTTGCTGTGTGACCTCTGAAAATAATGCCAAATCTTTAGCTGCTATTTTCTCAGGGCTACCGTGCAACGCATTATGGAACTTCTTAGTCACCTCAAAGAATTCTTCATTTCCTTTAATGACGTCCCACCTGGCATCAACACCCAGTTGATTTAGTAGCGGCACCATATGCTCCAAAATCTCGGCCACCCCGCCTCCGACATAGGTCGAATTAATAATTTGTACAACTTTACCCTCAAATTTCTGGGCCAGCATTTTTAAATCCTCAAGATTACTCTTGCCTACTATTGCCTCATAGTCCTGCAGATGTATTCTGGTGTGTAAACGGATTGGATTTTGCACTTGATCCACCTTATTTGACTCGCTTCTCAATCAATTGAATCATCATCGTCCTCATGCCATCCAATGAATAATCGTAAGGATTCAGATTGGCAATTTTGTCCGCCAGATCTTTGTCACCGGCACACTCCTCGATCCAGATAGCAAAGTCGTTAGTTCGTTTTTTCAATCTCAACCTGGATTCAAAAATATGATAACTAAGAGAATCCAGGCTGATTTGTTTAAGCACTTCTACGAATTCTCTAAGGTCGTTAGCTACGTATGTTGTAGGCATCATAAAGCTGATCGATTTAATGAAATGAAATTCCCTGCCTTCACGTGCAACTCTTAGTTCCTGCTTTTTTGATATATAATCGTTTATTACGCCTTCTATCCTGGACCTCAAGGCATTGATGGTTGGAAAATCTAATGTATCTATGCTGGCCAAGTTCTCTCCCAGCACTTCGTCACCGATTTCATCACTAACCCAAAGGGCAAAATCGTTGGCTGGTTCAGGGGTAAGATAATTGTGTTCTTCCAGAAAATGGTGAGTATGATAATAAATGACTGAATCTGGGACATCATGCAATATATTTACCAGTTCACCTAGATTAGAAGCTTTTAATCCGGTCAGCTCCTTCAAATATAGGCGTGTGTAAAAGTGAAAGGGCTTGCTTGCCTTCTTCAAAGGTCGTCCGTAGTTAACCACAGCACTCTGAACCAGGCGAATGTTGGGAACAAGTAAAAGATTGCCGTCAAGCATCCTTATCCGGGTATTTCTCCAGCTGACGTCAGTGACATAGCCGCTTTCTCCGGACTCCAGCTTGATAAAATCGCCTGCTTTTATCTGCTCGCCTTGAGCCAGCTGAAAACCTGAATACAGATTAGCGAACAGGTCTCTAAAAGCCAGTGCCCCAACCAGGATAGCCGCCGCCAGTAATAAAATAATGGGCGTGGTTGGCACACCCCAGACTTCCAGCAAAATTAGCGCTCCGACAACGGCTAGTGCAATTCTTATGATATTTACTATCAATGTTTCAGAATGTTGTAACCGTGGCACTTTGCCCATATAGAATTTAAGAATCTTTATGCATAGACTCACGATGACCCACGTAAAGGAAAGGATAAACAGACTGGCCAGAATTTTACCTGCCAGGACCTTCCCCATAGCATCTAATGCTGAAACTTGAACGGCTATCAAGGCTCCCAGAATCAGAAACCAGTATATGAACGGTGTGCGTGCAGTTTGAACCACGAATTGGCTGCCTTCCCATTTATCACCGGCCCAGCGATTGAAGGCCTTGAAAGTGATCCGCCTGACCCATAAACCTACTACATAGGTAGCCAGAAAAATCACCAGCGGAACTGTAATCTGCAGCCAGTTCTCGGTGAGCCAAATCCAGCTATTATATAACCATGAAGCCATCTACTGTATCCACAAAAATTATAACATCTTCAGGAAATACGTTACTTCTTCCGGAGACTTCAGAAAGTATTGCGCAACTGAATCAATGTTATCTTCGCCGACGACTATCGAGATCCCGTGTATCTTGTTGACGACATTAAAAGCATCTTCATCGGTCAGGTCATCGCCAAGGTATACGGGCAAAATGCGGCGCTTTTTACTGCTATCTTTCAGTTTAGCCATAAGCCAGGTTACTGCTTTACCTTTATTCCAGTCAACCGGGGGTCGTATTTCGTAGACCTTTTTACCTTGAGTGATCCTTATTCTACCCGTTACATGCAGAGGATCGGTCACTTTCTGGAAGACATCCTTGACCTTGTCTTCTTCTTTTGCTTCCGCCATTCGATAGTGAACGCTTAGAGTCAGACCTTTGTTCTCTACGAACACACCTCTGATACTACGAGTGGTAGCTGACAATGCCCGGTGCAGCATGTCAAATAATGGTTGCATTTCGGCAGCAACGGGTTCTAAAAAACTTGAACCGAGTCCTTCTATTTCCAGGCCATGATTACCAGCATAGATAAGGTCATCCAGCCCGATTTTGCTTTTGAGGTCCGATAGGGCTCTGCCGCTGATAATACCTATGATGTAGTGTCGATTCTTGGCCAATTTCCGCAGCAACTTTCTCGTGTCCGAGCTAAGAACTGCCAGCTCCGGCCTATTCACTATAGGTGTTAAGGTGCCATCGTAATCTATAAGAAGTAGAATATACTCGGCTGCTTTAAAACGCCGTGCAACATTTGTCCATTCATCTAACAGGTACCGCATTATTTATAATGCCATTAGAGACCCAGATTTACAAGCTCGGAGATGATGTTGCCGGCCCACCTATAAATATTGTTTTCCTCAACAACTTTGCGCAACTTTTTCATTTTTAACTTTCTCTCTTCCGGTGACATTTCAATCGCCGTTCTGATTGACTCGGCAAAATGATCTGTTGCGTATGGATTGATGAGAATGGCATCGGTTAATTCTCTAGCGGCACCGGTGAACCGGGACAGTATTAATACTCCGTCTTCATCCGTCCTGGAGGAGACATATTCCTTGGCTACGAGATTCATCCCATCATGAAGTGAACTAACGATACAGAAATCCGCCAGTCGCTTGAAAGCTGTTAATGTGAGTTGTGATTTATGCTCACGGATAAAAACAATCGGTTTCCACGAGCTGGTCTGATACTTCCTATTCACATTCTCGACTAACTCATCGATTTCTAAGTTAAGTTCCTGGTATTTCTTAATATCAATTCGACTCGTCTCTCCCAGTTGAAAGAAAACAATACGCTCCTGGTACTCAGGATACCTAGATAGAAGCTTGTCTAATGCCAATATTCGATGCGGAATTCCCTTTGTGTAATCCAGGCGGTCGATCCCAATTCCAATGATTTTATTGCTCAGTTTCCACTTATGTCGAATCGTTTCAATTTCGTTTCTAATTTCCGGATTATCAGCCTCAGCGGATATACAGCTAAAATCGACGCTTATCGGAAAAGGCCTAATAAAAGTTGTCTTACCACGACGGCTGACAGCCATTCTCTCATGGTCGACTCTGGATTCCAGCATCAGTCTTACGGTTTCTATGAAGTTATTGCAATGATAATGTATATGGAAGCCAATCATATCGTTTCCGAGCAAACCATCTAGCAGTTGCTCTCCCCAGGGGCATATTCGAAAGGCTTCAGGATTAGGCCACGGTATATGCCAGAATTGCGCTGTAATTACCTTATCATTCCTGGCTTTGATCAAACGAGACAGGAGCGCCAGATGATAGTCTTGAATAAAGACAAAAGCTTTTCTATCGTCAATTTCCTCCAATACAGCATCAGCAAAACATTGATTAACATTTTTGTAGATGTTCCAGTTAGATTCATCGAACGTCGGTGCTACATACGCAATATGACATAGCGGCCATAATGCTTCATTAGAAAAGCCCAGATAGTATCCTTCTTCTTCCTCCCTGGATAACTGGATACGCCTTAATGTATAGCAGGGCAACTCAGGCGGAACCAGAATACGATTTCTATCATCTACAACTTGCCAATCGGCACTGCCGCTGCCGTGGGCAATCCATGTCCCGCCACAGGCTCGCATGACCGGGTCGAGAGCTACGGTAAGGCCGCTGGCCGGAACAATAGACTTAATTCCATCGTTGGATAGCACATGTATATACGGTTCCCGATTTGATACAACTATGAATAACTGGTTGGCTAATTTTGTTGTAACAAGCTGCTGTAAATCTTCCTTTGTCCAGCTCATTTCATTTTCCTGTTGCTTGCCCTATAACAAGGTACAGGATAAGAGTAAAGAACGTCAAATTTTGGTTAAAAAACGTTCCTGCACTCACGAGTAGACATAAGGTTCTGCACGACCTTATTCAAAAGGCTCGGATAAGAACGAGCATGAATGCATTTGATATCGGATTTTGCTTTCCCTGTAATCGCTCAGCTAAAATGTACTGTGGATTGGTAGAGGTAAAATGTCTGAGCACAATAAGGCCAAACACGGTCCAAATGAAAAATTATTGACCACCGTCAGCCTGGTCCGCACTGCAGACCGCCTTAAAGGCGTGCCCGCGGCTATCGCACTGCTTAAGTCCAATCCGGTCAAGGGCAAAGCCGTCGTGCTCAAGCCAAACTTCAATACCGCCGACCCCGCCCCGGGTTCCACACATAACGATACGCTTCGTGCCTTGGTTTTGACCCTCAAGGACATGGGCACCAAAAGCATCACTCTCGCCGAGCGCTGCGGTCCGATGGACCCCACCGAGCGAGTCATGAAAGCCAAGGGCACTTTCGAAATGGCCAAGGAACTCGGCTTCGACATAGTCAACCTGGAGGAGCTAAAAGCCGATGGCTGGATTCATTTCCATCCCAAGGACAGCCACTGGAAAGACGGTTTTCTTTTCCCCCGGATCTATGCCGAGGCGGAAGCTATCGTCCAGACCTGTTGTCTGAAGGCGCATGCCTTCGGCGGGCACTTCACACTTTCCCTGAAGTGCTCGGTGGGACTGGTGGCCGGCAAAGGCTATCCCTTTATGCAGGAGCTACACACCTCGCCTCACATTCGTCAGATGATCGCCGAAATCAACTCGGCTTATTCCCCTGATTTAGTCGTTCTCGACGGCGTGGATGCCTTTACCAAAGGCGGCCCGGCCCAGGGAACGCATGTTAAGACTAACGTAATCGTGGCCGGCAGCGACCGCGTGGCTATAGATGCTGTAGGTGTGGCCATACTTCGCCTGTTCGGCACCACGCCGGAGGTTAGCCAGGGGCGTATCTTCGAGCAGGACCAGATTGCCCGCGCGGTCGAGCTAGGCCTTGGAATCAATGCGCCCGATGAAATTCAACTGGTCACCGGCGACCCGGAGAGCGAGGCCTTCGCCAGGCAGGTAAGCGACATATTACTCACACAGAGATAAATGATATTATTGACAGCACCGGCTGAGAGGAGATAGAACCGATGATTAACAGAATCGCTTTTTCCAGACCGCAATCTATACTAACGGTACTGAAATATAAGGACGTTCGGAGCTATTTGCTAACCGCAGCCTTCGTTATGCTGGCTGTGTTTGTTCCCTGGATTTTTCATCAGCTTCACCTGGCCGGTCCCACCTTTCTACCCATGCACATCTTCGTATTGCTGGCCGGGCTTCTATTCGGTTGGCGGGCCGGTCTGCTCGTCGGCTTGTTTACGCCGATAACCAGCTACTTTTTATCAGGCCTGCCGGCGTTAAACATCCTGCCACAGGTGGTTATCGAAGTTTCCGCTTATGGCTTAATCGCCGGTTGGCTGCGCGAAAAGTATGACCTGCGAACGATATGGTCGCTGCTCGGCGCCATGATCGGCGGACGGCTGGCGCTGCTATCATCCATGGCCATAATCTATCTTATTGCCGGGCAAAGCTATAGCCCACTGGGGCCGGAATCGAATCCACTGCTGTCCTTCTGGACGACGGTCCAACAGGGCTGGCCGGGCATCGCTATCCAGCTGGCTGTAATACCTTTAGCAGTCTGGCTGGTGGAAAAATTTAAATAATCCTTCCCCGTCATATAGTGTATAAATCTCTATTCGATCAATTCGTAACCAGCAGCCACACGCTCCGGGTATATAAAAGCGATAAGATCATCTTCTCTTCGGAAAAAGACAGGTTGCTGCCGCTGGTGGAATACCTGGACAAATTCGGCTCCCGCCACCGGAAAATAGTCATCTTCGATAGAATCCTGGGACGAGCTGCTGCCCTGCTGTGCGTCAAAGCCAACTGCCAGGAGGTTTACAGTCCGCTGGGCAGCCAGCTTGCTATCGGAATACTGGGAAAGCGCGGCATCAAATATCACTTTAGCCGTACCGTGCCCTGTATACTCAGGCCGGACAGCACGGAAATGTGCCCCATGGAGCTGCTATCCATCGGCAAAGACCCCGACGAGTTTTATCGGCTAATCAAACTCAAAATCGCCGAAAACGCGGCTAGGGGCAGCTGAACCTCCCCAATGCTAACTTGCCGGCGGCCCGGTCTTTGAAGTCTGGGATACCAGCATGGCTCCCAGACCGAAGAGCGCCACGGCCAGCCCGATCCAGAAGCCCAGGTAAGGTATCAGCTTTACCAGCGTCAGAATCACCAGACCCGTCGCCAGCGCACCTATCATGATACCCCTGGAATCGGTCTCCCTGAAGCGGCCGATAATCCAGCGACCGATAAACAGCCCCACGAAAATCTGGCTGAGGAAGATGGCTATGGCATACAGGGCCAGCACAATCAAAGCCACCGGAATTCCGATCACCGTAAAGCAGGCAATTATGGCCGCCACCGGAGTAGCAAAGAGAATAACGGCTCCCCAGCCCAGACAGGCCAACGGTTTACGGAGAATCGTATCGGCTATCGTCGCCGACTTTCTGGGAGCTATAAGGATGATAATTATCCCCGTAACCAGCACCATCAGCAAACCCACGATCTTGCCGCCGATGCCGGCGAACGGAGCGGCTTTCTCGGCTTCCGGTATATTGCGTGTAGTGGCGCCGCCTATACTGGCGCCCGTGCGGATATCGGCTGCCTTCTCGCTGGTATAGGTTAAGTTGCCCCGTATATTCGCCCCTGATGTCAGCGTTAAATTCTCAACACTGATTTCGACATTCCCGTCCACAGGGCCGCCGATGGTAACTACATTGCCGCCTCCTTTAACATCCTTGCCGATGAGACCTTCCGTACGCACATTACCGGCCCCGAAAAGGAAATCACCGCCTATCTCCGCCTGGCTCCTGATATTGGTCTCGCTGCTGAAAGCAATCAGGTCGCCGTTGATCTTGCCGCTGACGTTTATCGTTTCCCCGGCCACCCGCACGGCATGATTTACGGTACCGTTAACATTGATGGTCTGTCCGATGGCCAGCAGGCTGCCATTGACAGTGCCATTGACCGTAATAGTGCTGCCGAAAGCCCACAGATCGCCGTTGATAGTACCGTCGATAGTAATATCGTTTCCCGCCACATAGAGGTCGTCTTCGATAACTTCGCCGGCGGTAATAGTTATCGAGTCTTCACTGCGAAGGTCGGCTGCCAGGACAGGAGCCGCCGTCACAAAAGCCAGAATCACAGCTACCAGAGTCACTACCAGTCCTCTGAAAACATGTTTTGACATATTCACCTCCAGAATTTTTAAAAAATTAAATTACGGTATCGATTTCAGTGGATGCTCCGAAAGATATACCGCTTTATCACCTTCAATAATAGAGATAGCACATGGGCATCCAAAAACTATGGGCGAGCCGTATGTCTTTTCTCCAGACATGGTGAACTCGCCGGCTGTCGTGTCAAAAGTGCCGCGCCGTATAGCCGCCATTATGGCATCGGCATTTTCGACCGTGCCCGCTTTCTCCATGGCCTGAGACAGTATCAACAGGTGTGACGGCAGCCAGCCTATCCAGTCGGTATAGGTATACGGGCGGCCATATTTATCGGACAAGGTCTGCATGACCTGCCGGCA
>Ga0214474_1001251_pt1 | contig 11773 bp, 5 predicted proteins | sample RVTome_2_FD_187335 | JGI IMG/M metagenome (GOLD analysis project Ga0214474, IMG submission 187335) | Soil microbial communities from uranium-contaminated site in the Upper Colorado River Basin, Wyoming, United States - RVT95D214 HiSeq ...
CACACCGCCTGTAATCTCTGGTGTTACCGTGTCCAATGTCAGACCCACTCGAGCAACGGTCACTTGGACCACTGACGAGTCTTCAGATTCGTTCGTCGCGTACGACACTAGCGTGCCCCCATCGATGAGCGTATATAACGCCCAGATGACGACGAGCCACAGCGTCACCCTCACGGGCCTGACGGAGGATTCGCTGTACTACTTCGCGGTGGGTTCAGCCGATGCTGCGGGCAACTTCGCATATGACGACAACGCGACTAACTACTACCTGATCGTGACTCCTCCGAAGCCGCCCCTGCCTCCTGCAAACGAGGAGTGGCCGACTTTCCATAACAACAACCCGAGAGTGGGTGTCTCCCCGAGCAACTTCGAGCCCCCGCTGACCGAGATGTGGACAACGTCGACCAACCTTATGCAGCGTTGGAACAGCCCTGTGTTCTCCGACGGAATGATCATATCGGCCACGCTTGACGGGTACCTGAGAGCCAGAGATCCGTACACGGGCGACGTGATATGGGAGAGAATGCTCGGAGGACAGTACTACTACACGGGCACGCCGGCGATCTCAGAAGGCGTGCTGTACTCGGCCTTCTACACCGATTATGGTGGAAGCGTGTACGCGATAGACGTGTTCACGGGCGACACCATCTGGTCGGTTGGAACCACGGAGATAGGCGTTGACATAAACGCGAGGGTGCAGATGGCATATGATGACGGCCTCGTGTTCGGGAGCGGCTGGTCGGCCGAGGTCTTCGCACTGAACGCCGCAGACGGAAGCCTTGTCTGGAGCAGCTACGGAGGCGATGTCTGCCTGATGGGCGTATCGGTCGCATACGGGATGGTGTACGCGTCGTCAGTCAACGGAGCCGTTACCGCCTATGACGAGTACACGGGATCCGCAGTCTGGACCGCCTTCCTGGACAACGTTTGCACGCACCCGCCGCTGGTTGCCGCAGACATGGTCTTCGAAGGCACGTACGGCGGAACCATGTATGCCTTGGATGCCTACGGCGGCTCTGTCGTGTGGTCCGCAAGCGGCTTCGGAATGCTCGACCTCATCACGCCAGCGTTCGACGGGGCGAGCATATACTTCGGGGACTTCAACTATAACTACTACAGCCTCGATGCTTTCAGCGGCTCAGTCAACTGGCAGACCCCCACCGGAGGAATGGAGATCGGGTCCGCGTTGGCCTACGCTAACGGATACCTGTATGGTGCCGCGTGGGACGGCTACCTGAGAGTACTTGACGCCGACACCGGTTCGATCGTCGAGACTCACTACTTGAGCGGGTCAGGCTCGACCTCCACGCCCGCGATATACGACGGCTGGGTCTATATCGATGACAATGACGGTGCTATGCACGCGTTCATGGGCCTGCTCCCGGTTGGGCTGTTGATCAGTCCCACGAGCCAGGCGCAGGAAGCGGTCCCGGGAGACATCGTGACCTACGGAATCACGGTCACGAACGTCGGGACCTCTGGCGATGACACGTTCGATGTGACGGTCTCGACGAGCCCGCTGGGTTGGGCATTGGACCTATTCTACTCGGACGGCACAACGCCCCTTGATGACACTGACTTGGACGGCGTGGACGACACTGGCACGCTCGCATTCGGCGAGAGCACGCTGATAATCGCCCAGGTGAGCGTTCCCGGCGCCGCCGCTGCAGGAGACGTGGACGTGCACGAGGTCACCTTCACGTCGAGCAATGACTTGGGAGTGTCCAAGACCGCGCGCATAGAGACTTCAATCCCGCCACCCGGCGTCTGGGTAGGTCCTTCGGCGTCCTTGAACCTCGATGCGGGGGTGTCGGTGCTCGTGCCTATGAACGCGACGAACACCGGCGGAGTGGCGGACCTGATCGACCTTGCAGCAGTGTCACAGAACGGCTGGAACGTAACCCTGCTGGAGGCTGACGGAGTGACGCTGCTGCCGGACAACGACGGTGATACCTTGCCCGACACCGGAGTCATACCGGGCCTCGCGAGCTATCCGTTCATGGTCCTTCTGGAAGTTCCAGGGGATGCAACCAACGGCACGGTGGACCGCACGTATGTGACCGGCACTTCGGACGCAGACCCCGGAGCCACGGCGACCGCAACGGTGATGATCGAGGTTGGGCCGCCACAGGTCTCCTCGGAGTGGCCGACGTTCCAACAGAACAATGCGAGGAACGGCATCTCACCGCAGACGCACGGCCTGCCACTGTCGCTCGAATGGTCAGTATCGCTTAGCCCGAGCTACGGAGGTGGATACGCCTCTCCGATCATACACAACATGAGGGCATACTACGCAGTCTGGTCAGGAGACGTATACTGTCTGGACCTGGCGACTGGGAACATGGTGTGGTCGACGGTTCTCGGTGCGGAAGGCTGGATCCCGAGTTCGATGGCCGCGGCTTACGGATACATATACATCGCTCTCGTGACAGACCCCAGCGGCGCCGAGATAACGATGTTCTGCCTCGATGAGGAGACGGGCGATGTTGTCTGGCAGGCGCCTCACGCGGTAGCCATGGACCAGGGCATTACGACTCCAGTGGTTGTAGCAGGCGCGGTGTACTGGTCGTCCTACGGGGCGATGACGGCATACGCCAACGACGCATTCACGGGGGCCGAGCTTTGGTCGGTCCCGCTGGCAGGAATGCCCTTGCAGGGACCCGCGTACTCCGGCGGGATGCTGTACCTTACGACCGATTCCGGTGACATCTACTGTCTGGATCCAACGGACGGCGCCACTGTCTGGCATAGCAATTGCGGCATGCAGCTATACAATTGCCCGGTGGTCTCCGAGGGCGTGCTCTATGTCGCGGACTGGTGGGGATACGTCTACGCCTATGACGCCCTCACCGGGGATCAGATCTGGGTCTCGCTGATTGGCTATGAGAATGACTTCTCTACAGCTGTAGTCGTGGACGGGGTTGTTTATGTCTCGAACTACGACCCATACTACGGCGCTCCCGCAATGTTCGCCTTGGACGCGTCGAGCGGAGGAGTGATCTGGACGACACACGTTTACGGATGGATTCAGAGCTCACCTGCTTACTGCGATGGCGTTGTGTATGTGACGGACTCGAGCGGCTATCTGTACGCGATGGATGCTTCCTCAGGCTCGGTCCTTCAGGAGATCTATGTCGCGAGCTACGCCCTCTTCTCGTCGATCGCAATAGCCGACGGGTACCTCCTCACTGGCGACAGCGACGGCTACCTGTACTGCTACGAGTTCGCGGTCGGCCCGCCCATGGAGGTAGACCACATAGTGGTGACACCGAGCGAGACCACGGTGGCAGTCGGCGGGGCCGTAATGCTGGACGCGCAGGCCTATACCTCAGGAGGACTCGAGATCTACAACTGGGACTGTGAGTGGTCATTGTCCGAGGGCCTCGGCCTGATCTTGCCGATGTACGGAGACTACAACTCTGCGTACTATGTCGCAGGGACCGTCACGGGCACCGACACTGTGAGCGTATTGAATGGCTCCATAGTAGGAAACGCGCTCGTGGAGATCGTCCCTGCAGCGGCGGATCACATGACCGTTTCTCCAGGGGCAGCTACAATGGTCGCTGGGAGCTCAATGACGTTCTCGGCAGATGTGTGGGATGCCCACGGGAACCTTGTGCCTGGATACACGGCTGACTGGTCCGTTGTCGGCGGAGGGAGCATAGACGCCAGCGGAGTGTACACCGCGGGGACGACGGTCGGAGACAGCACAGTTGTCGCATCGGCCGACGGGATGACCGGCAGCGCCTTAGTGCACATCGTGCCTGGCGCGGTCGATGTCGTCGAGCCTGACCCGAGCAGCGTCACCGTTGAGGCCGGAGGATCGGCTATACTCGAGGCAGTCGCGATGGACCAGTACGGGAACGCGGTGCCTGACGCGCTGCTTACCTGGACCACCACCGGCGGATCGGTCGTCGGACTGAACGACATGAGGACGATCGCGCACATGACGGCGCCCACAGCGACGGGATCCGAGCAGGTGACCGTGTCGTACGGCTCAGGGATGTCCGCGGTAACCGCGGATGTGACCGTCACAGTGGTTCCTGGGCCAATCGCTGCCGTTGAGGTGACGCCTCTGGACCCGACAGTGACGGTAGGAGACGACCTCGCCTTCTCTGCTGCCGCATCGGACGCGTACGGGAACGCGGTGAGCGGAGCCACGATCGAATGGGACTCGACCAGCGGAGCTATCTCGGCAGGCGGCATGTTGACCGCACCTACTCAGGCCGGCCAGCTGAGGGTAACCGCCACGGCTGACGGAGTCTCGGCCGGTGTGTCCGTGATAGTCGCTCCCGGGCCTGTCGCTTCAGTAGAGATCTGGCCATTGCTGCTGAACATAACTCTGGACGGCAGCGCTGGACTCACTGCGGCGGCATATGACGAGTACGGGAACGCTGTCCCTGACGCGACCTTCTCGTGGACGACGACCATAGGATCGATCGACGCTGCGACAGACACTTCGCACGCGACCTTCGAGGCGGGAACGGAAGACGGCAACGGTACGATAACTGCCACATCGGGCGGAGAGAGCGCCACAATGGTCGTCAACGTCCTAGTATCCGAGGAAGGAGGGACGACAGGTACTAGCGCGATCACCTGGGCCGCTCTTGTAATCGCGATCATCGCGATTGTGATAGCGGTCCTGATGTTCCTGTTGGGCAGGAAGTCGAAGGCGGCGGAGAGCCCGCCACCCGCTGAGCCGCCGGAAGTGCCGCAGACACCGTCCTAGAAACACCAATCGAACTCCCTCACGGGAGTTCGTTCTATTCTTATTTTCATTCACATCCGCGAGCGCAAGCCAGACCCGGTCAATGCCCCGAATGCTCGTGCTGATGATGCTCAGGCTGGAAGTTCGCCGGACGCAACGACCCGAAGGCGCCCGCGAGGACCTCAGAGAGCGCGGGATGTATGACCTGCGACCTCACAAGAGGGGCGTACGTGCCGTTCTCGGAGTTCATCATGTTGACGACCTGCTGTATCAGCACAGAAGCCATAGGCCCGACTGCGGTCGCCCCGAGGATCTGCCTCGAGGGATACTCTACCATGACCTTGACGAACGTCTCTTCATCTCCAATCGCGTAGCCCATTGCGGAGTCCCAGTACCTGCTCACGCCCACCATGACCTTCCTGCCGGCCTTGGCCTCCTCCTCAGTCATGCCCACCTGGCCGACCTGAGGATTAGTGAAGACCGCATGTGGCACCGCGTGAAGGTCCACTGACCGCTTCTGTTCGGAGAACAGGTTATTCGCGACTATGGACGCCTGATAGTTCGCGGTGTGCCTATACATGTTCCTTCCCAGGGCGTCCCCGAGGGCGTATATGTTCGGCTTCGAGGTCTGGAGATACTGGTCCGTCATGATCCAGCCCTTGTCGTCGGTCTTGACCCCTGTCTTCTCTGGCTTCACCCAGTCAGAGTTGGATCGAACGCCCACAGCGACCAGGAGATGCTGTGCCTCGATGACTCTCTCGTCAGTCTCTCCAGGGTCTTTCACGCTCACAGCAATCCTGCCGTCCCTGCCCTCGACCTTCCTGGTATCAGTACCAGTGTGCACTTCGACATACCGTGACAGGCGTTTCTTGACTAGGAGGCTAGTCTCAGGCTCTTCGTGCGGCAACAGGACTGGGTTCCTGCCTATGAGGGTGACCTTCGTGCCTATTGCGGAGAAGAAGTGCGCGAACTCGCACCCTATGTATCCTCCTCCAAGTATCGCGACGCTTTCAGGCTGTTCCTCGATGTCGAACACGGTCCGGTATGTGTGATACTTGACGGATTCGATGCCTGGCACCGGCGGAATCTGCGCCCTCGCCCCGGACGCGATCACGATCCTCGGGGCGTGAATGGTCTCCGAGCCGACCTGCATGGTGTAGTCCGAAACGAAGCTCCCCACGGTACTGTACAGCTTGACATTGCTCGCATTGGCTACTCCGCGCTCCATGTCATGCCGTCCGTCGAGCACGATGTCCCACATGCGCTTCTTGAGAAGCTTGTAGTCCACCTTGTCGAGTTTGAGGTGCACACCGATCTTCGCGGCCTCCTCAGCCTCGCGGATCGCATCGGCTGCGTGGATCAGGACCTTCGATGGTATGCATCCCCTGTTGAGGCAGGTGCCTCCAAGGGGTCCCTCCTCGACGAGCGCCACCTCGAGCCCTCGAGCGAGCGCGGAATCGACTGTGTTCATCCCCGCTCCAGTGCCTATCACTATCAGCCCGAACTCCCTCATGCTCGACCCCGTTCGGAGATGGGACTAAGTACTCAATAAACTTCAGCCCAAACAGTTGGCGCTCCTCGGAAGGCTATTGACGGACGAGCACCATCACAATGTGGGGAGTATGGACCCGAATAACCAACTTGTGCACACCTTCAACCTCGACACCGAGGTAGGCAAAGACCAGCTCTTGTCGTTCCCTAGGTTCATCCGGGAGAAGATGGCCTTCGGGCAACTCCCAGGCATACGCATGGAGGGCCTGGAGGCTCTTGTCGGCCACGCGGGACACTACGTGGAGTTCAAGGCCGGCCCCCAGAGGGGTCGGTACGATTCCACAGTCAGGATCTATCTCACGAAGCCGCTCAGGACCGAGGTTTGGTCGGTCCAAGGGAGAGACCAGGAGTTCGAGAAGCAACTGGAGAATGTGCTCCTGTTCTCTCTGCAATTCTTCGAGGAGCACGTGAGGGAGTCGATGATATACCTCGCGTTTGTGCCCGGGAGTCCGAAGACAGCCGAGGCCAGGGCCAGGCGATCCCTTCTAAAGACCCTGCTCTCCGGCAATCTCATGAATCTGTTCCTGCTATCAATCCTGGTCGGAGTCGCAGTCTATGCCACACTCAGCGCGATATCCCCGGAGACTGCCCAGGTCGTTGCGCCCATCTTTCTGATCTCATTCATGCTCGCGCTATCCCTCTCCGCGGGAAGGCTGAGTTCCCTCAGGAGCCCGTGGAGGATCACCAAGGATAGGCGTGATGTGCTCCTTGTACAATACAAGGTGCCTGAAGGACAACTGGGCAAGTTCGTCGAACAGAACAGAGCCAGGATTGTCGCCGCAAAGAAAAGGGCCTATGACATGTTCCTCGCATGCCCCGGCGACGCATGCGGAGACAAGATAGCCGACGTGTTCTTGAGGGAAGGCATTCCCGCGGAACCGAAGGACTTCACTGTCAGGAGAATCGACGTCTACGGGATGGTCGAGAGGATCGCGAGGAAGTTCGGCATATCCGTTCCCGCGATCGTCATCATGCAAGACGCGAAGCCTAACGCTGCTGCGACGGGGTTCACCAAGAACCTCGCGACCATGATCATCACTATGGGACTCTTAGTCCAGCTGGAGGACGAGGAGATAGAGCTGGTGATAGGACACGAGCTGAGCCATCTGCGCTCGGGCGACCCGATCATACTGTTCTCGCTCGTGGCCACCGAGTACCTGGCGCGAGTGTTTGTTTTCGGGACGATGATTCCCGCGGTGCTGTTCTTCCCGTACATCATCTTCGTGCTCTGGGCCATCTTCTTCTTCGGGAAGTTCCTGGAGAGCAGGGCGGACTTGGAGGCGGGTATAATACTAGGGAAGCCGAAAGTAATGGCCGAGTCTCTGAAGAAGATCGGGTTCAGGCGGCTGGTGCTGGAAGAGCGATTCCTGGAGCCGGGCGCAAGCAGGTTCAACGAGTGGCTGAGGTTGGACGCTCATCCCCCAATGTACTTCCGGATACAGAGGCTCGAGAGTCTGGACATCGCACATCCACCGAAACACCCCTTCCTGAGCTCTGTCAGGGCGGTAACCAGAGGATTCATCAACGCAGGAAAGGTCGCCTAGGGGGCTCGTCCGCCGAACCTTTCATTAACGTGCAGAGGGCTTGGCAGTACCAGTGGGAATGTGGGCAGGCTAGAGCTACCAATACCAGAGCTAGGCAGAGGAACACAGCACTTGGACGCAGCAGCGGATGAGATGCAAGAGCGGATAAGGAGGAACGTGCCGGAGAGGTTCAGGGAATCTATTGTCGTCCGGCCGTTCAAAAGGCGCGGATCGAGTGGCCTGGCGATAGAATATGACGACGCTGCGGAACCTCACGTGTTCGCGGTGATCGAACACCCGAAGAAGTGAATCCCGAAACAGATGATGATGCCAGCAATTCCGAGGATTGGTCTGACTTGAAACCGAGAGAGCCGCGAATGCCGAGGACGCTCACAGAGAGAGAGATGGAGCTGCTAGAAATCCACCACGCGAGACAGGAGCGTTATCTGAGGACGGCCAGGTTCGTGCAGTCCAAGTGGTTCATGATAGGAGGAGCGTTGGCGATCGCGGTCTTCCTTCTCCTGGTATTCCTGGTCAGCTCATTCTAGGTTCAAATCTTCTTCTTGTGCACGGGGCATTGGATGCCCAGCCTGCAATACCTGCACTTCTCCTCGGTCACAGGTGGAATCGCCTTCACCATACGTCCGTACTTGCGCCTGGGCAGACTCTCCCCCCGCAAGTGAACGCGGACGGCTTACATAAACCTCTGGATATGGTCTCAGGTCGCCTTCGGCAGAGTGATGTTGTACACGCACCCCTTGGACGGATCCCCCTTTACAATATCAGAAACCCACATCTCACCGTTGAACCGCTCGATTATCGCGCGGGCGGTGGCAAGCCCTATCCCGAACCCGCCAGCAAGCTCCGATCTCGAGATCTTGGCCATCTTCAGTACCTCCTGTTTCAGATGGTCGGGGATGCCTCTGTCCGGCTGAGATACCTTGATCCACCAGTGCTCCTTCCTGCCGCTGGACTTGGTGTCGACGGTTATGATCAGCTTGGTTTTCTCGACCCTGTCGGACTTGACAGCAGTGAAGAACAGGTCAACGAACGCATCCTCCAGCATCTCGTCCGCTAGGACATCCATAGTATGGCTGGGCAGCTTCACGTCGAAGTCGATCTTCCTTCCCCGCCCGTTCCTCTTCACGGACTCTATCGCGGACGTGATGGACTGCCCGGCATCCGCTTTCTTGAAGACTTTCGAGCCGCCCTCTCTCAGCTTCGCGAGAGTACGGACCATGTCGAGGAGCATCATGAGGTTCTCGCTCTGGCCAGACGTGCGCCCAATGATCGTCTGGATCCTCGGGTCCAGATCCTTCTCCTTGCTTATGGAGCCCATATAGGCAATTATGGGGGTCGCGTAGTTCGCAATATCGTGCGTGAGAAGATCCATGTGAAGCTCTATCTGTTCCCTTGTTGTCGCGATCTCCCCCAGGAGCTTCGCGTTCTCGATCGCGATCCCCGCATGGTTCGCGAACATGATTGCGATCTCGAGGTCCTCGTTTGAGAAGTTGTCAGGCGGATACCTGAGCAGCTCTATCACTCCTAGGACCTCCTTCTTGCCGATAATCGGAACCGCGAGCATGCGCGCGTGCGTCGCGGGTGTCCCCGGGATCAGGTCCCCTCTAGGGTCGGCCTCTGTGTCCATGATGATTTCCGCCTTCTTCGTGCGCGCGACATGGCCGACGATGCCGACATCCGCCGGGAAGCTCGTGTCCGACATCGCCTCCGCGGCGTAAGGGCCAGTCGCGTAGACCGGAGTTCCTGTACCCCTCTTCCAGTCGAACACGTAGAAGGTCAGCTCGTTGCACGGGACCAGCTCCTCGAGCTTGCTCGCGACCACCCTGAATATCTCGCTTGACTCTATCTCTTGCTGCAACGTCGCAGCGACGTCTATGAGCGCCCTCTGCGCCCTCGCTCTGATGCTGAGTCTCTCGAACAGATCCGCGTTCTCGACGACTCTGAGTATGTTCTTCGCGAGGTCCTCCGCCATGTCGAGCTCGTCCGAGTTCAGCGTGACGGTCCTCGAGTTGTCGCCTATGAAGAACAGCCCCACGACCTTCTCTCCGCTGACCAAGGGTATCGCGACGCAGTTGAGGAAAGAGTATTGTCCAAGCATCCTCCGCTTCGCACTGGGCTCGAGATGCCTCTCATCGCAGAACATCACCTTCCTCTTGGCAATCGCCTCAGCCGCAACTGAGAAGGACCCGAGCATTATCCTCTTGTCCCTCGACAGAGAGACTCCTCTCGCGGTGCACGCGCTCGTGATCAGCTCCCTCGTCTCCTCGACATGCTCGAACAGCGCCACGAAGTCTACATCGAAGTAGTCCATGGTTGTCCTGCAGAACTTTGTCAGGACCTGGTCGAGCTCGCGCCTGAGCATGGGCGCACACAAGAGACAGCGCATGAGAGTACCCATCGTTGCGGCGAACTCCTCGAGCAGGATGACGATCTCCTCGACGCTCCTGTCGATTATGCCATCGACGGCGATCTTCGCCCCATCGCGCTGGGACTCTGGCATGTTGCGCTCGATCTCCCTGTAGAGTATGTCCCTGAGTATGTGCTGGTTCCTGATCAGGCTGCTCAGGTTGACGCTCCTCAGGTGCTCGCTCCTGATTGTGCTTCTCAGAATCTGGTGGGCCTTCTTGGATCCGGGGTTCCTGGCACGCTCTACGAGCGCCTGGAGGTACGCCTTCATCCGGTCAACCCGAGCCTCGAGCGGGACGGCGAAGTCCGCGGCTTTCGTGAAGGGTATTTTAGTGGCTTCCGCGGTCCACAGCTTGATTATCTCATCGGAATGGCTATCGATGAGGTCCAAAAGAGCCTTGTTCTCCGGGATATTGGACGCCCCTGCTGAATTGTCTGGCATAGCTCTGCGAATTCCTCCAGCCGTGCGCGGGGAGAATGACCGATTAGTTTATGGGTCTCCCGGCATAAATCGCTTTGCTCATCGATGCGCATTCCACGAGAAATGCCGCCTGAAAAAACCGCTCCTCCAAAAGGCGTAGCCAGACCACCCGATTCGCATTATCCTCTAGGTTGAATATGCTTATATTGCGGCAGCAGATAGCTTCTGGCCGGAGTAGTGCGTCAGGATGGCTGCACAACACGCTTCGGTTAAGACCATGCTTCTGACAGGGAAGCAGGTCAAGAAGCTCCTCGACATGAAGGATGTACTCGGCGCGGTCGAGAACGCCTTCAAGCACAAGGGGCTCGGTAAGGTCCAGATGCCGCCAAAGGTCTACTTGTTCTACGAGAAGTACGACGGCGACCTGAGAACGATGCCCTCGTTCGTCGAGGACATGGACGTCTCCGCGGTCAAGATTGTGAACGTCCACCCGCAGAACGCCAAGAACTTCGGCATGCGCACTGTCATGGCGCTCCTGGTCCTTGTCAACCCGCACACGGGAGCCCCGCTCGCGGTCATGGACGCCACTCACATCACCGACATGAGGACGGGCGCTGCCAGCGGGATAGCCTCGAAGTACCTCGCGAGGCCGAACCCGAAGATCATCGGCATAATCGGATGCGGCAACCAGGCGAGGACCCAGATGCTCGCGCTGGTGACCCAGTACGGAGCGTTCGATGAGCTGAGGCTGTTCGACATGTACCCCGAGAAGGCGAAAGCGCTCGCCAGGGAGTTCAGAAGGCACTACAAGGAGAAGGTCCCGAAGATCAAGGCGGTCAAGGAGGCCAAGGACGCCGTTGTCGATTCCGATATTGTCGTGACGGCCACGTCCGCCAGATCGCCCATAGTCCACGATGAGTGGGTCAAACCGGGGACGCACTTCAACTGCATCGGTGCGGACGCCCCTGGAAAGCAGGAGATGGACCCGAAGATACTCAAGAGGGCCTACCTTGTCATAGACGACTGGGAGCAGGCTTCGCACTCGGGCGAGATCAATGTCCCGCTCGGCAAGAACGAGATGACCAGGGACGATGTCGACGCCGAGATTGGCCACATCGTCGCCGGAATGACACCAGGCAGGCA
>Ga0214474_1001253_pt1 | contig 11771 bp, 13 predicted proteins | sample RVTome_2_FD_187335 | JGI IMG/M metagenome (GOLD analysis project Ga0214474, IMG submission 187335) | Soil microbial communities from uranium-contaminated site in the Upper Colorado River Basin, Wyoming, United States - RVT95D214 HiSeq ...
CTACCTGGCCAGTGCCTGGGGAAATCCTGGCGGAGGGTTCACGGGTGCGATGAGCGGTGGCCAAAGCGCATTTAAAGACCTGATGGAAGACTGGGGGAAAAAGATATAATTTGCGGGACGTTGGTTTAGATGCAACTTAGCCATCCGCTCCTAATTCTGGAATCTCGCCAGAAGCAAAGTGCAATAAAAGACATGTCCATAAATTTATAAGTATCTGCTTCTCAACAGTCACCAACTTTTTCTTTGACCTATCTCCTACCATTCAGTGAAATTTTGAGTGCTGGTCAGTAAAGCCTTTCGACAAAACTCAATGAATCTAAGGGTTCATCCTGATTTGAATCGGAGGGTTAATCCTGAGCTTGTCGAGGGGTTGACATTTCATTCCTGTTATTATAATTTCCTTCCATCCTAAGAGAGGCTGAGGAGGGGAATGATGAATTATAAGACATTTGTAGAAGAACAGATTGCTTCGATTAGAGAATCAGTAGGCAGTGGCATTGCGATCAATGCGCTCAGCGGTGGTGTGGACAGCTCGGTCGTTACAGTTATCGGACACCGTAGCCTTGGCGAACGGCTCAAGACCGTTTTCATTGATAATGCCCTCATGAGAAAAGGCGAGCCAGAGCGGGTTGTCAAAATCTTTGCCAGGATGAAGATCCCTGTGCAACGCGTGGACGCAAGAGCGGAGTTTTTGGGTGCTCTAAAAGGCCTGATTGATCCTGAAGAGAAGCGTAACGCCGTCACCAACACCTTCTATGCCAAAGTCTTCGGAAGACTTGTCCGTGAGACAGGAGCAAAATTCCTACTCCATGGAACCATTCTCACGGACATCGAAGAGACTGTGGCAGGCATCAAGCGGCAGCACAACATTCTTGCACAGATCGGCATTGATCCTGAGAAAGAGTACGGCTATAAAGTTTTGGAGCCGCTTCAGACACTACGTAAGGATGGGGTGAGAAGGGTAGCGAAGATTCTGGGCCTCCCTGCTGAAATTACGAAAAGAATTCCTTTTCCAGGTCCTGCTCTGGCCACAAGAATTGTGGGAGAGGTCACAGAAGAGAGGCTTGAAATCGTCCGGGAGGCAACGGATATTGTTGAAAAAGAACTCGGAAAGAGCAAGGCCTTTCAATACCTGGCGGTTCTTCTCAACGACAAGGCTACTGGAATCCGGGAGGGAAAGCGCGAGTTTGGACAGATCATCGTGGTTCGGTGCATCAACAGCGTGGATGCAAGAAAGGCAACGGTTACGAAAATCCCCTGGGTTAAGCTAAACCGTATCAGCAAGCGCATCACATCCATCAAGGGTGTCAACCGTTGTCTTTATGACCTTACACCCAAACCCCCTGCCACCATTGAATATATCTGATTTATAGATGGATCTTAAAATTCTAAATTCGAAGCGCGAAATCCGAAATGGTTTAAACTCTAAACACTAAACTCTAAATCCTAAATAAATCCAAAAGCCAAAACTCAAAAGATTATACGGGTTTGAGTTTTTTGCTCTCGATATTTTAGTTTGTTTATAGTTTAGGGTTTCGAGTTTAGGGTTTAACATCTTTGTTTCGGATCTAGATATTCGGATTTCGAATTTGACAAAGTGGTGGATTTTAATGCTTCATTAGTTCTTTTAATTTGTTTACGGCGGGGGGCAAAACGTCTCCGATCTTTTCATCAAAGCGCAGATGACAGCTCCCATCCATGGGGGTCTCTCCCTGATTGATAATGACCAGGCGGGCTCCTAATTTGAGGGCTAATCTGGGCATATCATTGGCAGGGCTCACCACAAGACTTGATCCCACAACAATAAAAAGATCACAATAACTTGAATGGTGGAAAGAATCCTCCAGATCCTTTTGAGGAAGGGGATCACCAAAGTTCACCACACTCGAAACCAACCTGCCTCCGCACTTGCAGGTATCTATTCCCAAAGATTTATCCACCTGAGTCTGGCAGCGTTGACACCTGAGCTTTGAGACATTGCCATGGAGTTCAGCCAGCAGTTCAGGCCGAATCCCGGAACGCAGATGGAGGTTGTCCACATTCTGGGAGATGAGGAATTTTAATTTACCTAAATTCTGAAGCTCGACAATGGCTCGATGACCAGCATTCGGCTCGACCGAAGTGGAGGGTCTGGTTATCGGTGGAAGCCCTTTTTCCTGTCGTGTCCAGACGCCATCCGGTCCTCGAAAGTCGGGCAATCCTGAATCCGTACTAATACCTGCCCCGGTGAAGAAGACAATGTATTTCGCTTCAAACATCCATTGCGCTAATTTCTTAATGCGTTCTTCCAAATCTTTCATCTTTATACCTCTTGTTAATCTTATATAACTAACTTTCAAATTCCCCCATTCCCCCTTTTCTAAAGGGGGATAAGGGGAAGATTACCAGTTTCTATTTTACAATTTCAAAAGAATTTTGTAAAAAAGTTATAATACTTTGGAGCTTAGGCCGATTGGGAAAGGAGAAGGGATGAATCACGATAAATGGGTGCGACAGGAATTGAGGGGATTGAGCCAATCTTTGGGTTTCCGGTTCACCCCGATTGAGGAGATAGAAAACCGCCTCATCAGGATCAGAACCGGCATGGAAAAGAAAGAGATAGAGGGTCTTCTGGTGATTCAGAAGATGGATTTCTACTATCTTTCCGGAACGGCACAGGACGGCCTTCTATTCGTGCCATTGGAAGGAAAGCCATTACTCATGATCAAGAGGGAATTGGAGCGGGCAAAAGTGGAATCACCGATTAAAGACATCGTCGCATTAAGATCGATTCGCGAGATACCCTCGCTGATTCAATCCCATTGTGGCAAGTTCCCCCAGAACCTGGGGCTGGAGCTGGACATCCTCCCTGTGAAAGATTACTTCATGTTCCAGGAACTCTTTCAAGGCACCAAATTTGTGGATGCCTCTTTGATCTTGCGAGAGACACGGAAGATAAAATCTTCCTTTGAGATTGACCTGATGAGAAAGGCAGGAGAAATAGGAAAAAAGGTTTATCGGGAGGCCAAAAAGATTCTTAAGAAGGGAATGACCGAGATTGAGTTTGGTGGTCTCCTGGAAGCCGTGGCAAAGAAGTATGGCCACGAAGGTCTTCTCAGGGTGAGGTCCCTTAACTACGAGGCTTACACATGGCATGTTCTCAGTGGTATGACAGGTGGAATCGTCAGCCAATCTGATTCTCCCATGGGCGGACTTGGGCTCTCGCCGGCCTTTCCAGTTGGAGCCAGCCTTAAAAAAATGAGAGCCCACGAACCCATTCTGGTGGACTTTGGAACGTGTTTTCAGGGATATCAGGCAGATGAGACACGGATGTTCTCCATTGGAAAAATGGAGCAGAAATTTATTGATGCTTATAAAGCCTGCAGAGAAATTCACGATGCCGTCTTGGGAGAAACCCGACCAGGAGCAGATTGCGAGGGCATCTTTTTGAAGACCCTTCAGCTCGCAGAGAAGCTGGGTTACAAGGATAGTTATCTTGGGCCGCCTGGACTTCAGACCCGTTTCATTGCCCACGGCATTGGCCTGGAACTGAACGAATTGCCCTTCCTCGCCCAGGGTCAATCTTATCTTCTTGAGGAAGGAATGACTTTTGCCGTCGAACCCAAAATCGTTTTTCCAGGGGAGGGTTCTGTGGGGATTGAGAACACAGTCGTTGTCACTCGCGACGGCTGCGAAATCCTTACCCCGGCTTCACAAGAAATCTTTCAGGTGTGAAGCTGCCAACATCGGGTGTAGCTTTCACGCGCAAAGCGTAAGGATGGCTCTACAATAGGAGTGGTTGGTTTCCAATGGAGAAAGAGGATAACATCCGAGATCGGTAGCGGCCTATCCGCCGCCCGTTGGAGTAAGGGTTAGCTTCGCTCCCTTGACTCACGAATTGCTTCAAGTATTTCCTTCCGTGTAATTCTCTTACGCAATCCGACTACATCAAAGGGAGAGCGGCGAAGGGGAAGTCTCGGCATAATAGAAAAGGTGTCGCCTTTACGACGACGAATGACCACTTCCTCTTTCTTGGATTCTTCAAGAATATCTGCTAATTTCTCCCTCGCCTGTGAGTAAGTGTATATCTTCATTTACTTCACCACCTTTATTTCCAGACTTTCAGCAACACCACACATGTGGCTATCAAGGCTAATGAGAGGCAGTCTATTTTCAATGCAACACTGCAAATAGTAAGCATCATAGGCATATATACTGAACCGTAGGGCGATTTTTATCGCAGCATGTATTTCTACCGGAACCAATCTCACAGCTATTCTCTGTGAGATGTTGAAGGCCCGAAAAATTTCCCGATCATTGAGACGCCCCTTTCTTTTCATAGCGATTAATGCATTCCCAATTTCATAAGGCAGGATTTCCGGTGAAACAATACTATATCCGGAGGTTTTTTCAATAACCCACTCACGATCTATCTCATTGAGAGCAACTGCAAGGAATGCGCTTGCATCTGATACAATTTCCATAGCACTATTGTACAACTCATGGACGGAGTTGTCAATAAATATTAAAACCTCTTTTCAGGGCCCTAACACTCCTCTTACGAATTTGAATAAAGTGGCCCGGAGCCCGTCTAAGTAGATAAAGACGAAAGGAAAGGAGTGATCATATGAATAAAAAACTGGTTCTCCTTGGGATTTTGCTTCTGGTTGGCCTGACGTTGCCGGGCTGCGTCGCGGTTGGTAGCTATGGTCACGGCTATGGAGGATATGATTATGGCAACGGATATTATAGCTATCCCCATAGCTACGGCTCCTATAATTACGGTTATGGATATCCCCATCGTGACCGGGACAACTATCATCGTGGATCAGGACACGGACCCCGTCATGGGCGATGAGATAATGGGTTAGGCCAATAGGACAATTTTTCGGTCGCATCATTTGACCCCCGCTGAAACAGATGATAAGCTTTGAATTATGGATAAAGAGTAAAGTCAGAATTTTGATGACTTGACTGAGCCCCTGGGCTTTGCGCTGGCAGAAACTTACATAGGTGGAGGAGTCAGGAATGGATCAGAAGAAAAAATTGTCAGTCGTGATTGAACACTGGATCGAACATAATGAGAGCCACAAAGGTGAGTACCAAAGATGGGCTCAAACGGCTGGTGAGTTGGGATTAGATTCGGTAAAGGCCGAGATTGAAGAAGCCGTAGGAAAACTCTCTCAATCCAATCAACACCTGGAGAAGGCCCTGAAAGCGACCTCCTCTTGAAACAAACCGACATACCCATTTAACCGTTCAAAGATTCCTCAAGAAATTTAACAGGGCGGAATTAAAAGCGTCGGTCTGCTCCACATTGGAAAGGTGACGGGCAGACGGCAGCACCACTAACTTAGAGTTCGATATGCGCTTGTGCATGGCTTCTGAGGCAGAGACCGGGGTTCCAGGGTCGTCCTCCCCTACCATGATCAGCGTTGGCATCTTGATCTCGGAAAGTCGGTCCAAATAATTAAGCCTCCGAATCGCCTCGGCGCAGCCAATATAACCTGCCACAGGTGTAGCGAGAATCTGCTCCCGAATGAGTTTGACCATGGGAGGGTTCCGTTTTAGAAAAGTTGGAGTGAACCAGCGCTCCATGGTTTCTTCTAATAGTGCCTCCATCCCTTTCGTGCGCGCCTTGTCCATACGCTCTTGCCATATCGGTTGGGATTCTGCAGGAAAGACGGGAGTGGTATCACACAAGACGAGGCTCTTGAGACGGTGTGAATGATTCAAAGCAAGGCATTGACCGATTATCCCGCCCATGGAAAGTCCAACAAGGTGGACTCGATCCATACCCAGACCGTCCAATAATTTAATCACATCCTCCGCCAAAAGCTCTAAGGCGTATGCCCCGGATGGGGCATCGCTCTTACCATGGCCACGTGTATCGTATCGGAGTACCTGAAAATAAGGATTTAAGGCATCCATCTGAGGATTCCACATCAGGAGACTGGAGCTCAGGGAGTGACTAAGGATTACCACCGGAGCCCCTTTTTTACCCGATAATTCGTAATTCATCTGAATGCGGTTGGCTTTGATTCGCATCATTCATTACCCCCACCCTGAATTCATTTCTAAAGGTTCAAGTAAAACGAATCGCAGACGCTTGTCAACGGAAATTGAGAGAGCTGTGAGAAACTACCATACGCTCTCTTGATTACACGGATTTCAAAAATGATTAAACAGATTTTATCTCTTTTCAATGTATTTCTAATCTTTGTAATTGTATTATAATCTACGTAATCATAGATCTCATGACGTTAAATGGAGCATGGTCCGTGGTTTGTTTTGCCCACTTCGACAACACTCGGACTTAGGATCAACGTAATACAGGAGAGAACCGCGACGGCAAACATGGACACATAGAACGTCCCCGTGACATCGATGAGGTAACCAAAAACCACTGGCATGAGAAGGGGTCCGATGTTTCCGAGAGAAGAGATGAGACCCACCACACCGCCGATCGAAGAAGAGAGGTGAGAATGTTCCGCAGGCGATGAGAGAGCAATGGTGAAAACCCCGGTAATGGTGAATCCTGCAAGAAAGATACAGAAGAGTAAAAAAGGGAAAGAGACATAGTTTATTCCTATGACCGATGCACAGGAAACAGCACCCAGGATGGCTAATATTTTTCTCTTATCCCATAACCGATCTGACAAGAAACCGACGACAGGTCCGGCCAAAAAGAATCCCAGGGGAAGCAAGGAGGCAAAGGCTTTATTCAGTTCCTTCATCTCCAGGACCTTTGGCATCCACGTGGCAAGGGTATCGTAACTTCCCATGGAGACGATCATTAAGAGTAACAACATCCAGACATATTTTTGCCTAAGAACAAGGGTAAATTCTTTCAGTCTAAACTCAGATTCTTCTTTCACAACACTCTTTGCTAAACCCCACCAAAGTCCAGCCACCCCTGTGGCCATCCCGCCATCAATAAGAAGAATCTCCTTCCAGCTCATGACTGTAAGTAGTTGGGGGGTCAGCCCAAGAGCCGTGAAATTGCCTAGTGCGAAACCTGAGACATAGATCCCCGTTGAAAAACCGACTGTTCTTTCAGGTGCCCATTCTTTGATGACGAGAGGCAGACAGGGTAAAACTGCGGCCAGGCCCAATCCAAGAAAGAATTGGCTGATGAGAAGTGCTGGGTAGCTTGAGCAGAATCCTCTAAGTATGGCAGAGGCGGCTGTGATCGGTAAGGCTATCCTGAAGACATTCAAATATCCAATTCGATCGCCGATTAACCCCCAGGGAATCCTGAAAAGAAGAAGGCTGATCATCGCTGCCGAGAAGACAAGGCCAAAATCCGCGTACGACAGGTTCATTTCCTTCATGATCTGGGTAACCATGGGTGCTGTGGCAAAGAGCAACAGATGTAAAAGGAACGCGATAATGAAGGAGAAAGAAATCATGATCCAACGGTATTTGCTCATGGTCGTTGTTGTATTCTATGTAAATTGATAAAATCGTAGTTGAGCGAAACCCCGGTGTCAAGGGTTCCTCTTGTAAAAACTCCGTACCAAAAAATAGGCTTGAAAAAGGCAAACCCCAAAAACTCCCCTCTCCTGGCGCCTGCCTGCGCGAAGCCGCTTCGGCGAAGGCAGGGGAGAGGGGGAATTAAATTGAGTCAATGTCTATTTTTTGGTCCTATTTCTTTCTTGACAAAAGGGATAAGATCAATTACCATAATTATTATACCATAGGGGGGTATAGTATGGAGCCAGAGAAAAAAGATGTTTTATTGAGATTACGAAGAATTGAAGGGCAGATCCGTGGCCTGCAAAGGATGGTCGAGGAAGGGGTGGATTGTCCGGATATTCTGACCCAGATCGCTGCGGTCACCGCCGCCATTAAAAAAGTGGGCACGGTCGTTGTGAAGACGTATATGGAAGAATGCCTGGATAAAAGTCAGAAGATGCCCGGTGTCAAACGAGGGCAGAACCTCAAAGATTTTCAAAAAGCTGTCTCAAGATATATCGATTGGGCCTGACAGCATTTCAGATTGAAGATTTAAGGTTCCAGATTTCAAATTACAAAACCCCGTTTGTGCCGGGCTGGTTCAATCTGCGTTCTACAATCTGATATTTGCAATCCCTTGAAAGGGGAGGAGTTATGGATGAAAAAAGGGGGTTAACAAGAAGGGGTTTTCTCAAAACAGGAGCGATCGTAGCGGGGGCAGGGGCGGCTGGAGTTTTGGGGTTATCCAGTATGGCTCCTGCGAATTCCAAGACCTATGCCACGCTGATTGACCTGACAAAGTGCGATGGATGTAAGAATGAACCGATGCCGAAATGTGTTGAGGCCTGCCGGAAGGTAAACGAGGAGAAATTTCCAAATCCGAAAGAGCCGATCAAAGACCTCTGGCCTCAAAAGACACATGATGACTGGTCAAAAAAGAAGGATCTGACGAATACCCTCACCCCTTATAACTGGACAACCCTTCAGAAGGTTGAAGTGGAGGGAGAGGATATTTCTATCCCTCGTCGTTGTATGCACTGTGAAAATCCCCCCTGTGCCAATCTCTGTCCTTTTGGAGCCTTGAATAAGTATAACGACGGTTCTGTGGTGATCAATCATGGTCTCTGCCTGGGAGGAGCAAAGTGTAAAGCCGTCTGTCCATGGCATATTCCCCAAAGGCAGAGCGGCGTTGGGATCTATCTCAAACTTCAACCCATGCCAGCAGGAGGAGGGGTCATGTATAAGTGCGACCACTGCCATGACCGAATTAAGAAAGGCCTGATCCCCGCATGTGTGGAGGTTTGTGAGAAAAGACTCGGAAATAAGAAACCTCTCTTTTTCGGGAAGAAGGATCAAATTATAAAGATGGCTCATGATCGGGCGAGAGAGATTAAAGGATTTATCTATGGCGAGAATGAAAATGGAGGAACAGGGACCATCTATGTAAGCAGGGTTCCCTTTGAAAAAATCGATGCGAAATTGAGAGAAACCAAATCAACTCTTCTCATGGGAAGGGTCGAGAACCCACTGCGTGACGTCAATGGATGGGCCAAGGGTTTTCTCATCGGCCCGATGATCAGTGCATTGGGGGCGATTGGCCTGGGCCTCTACCACAACAAAAAGGAGGATGACACGGAGGCAGGCAATGAAAAGAGGGAAAGCGTGAAGGGAATACCACGGAGCAATGATACGAAGGAGAATGAATAATGCGGGAGAGGATCATCAAAGACGGAAAGGCTGTTCTTCGCCATAGTTCAATCGAGCTTGCAGAACACTGGCTTTTAGCCATCTCCGGACTCCTTCTTATCTTCTCGGGGTTCGGAGAGCTCCCCATGTATAAAAGGTACATGGTGACTCAAATCCCTGGATTGAGTTGGGCAGGGGACTTCTTTATCAACCTGAAAATGCATTATCTCGCGGGAATCGTCTTTGTGTCCGTTATAGTTTTTCACGCCCTTTACCATGGGTGGCTCGGGCATCAAGGGCTGATTCCGAGGAAAGGGGATGTGAAGGCTTCCTGTAAGACGATCCTTTGCATGCTGGGGTTTGGGGAAGAGCTCAAGATGGATAAGTATCTTCCGGAGCAGAGACTGGCCTATGCCTATCTGGGAGGGGTGGGATTGATTTTGGTTTTGACAGGTGCCGTCAAGGTTATCAAAAATCTGCCTGGTGTCTATCTCGCTCCGGCCTTGATCACTTCGATGACACTCATCCATACGTTTGCGACGATCTTATTTCTATTGGGCGTTCTGGCTCATCTGGCGGCGCTGATCTTCAAGGTGAATCGGCCACTGGTTAAATCGATCTTTACCGGAGAGGTCGATTCGCAATACGTGCAGGACCGCCATTCGATCTGGTACGATGAGATGATGAAAGGGAAAATCGCTGATGAAGAGATTGAGGTTGAGGATAAAATAGACGAGATAAAAAAAGAGAGCATTCTGGTTGAGGCCGAGGCTAAGAATCAAGAAAATAAGGAGGTCCGGACCACGACGGAAGAAGAAGGGAAACAAACAGGGAAGGAGGAGAATACGATGGCATCAACAATAAAGGTTAAAGGAATGAGTTGTCAGCATTGCGTGATGTCCGTCACCAAGGCGCTGGGTCAACTGGACGGGGTTAGGAATGTGCAAGTGGACCTTGCCAAGGGGGAGGTTCGTTTTGACAATACGAAAGAGGTAGCATCGAACCGAATCGCAAAGGCCATTGAAGAAGCTGGGTATGAAGTCGTTAACTGAATAAGCTCAAATGACAAAGTTCAAATTACAAATGAATGCCAAAGCTCCAATTTCAGAAATTTCAATTTGTGTCGACTTTACTTTTTGACATTTGAAATTAGGATTTGATTTGACATTTATTAAAGATATTTGTAGCGCCCCCATTTACTGGGGGCGACAAAGAGACCGTCGGCAGTAAATGCCGACGCTACAATTAAAGGAGAAAACCATGCCTATCTATGAATATCGATGTCGTAAGTGTGAGGTCATTTTTGAGAGATTCCAGAAGGTCAATGAGGGTGGGGAGTCTTTGACCTGCCCTGCCTGTGGAGCAAAAAAGCCTGAGAAGATTCCTTCTGGTTTTTCTTCTTCCAAGGGATCAGACTCATCGTCTTCTTGTGGCCCAGCAGGGGGTTCGACAAGATTTTCTTGAGGCTGATAGCGACCGGTGGTTCACCGGTCTCGCAGACCTTTCATACACCTATTGTAGTGCGTATAACACTTCTTTACATAAGTTCCCAGGCCGTCATCCCCGCGAAAGCGGGAATCCAGTTCAGAAATCCTGGATTCCGGGTCAAGCCCGGAATGACAATCAAAGTAAAGAGACTTTTGACGCACTATACTAGATACAGAACCCTTATCTCTATACGATTTCGTTACAGGTCTTTAAATCCGTACCCGGTTCCAGCAACGGGAGAAGCTTCTCCAGAGATTTCTGAACATTGCCGGAATGCACTTTTAATGCCTCCTTATCCCTGTATTTTTCGTAAAAAATAATGGTATTGTCTTCACCACGGACTGTATGGGGAATATAGGCAAGACAACCCGGTTCTGCCTCTTTGATTTTTGGAACAATTTCCTTTAGGATTTTAGCAGCCTCATCCATTTTTCCTTCCTTTACTTTCACCGTCGCAATCAGTATGATCATGTCATCCTCCCGTTTGTCTGGTTGACACTGAAGTATATCAGTCAGTGATGAGACTATTGATAAACCAAAAAGAGCAATATTTCAACACTCAGTCGCCGATTAAGTTAAGTTGAAACAGATACATAAAAAACAGGGGTTGCAGTTTCTGCAACCCCTAAGACCGGTCGTTAAACCCAAGGAATAGATTTCTTATTTGCTTTTTGTTTTTTCTTTATTCTTTTCTGCTGAAGCTTTCTTCTTCGGTTTTTCCTTCTTCTCCTTTGGAGCCTCTTTTTCCTCTTTCTTGACTTTCTTCTCTTTTTTCTCTTTGCCCTTTTCTTTCTCTTTTCCTTTTTCTTTTTCTTTCTTTTCTACCTTTTCTTTCTTTTTGGGAGTCACCTTTTCAAGAACTTCTTTGGCTTTTGTTATTGTCGATTTCTTTTTCTCTTCGGGGTGGGCAAAGGTGACCAGTTCCACAAGGGATAGGGGAGCTGCATCTCCATGCCGCCATCCCAATTTAAAAACTCGAGTGTAACCTCCCTCGCGGTCTTTCAGTTTGGGTGCAATGACGTCAAATAGTTTTTTAACGATTCCTTCATTGCGAAGAAGGGCAAAAGCTTGTCTTCTGGCATGAAGCGTTCCCTGTTTCCCTAAGCTGATCATCTTATCCGCCCAACTTCGAAGCTCTTTTCCTTTGGCCAAAGTGGTTT
>Ga0214474_1001254_pt1 | contig 11770 bp, 12 predicted proteins | sample RVTome_2_FD_187335 | JGI IMG/M metagenome (GOLD analysis project Ga0214474, IMG submission 187335) | Soil microbial communities from uranium-contaminated site in the Upper Colorado River Basin, Wyoming, United States - RVT95D214 HiSeq ...
TGGAGTACAATTCCGACGACTACTCCACCCGTGTCATGGATCTTCTTACCCCCATCGGCAAGGGACAGCGCGGCCTCATCGTTGCCCCTCCACGGACAGGCAAGACTATGCTCCTGCAGTCCATCGCTCACAGCATCATGGCCAATCATAAGGAGGTGACCCTGATCGTGCTCCTCATCGATGAGCGTCCCGAGGAGGTGACCGACATGGAGCGTTCGGTGGAGGGGGAGGTGATCAGCTCCACCTTTGACGAGCCGGCGCAGCGGCACGTGCAGGTTGCCGAGATGGTCATCGAAAAGGCCAAGCGGCTGGTGGAGCACCAAGGGGACGTGGTTATCCTCTTGGACAGCATCACCAGGTTGGCGCGCGCCTACAACGCCGTGGTACCCCCGAGCGGCAAGGTGCTCTCGGGCGGGGTAGACGCCAACGCCCTGCAGCGGCCCAAGCGCTTCTTCGGCGCAGCCAGAAACATCGAGGAGGGGGGGAGCCTCACCATCATCGCTACCGCCCTCATTGATACGGGGAGCAGGATGGATGAGGTGATCTTCGAGGAGTTCAAAGGGACGGGTAACATGGAGCTTATGCTCGATAGGCGCCTGGTGGACCGCCGCATCTTTCCCGCCATCGACATCAACCGGTCGGGTACGAGGAAGGAAGAGCTCCTGCTTGAACCCAATGACCTGGAGCGCATCTGGCTCCTGCGCAAGGTGCTCACCCCCATGAATACCGTGGACAGCATGGAGTTCCTCATGGATAGGTTGCGCAAGACCTCCTCCAATCGGGAGTTTTTGGATACCATGAACCAGTGAGGGGTTGAAAAATCCGCAAAAACATGTTAGCTTTAAATAAGAACGATAAGGGAGTACGTATACGGGGAGTATAAAGAATGAAAAAAGAAATTCATCCGGAGATGCACGATATCACCATCACCTGCGCCTGTGGGGCTACCTTTCAGACCAAGTCCACCCGCAAGGGCTATTCGGTGGACATCTGTTCCCGCTGCCACCCCTTCTTTACCGGCAAAGAGAAATTGATGGATACGGCGGGAAGGATCGAGAAGTTTACCCGTAAATACAAGAACCTCCAAAAAAAGGGGGAGCAAAAGAAGGGTTAGCTGAACGACTTCCTCACCGGCCGCGTCAGGGGTGTTGGGCGTGCAACCGGTGATATTTTTTTCCCATCGTGAGAGGGAGGAGAAGAGACGTGCTGCTTCCCCTCAGAATTGATCCATCCCCATATTATTGATCATCCATGAACGCGCAGGTCCGAGGAGCGACCGCCGTGTCTTTTTTACATGAGGGAAGCGATCGTGAACAATGAGATCATAGTGAGGCTGGAAAAGGCCGCGGCCCGGCATGCGGAGCTGGAGCGCCTCATGGGAGATCCTCAGGTTGTGACCAACCGGGGAGAGTACCAGCGTTATGCAAAGGAGTATGCGGAGCTGGGTAGGATGGTAGAGCGTTTTCGGCGATATAAGGACCTGCTCAAGGCGACGGAAGAGAGCAGGGCCCTGCTCCAGGAGGCGGATGAGGAGTTGAGGAGGATGGCTCGGGAGGAGGTGGCCGCCCTCAGCGACCAGCAGGAGCGCATCGAGCAGGAGCTTATCCTCGCCCTCTTGCCTAAAGATCCCAATGATGAGAAGAACGTCGTCCTGGAGATCAGGGCAGGCACCGGCGGTGACGAGGCTGCCCTCTTTGCCGCAGACCTCTTTCGGATGTATGCCAAGCACGCCGAGATGAACAAGTGGCGGGTGGAGATCCTGAGCCAGCATCCTACCGGCGTCGGAGGGTTTAAGGAGATCATCGCCCTCATCGAGGGGAAAGGGGTCTACCGCAGATTAAAATATGAAAGCGGCGTCCATAGGGTACAGCGGGTCCCTTTCACCGAGTCGCAGGGGAGGATCCACACCTCGACGGTCACGGTGGCGGTCCTGCCCGAGGCCGAGGAAGTAGAGGTGGAGATTGACCCCAAAGACCTCAAGATAGATGTCTATCGGTCCTCGGGTCCGGGGGGTCAGCATGTCAATACTACCGACTCCGCGGTGAGGATCACCCATATCCCCACGGGCATCGTCACGACCTGCCAGGATGAGAAGTCTCAGCACAAGAACAAGGCCAAGGCCTTGAAGGTCCTGCGGGCGCGACTGCTCGATATCCAAAAGCAACGGCAGCAGGAGGAGATGGCCCAGCGGAGGCGCAGCCAGGTGGGCACGGGGGATCGCAGTGAGCGGATCAGGACATATAACTTCCCCCAGGGGAGGGTTACCGATCACCGCATTGGCCTCACCCTCTATAAGCTGGACGTGGTCATGGACGGGAACCTAGGGCAGATCATCGATCCCCTTGTTTCCCACTATCAGGCCGAGACCCTGCAGCAGGGTGCCAAGGCAGCGAATCAGTAATGGCCCAAGAGCGGTGGACAGTGCAGAGGGTCATCCAATGGACGACCGAGCACTTCCAGAAAAAGGGCCTTGATAACCCGCGCCTGGAGGCAGAGGTCCTCTTGGCCCACCTTTTGGAGATGGACCGCATGGGGCTCTATCTCAACTATGATAGGCCCCTCAAGGAGGAGGAGCGAACGGCCTATCGGGAGATGATCCAGCGGCGACAGGCGTGGGAGCCGACTGCCTATATCGTGGGGACTAAGGAATTTTGGTCCCTTAGCTTTGCCGTGAGCCCTGAGTGTCTCATCCCGAGGCCGGAGACCGAGCACCTGGTGGAGGAGGCCGTGCGCATCGGGAAAGGCCTTAAGCCACCCCTGCGTCTCCTGGAGATAGGGCAAGGCTGCGGGGCAGTAGCCATTGCCTTGGCCACGGAGCTGGGAGAGGCCCAGATCGTGGCCACAGATATCTCTCCTGGTGCTTGCTCCCTGGCCCAGGCGAACGCCGCGAGGCACGGGGTAGGTGGGCGGATCAAGTTTGTCCTCGGGGACCTCTTCCCTCGCGGGGAAGAACCCTTTGGTCTCATCTGCTCCAATCCCCCCTATATCCCCACGGCCGAGGTCCTGGCGTTGGCCCCGGAGGTGAGGGATTATGAGCCCCTCACCGCCCTAGACGGGGGGGAGGATGGATTGAGGTTTTTTAGGCGGATCGCTGAGGGCGCTTCGGCATTTCTGGTTGCCGGGGGATGGCTCCTCTTGGAGATGGGGCAAGGGCAAGCCCCGCAGGTTGCGACAATCCTGCAGGAGCAAGGGTTTGCGCAGATTGATCTCATCCCAGACCTTGCTGGGGTCAAGCGAGTGATCAAGGCTCAATGGTTAGGCAAGTGAGTTAACTACCCCGCCAAGGGCGGGGCAAGAGGGGCCAAGGATACAAGGATTCAAGGGTTCGAGTGAAAAACATTCAAATGACCAAAGGAGTTCACCTTAAGCATATTTGTAGAACCCTTGACCCCTCGGACCCTTGAACCCTTTTGGGACAAAGAGCGAACTAAAGGCGAGAAATTTGCTTTCTAACCAGAACAATAGGGAGGAGCAGTTGTGAAGGGGATCGTCATCGAAGGGGGAGAGCGGTTAGTGGGGGAGGTCCGGGTCAGCGGGGCCAAGAACGCCGCCCTGCCGGCCGTGGCTGCAGCCCTCCTGGTTGAGGGGGCCTCTACCTTCACCAATTGCCCTCGCCTGCGCGATGTCGATACCTTGCAGCTCCTCTTGGAGAACCTCGGGGCGCGGCTCAGGTGGAAGGGGCAGGGTGAGCTGGAGGTGGACACCTCCGGCATCACCGGGGTTGTTGCCCCCTATGACCTGGTGAAGACCATGCGGGCCTCCATCCTGATCCTCGGCCCCTTGCTGGCCAGGATGGGTGAGGCAGAGGTCTCCCTCCCCGGCGGCTGTGCCATCGGGGCGCGGCCCGTTGACCTCCACCTCAAGGGGCTCGAGCAACTGGGGGCCCAGATCGAGCTGGAGCACGGCTACATCAAGGCGAGGGCCAAGCAGCTCACCGGTGGGCAGATATACCTGGACATCCCCACGGTCACGGGCACGGAGAACCTCATGATGGCAGCTGCCCTTGCCGAGGGGACCACCATCATCAAGAACGCCGCCTGTGAGCCGGAGGTGCAGGAGTTGGCCCACGTCCTTTCTGCCATGGGGGCCGAGATCGAGGGGGCGGGGACGGCGGTGCTCACTATCCAGGGCGTGGATCGTTTGCAGCCGGTGCGCTATGCCATCATGCCCGACCGCATCGAGGCCGGCACCCTCATGGTAGCGGCGGGGCTCACCAGGGGGAATATCCTGATCACGGGGTGCCGACTGGAGCAGATGGAGGCTGTCGTGGGAAAGCTGCAGGAGGTGGGGATAGAGATCTCCCCCCAGAAGGAGGGGGAGGTGCGGGTGGTAGGTGATTGCCGGGTGAGGAGCGCCGATGTCAAGACCCTCCCCTATCCCGGGTTTCCCACCGACATGCAGGCCCAGTTTATGGCATTGATGACCGTGGCGAACGGGATCAGCGCCATCTCGGAGACCATCTTCGAGAACCGGTTTATGCACGTCAGTGAGCTCACGAGGATGGCCGCTGACATTCGGGTACAGGGCTCCACTGCCATCGTCAGCGGCGTGCCCCGGCTGAGCGGGGCGCCGGTGATGGCTACCGACCTCAGGGCCAGCGCTTCTCTGGTGCTGGCGGGGCTGGCTGCCGAGGGGCAGACGGTGATCTCCCGTGCCTATCACCTGGAACGGGGATATGATGATCTGGTGGGGAAGCTCGGATCTTTGGGGGCCATTGTGAGGGAGGTTGATCTCGATGAGGATGTTGCAGAGCAGGACAAAGGGGTTTGAGCAGGACCTCGTCGCCATCCTCGCCCAGCGGCAAGGGGAGATGGCGGGGGTCGAGGAGCAGGTGCGCGGTATCATCGCGGGGGTGCGCCAGAAATTGTATACTTTATAAACCCAACTTCTGTTTTCTCACCTGCGGGATACCCGGTACCCTTAGAAGATAATATGGCTAGAAAGAAATGTTTGGTGTGTAGAAAAATTTTCGAACCTGATAAATGGCATCCTTATCAAAAAGTTTGTTTTAATAATGAATGCCGTGGAACTCAGCGTATTTTATCATTACAAAAATGGCGTATAAAGAATCCCGACTATTTTAAGCAGAGGACTGACAATTTAGATAAGATGCAAGAATGGCGAAAGGCGAATCCTAATTATTATATTGAATACAGAAGAGCTCATCCAGAACTTCGAGACAAGACACAAAAATACGTCAGAGAGTTCAGAAAAAGAAAAAGAGAGGCAAGTAAGCAAAAACAAAATTTGGTTGACAAATATTGACTAACAATTGACAAACTATTATTATTCGCACAGTCTTAAAGTATACATCAATTGAGCTTGCTCAGTGGCTTCTTGGGCGAACAAGTTAGGTAGATTAATGATAATTATTAAGGGACTCGATGCCCCCTTGAAGATCTGTTTTGCAAGGATGCCAATCAACCAACATGAAAGCTGGCAGCTTTTCTGCCGTGCGTTTTCCAACGTAGAGTTGGACAAAATGTCTTTTTATTTTTAGTACAAATAGAGAAAAAAGAGGAAGATGCGATGAAAACTGCAGCCACCTCCATTATTGCGGCAAATCGTCATAATTTTATGCGCATTGAAAATCTTAGCAAAATGACGAAAAAACGAAGAGATCAAATTATGGCAAGATCTAAAGGTAAAATTGAGGAAATAATGCCTCTTGTCTCTTCGATAATTAAGGAGATTCAAAAAAGAGGTGATAGTGCTCTTATTGAATATACGGAAAAATTTGATCATGTCAAATTGCCTCTTTCAAAAATTGTCGTTAAAAAAAGCGAAATTAAAAGGGCATACGATCAGATAAACAAGGGAAATAAGAGACTTGTCGAAGATATTCAGGCCTCTATTGATTGTATTAGAAGCTATCATGAAAATGAAAAATCATTGTATGTTGGCAATTTAAAAAATTGGAACAAATCTATTAAAGCTAGAGCTTGGAAGAAAGAGCTCCAAAAATTAACTGTAGGACAGTTATATAATGCTTTAAATAGGATAGGTTTATATATCCCAGGGGGTAATGCCATTCTTTTTACTACTGCCTTGATGGGGATTACTCCAGCCAAAGTTGCTGGAATCAAAGAAATTATTGTCACTAGCCCGCCTAGTCGTAATGGAGATATTGATCCTAAAATACTTGTTGCAGCTGATCTAGCGGGAGCTGATTTAATAATAAGAGCAGGTGGTGCACAAGCAATAGGAGCGTTAGCGTATGGGACGAAAAATGTACCAAAAGTTGATAAAATTTTTGGGCCTGGTAATGTCTATGTTACTGCAGCAAAGGCTTATGTTGCGAGTAATGGAATATGCGGAATAGACTTCTTAGCTGGGCCAAGTGAGATTGTTATAATAGCAGATGAGGCAGCAAATAGTACTTTTATAGCTAGAGATTTGATTTCGCAAGCCGAACATGATCAGGATGCATGTGCGATTCTATTAACAGATTCATCTAAACTTGCTTCAGACGTTCGAAAGAGTATTATAGAAATTTTTTTAAATGAAACTGGGGCTAGCGATTTAAATAATATTGCTGCGACCTCACTTAAAAAATATGGTGCGATAATTAAGGTAAATAGCATTAAAGAAGCAATCGATTTTTCTAATGATTTTGCTCCAGAACATTTAGAGATAATGACGAAAAATCCAAAATCAAGGTTAGACAAAATAGCAAATGCGGGCACTATTTGTCTTGGTAGTTTTACTCCGGTGGCTATAAGTGACTATATTTGTCCTAACCATATTCTTCCAACCGGAGGTACTGCACGTTATACATCTGGTATTAACATAGATATGTTTTTTAAAAAGACTTCTATGTTAAAAGCCAATGGAAATAAGATAATAATGTCTACAGTCGATGAAATGATTAAAAATCTTTCCACTGCTGAGGGGCTATATAATCAACATGGCCTTTCGGTGACCGCTCGTTTGGATTATTTGAAGAACAAGAGAAAATAATCGAAAATTTGTTTATCGGATAGATACACATACCCTGGGTAAAATTCCCAACTTCAATCGAAAATTACCTTCTGGATGGCTGGAGGCCCATGCACGCGCCGTGGAGGTGAGAGGAAAGTGTCACGATGTGACATCCCCACAATCAGATCAGAAAAGGAAGGGGAGAGGATGAGAACGATGGCACGCAAGGCGCAGATTGAGCGCAAGACCAAGGAGACCGTTATCTCCCTCTTCCTCGACCTGGATGGCAGGGGGAACTCGGAGATATCCACGGGGATACCGTTCTTCGACCATATGCTTTCACTCCTGGCCATGCACGGGCTATTCGATCTTACCCTGCAGGCGAAGGGGGATCTGGAGGTCGACTTTCACCACACCGTGGAGGATGTCGGGATCGCCTTGGGGCAGGGAATCAAGCAGGCCCTTGCGGATGGGGCGGGGATCAGACGCTTCGGTGAGGCCCTGGTACCCATGGACGAGGCCTTAAGCCGCGTGGTCCTGGATATCTCGGGCCGCCCCTATCTCGGCTATCGGGTCAAGGCCAGGGGAAAGATCAAGGACTTCAACCTCGAGTTGGTGGAATCCTTCTTCAAGGCCGTGGCGGACCACGCCGGCATTACCCTGCATATCGACCTCCTGTGCGGCACAAACCGCCACCACATCGTGGAGGCGATATTCAAGGGGTTCGGCAGGGCCCTGGATGCTGCCACCTCGCTGGATCAGCGGAGGTCCGGGGTCCCGTCGACCAAGGGCAGCATATAGTTTTTAAAAAAACTCATAGACGTTAAAGCCGGAGGTGCGTATGAAGCAGCAGACAAAAAGAAGCAAAGGGACGGTCTTGATGGTTATCCTCGGCCTCCTTATTTCCCTCCTCGCAGCCTATGGCCATGCCCAGGAGTTGGGCCAAGAGCAAAATCAAGGGCAAATCAAGGAGAAGCCGATTGTGCCCCTCCAGAAGGTGGCAGTTCTCCCCTTTCTGCTCGTCAAGCCCGACGTTCCGGGGCAGCGGATGGTCAAGGGGTTGTACGGGAATTATTTCTTCCGCACCGGCGATCTCCCGGCCAGGGCAGGGTCCGAGGTGACGACCGCCTTCCAACGCCGACTCAATGCCCTCGGCAGGTGCGAACTGATTTCTTCCGCTCAGGCGCAGGACGCGGCAGAAGGGATCGATCCCCAGGCCTTTCAGAAGGATCCCTTTTCGGCGGCGGTGCAGATCGGGCAGCAGCTCGGCCTCGAGGCAGTGGTGATCGGAGGGGTCTACCGCTATGAGCAGCGCCAGGGGAGTGCCCTCGGGGTCCAGAGCCCTGCCTCAGCGGCCTTTGACGCCCACCTGATCCGGGTAGCGGACAAAAAGGTGCTCTGGAGCGGCAGGTTTGACGAGACCCAACACTCCTTGAGTGAAAACCTCCTCAAGATCGGCTCCTTTGTCAAAGGGGGCGCCCAGTGGGTGACGGTGGAACGGTGGTCCGAGATCGGCGTTGAGTCAATATTGCGCACCTTCCCGACACTCAACCGGTAGCATCTTCTCATGCTCGTTATCCCGGCCATTGACCTCAAGGGAGGTCGCTGTGTGCGCCTGCGCCAAGGCAGGATGGAGGAGGAGACCATCTACTCCGCCGAGCCAGCCAAGGTAGCAGCGCAGTGGCAGACAGCGGGTGCCGCATGGATCCACGTGGTTGATCTCGATGGGGCCGTGACGGGGAAACCAGTGAACATCGAGGCCGTCAAGGCCATCCGGAAGGCAGTGACCATCCCCCTGCAGCTGGGAGGGGGGATCAGGGATCTGGAGACAATCGAGCGATGGCTCGCCGCCGGGATCGATCGGGTCGTCCTGGGAACGGTTGCAGCACAAGATCCCTCCGTGATCAAAGAGGCGTGCCGCAGATACGCTGGCAGGATTGCCGTGGGCATCGATTCCCAGGCAGGGAAGGCCATGGTGCAGGGGTGGCGAGCACAGTCCTCCCGCGCGACAGTTGATCTCGCCCAAGAGATGGAGGGATATGGGGTAGCGACCATCATCCTCACCGACATCAGCAGGGATGGGGTGGGCGGCGGCATCAACCTGGCCCAGGCCAAGGAGATGGCCCGGGCGATTAAGACACCGCTCATCGTATCAGGGGGTATCGCCACCCTCGCCGATATCAAGGCGGTGAAGGCGCTGTCCCCTTATGGGGTTATCGCCGTCATCACCGGCCGTGCCCTGTACGAGGGGACGCTGGACCTGGCCGAGGCCATCGAGGTTGCGCAGGGGGGCTGACGCTATGCTGGCCAAGCGGATCATACCGTGTCTCGATGTCAAGGACGGCAGGGTGGTCAAGGGGATCAACTTCGTGAACCTGCGCGATGCCGGCGATCCGGTGGAGAACGCCAAGGCCTACGATCTGCAGGGGGCCGATGAGCTGACCTTCCTCGACATCACCGCCTCGCATGAGGAGAGACCGATCATCCTCGAGGTGGTGCAACGCACCGCCGAGCAGGTCTTTATGCCCCTCACCGTAGGAGGGGGGGTACGGCAGCTGGAGGATATCCGCGACCTCTTGAAGGCCGGGGCGGACAAGGTGAGTATTAACACCGCGGCGGTGGCAGCGCCGGAGTTTGTTCGGCAGGCAGCGGAGCGGTTCGGCAGCCAGTGCATCGTGGTGGCCATCGACGCCAAGCGAAAGGATGGCGGCTGGGAGGTCTATACCCACGGCGGTAGGCAACCCACGGGTATCGACGCCCTGGCGTGGGCGAGGCAGATGGAGGCGTACGGGGCCGGGGAGGTCCTTCTGACGAGCATGGACCGGGACGGTACCCGCCTGGGGTATGACCTGGAGCTGACCCGCGCGGTGGTCGATAGCGTGCGGGTGCCGGTCATCGCCTCCGGCGGTGTCGGGACCTTGGAGCACCTCTACGAAGGCCTCACCATCGGGGGGGCGAGCGCGGTGCTGGCCGCCTCCATCTTTCACTACCGCGAGTATGCCATCAGCGAAGTGAAACAGTGGCTGCGCAAGCGGGGGGTGAGGGTAAGGCCCTAGATGCGGCGGCTCGCGCTCCTGCTCGCGACATGGTGGGGTGTAGGATATGTCCCCAGAGCGCCGGGCACTGCCGGGACCGTCGCTGCCATCCCCTTCTTTCTCCTTCTTTCCCTGCTTCCGCTCTCTGTTTATCTCCCCTGCGTGCTGGGTATCGGTCTGGTGGCCTGCTGGGCAGCAGGCGAGGCGGAGCGCATTTTTCAAGAGCAGGATAGTCAACGCATCGTCATCGACGAAGCGGTGGGATTTTTGGTTACCATGACGGCCCTGCCTCCAAGCTGGCCTTATCTCATCGGGGGGTTCTGCCTCTTTCGCTGCTTTGATATCCTCAAGCCTCCACCCATCCGCCTCATCGAACGCAAGGTGAAGGGGGGGTACGGGGTGGTGCTCGACGACGTGCTGGCCGGCATCTACGCGCAGATCTCTCTGCGCATCATTGCCGCCTTGCTTTAGATTGTCTGGGGAAACAAGGTGGCCAAGTCCTCACCGCGCAAGGCATCCTCATCTCTTCATGAACGCGGGCAACGGGCCCTGGCCATGGCGCGGGTCTTACAAGGTCTCTTCCCCGGGGTTACCGTGCCGCTCAGTCATCAAAGCGACTGGGAGCTTTTTGTCGCCGTCGTCTTGTCTGCCCAGGCAACGGATAAAAAGGTCAATGAGGTGACTGCTCGGCTCTTTCAAAAGTACCGGACTCTGAGCGATTATATGAATGCCGACCCGGCGGAGTTTGCACAGGATATCAAGGAGATCGGGCTCTATCGGAGCAAGGCGCGGCATATCCTTGCGAGCGCCAGGCTCATGCAACAAAGCTACGGGGGGATGCTGCCTTGCACGATGGAGGAGATGATCAAGCTGCCGGGAATCGGGAGAAAATCGGCCAACGTGATCCTGGGTAAGGCGTACGGCGTTGTGGAAGGGATTGCCGTGGATACGCACGTGCGGCGTTTTGCCATCAGGTTCGACCTCACCGACTCCATCGATCCCTCCCGGATCGAGCGGGACCTTATGGCCCTTCTCCCTAAAAAAGAATGGTTCGGATTTTCGTATCGTTTGATCATGTACGGCAGGCAGATCTGCCCGGCCCGCAAACACGCGTGCCGCAGGCACCCCCTCACCGCCTTGTACCCTCCTGCTGCCCATCGGTGGTTTTCTGCTTCCCAGAGGAGAAGAGGATGAAGGCCGAGGGGGGAAGAGGTTCTGTTCTCACCCCGGCTATTCGAGGGCCTGGGACAGGGGGACGATCCGTATCCCTTGTGCCTTGATCTTGGAGATCATCCCCTTGAGGGCGGTGATGGTGGCGGGATAGGGATGGCATATGCCGACGGCCGTGCCGTGATCCCGGGCCAAGCGGATCAGCCCTTCCAATTGGGCCCGGATGTCCTGCACATCGTTCTCGTTGTCCAAAAAGATATCCCTCTCCCCTGCAAGCAGGGCCAACTCGCGGGCGATCTGATATCCTTGGGTCTTGGCTGTGGTGCGGCTGTCGAGGAAGAAGAGCCCCCGCTTTTTCAACTCTCCCAGCACGAGCCGCACCGATTCACCATGTTCCATGAATCTCGATCCCATGTGGTTGTTTACCCCGGTAATGAAAGGGACTGAGTCGAGGTCCTTGCGCAGCTGGCGTAAGAGCTCCCTTTCGCTCATGGCGACGAAGAGGGCCCCCTTGCCCGGATCCTTTAAGGGGAATCCCCGGGGTTCCAGGGGGAGATGAAGGATTACCTCCCTGCCCTGGGCGTGGGCCTTTTGGGCGATGCCGCGGGAATGGGCTTGCAAGGGCAGGATGGAAAAGGTCAGAG